>MWWF01000023.1_pt1 | contig 23201 bp, 22 predicted proteins | sample 1047351 | NCBI WGS metagenome assembly MWWF01 (sample SAMN06349970, study PRJNA376086) | soil metagenome | isolation source: MGM-3 sample Antarctic (ecotone) soil | place: Antarctica
TGTATATCCGTGTGCGATGAGAACCGTGTGCCGGTATAAGTATTTTGGAGCGCCACTAAAGTTCCGTTGCGGTCTTGCGTTAAGCCTTGTTCAGGAAAAATCAAATCGCCATCTACACCGCCACCTTGCTTTTCAATTGTTATATATCCTTTATTAATTCGCAAGGATGTTTTGAATTTCTTAGTCCAGAATTGGTCAATTTTCCCCGAAAGTAAAGTGAAATTATTTTTGCCCTGCACAGTTGAAGCAATGCCTAAATCAGGAGAGATTAACGCATAGTCTTTCTTATCAAAAGTTTGTTCTGCATTAATGTAGTAGAAGGTTTTGTTAAGCACTATCGGCCCGCCTACACCAAAGCCAATCTGGTGACGCTGAAAACCTTCCTTTACCGCGTTGCCGGTTAAATCCCTGGTTGAATATTTCGGTGTGCCGTCGGTTAACTTACCCGGACGAACCAAATAAAAAACCTCCCCGGTTGATGTATTGCTGCCGCTTTTAGTGGTAACGTTTACAATGCCATTATAACTTCCTCCATATTCAACAGAATAATTATTGGTTAGCACGTTGATGTTTTTTGTAAAGCCAACCGGCATTGGAAATTTTGGTTGGTTTAATGCTGCTTCTACATTTTCTAAGCCATCAATTAAAAAAATGGTGGATTGTGTTGCAAAAGAATTTACACTTACGTTATTAGCTTCTGTAAATGTTCCTGTTGCCTGTGCGACATTAGGCAAGCGATACAAGGCTCTTGTGATATCCCTCCCTTCAATTGGCAATACCCGAAGTTCCTTTGCTGTTAGTTCTGACGATACTTCGGCGTTTATAGTATTGAGCTTAGCAAATGATCTTGAGCGAACGGTTACTTCGCCAAGCGTAGAAGACTTGTTTGATGCAAGTACTAAAGAAACCGTTCTGATATTATCGGATCGAAGTTCAACATCTATTGCTTCCGCGTCTAAAAAAGCATCATTGTTTTTAGTAGAAACGGTGTAAGTGCTGTTGAGTGACAAGCCTTTGAAAACGGCTTTGCCGTTATCGTTTGTAACAGAGCTATCGGCGTAGCCAATGCCTTTATTGGCAATGACTACATAAATTCCTTTGATTGGTTTTTGATCAAGAAGCGAGGTTACATTTACACGGAGTTCGCCTTGGGCAGAAAGAATGGATGCGAAAAAGATAGAGGCTATGCCCGATAAAAGTTTTTTCATTGTATAATTTGAGATTACAAGTAGTAATGAAATAAAATAGAGAAAAAATTGATTAGCGGAAAGAAACCAAAGATGGCGGTGCCCGCAAACCCCGATAAAGAATCCGGGTATAAAAATAAAAAGCAGTATGATGAACAGGAACGTGATGATGTTCAGCAGTGATATCAGCGAGGAATTTTTTCAGTTTACTTAATGGCGATAAAAGATTAATAGCATTTTTTAAATCAAACAAATTATTTACATCGTCAATTGGGGCAAAGCAAACAGAAGAGGCACCCATTTGAAAAGCATACAACTGCAGGTCTGTAAATACATTTCCGGTTTGCCATGAGATAGACGCCAGGCGTTCTTTATTAAAATCAGCTATATGCAAACCAATAAGGGATACACCACCTTTTAGCGTAGGAATAAGGACTAAGTTATTTGCTGCAGTTCCATCAGCAGCTCTTGTAATGTCATTGGCGGTTAAGTGCACGCTATCATTACCTATTACCACTAACTGCTGAAAGCCTTTGTTGTATAAGGCTTCCATTGCATTTGTCAATCGTTCCCCAAAACTGGCTCCAACCTGCACCGTCTCATCCCAAACAAAAAAAGGAAGGCCTGTGCTTTTTGCTGTGCTCTTAGCTTGCTGAATTAAACGATGCGTGATTTTTAGGTTATGTCTTTTGCCGGAAGGATATAAGTTCTTTGCGGCAGCTTCTGCAGCAGAGGTTCTGCTAAAAATTAATAAGGCGGTATGGTTGGGTTTCTGGTTCAACAAATGGACAACAATGTTTATAAACTAATTGTTCAGGATAATTTTAAAAAGAAGTAAAACCTTTAAAAGATGCTTCTCTTTTTTTCAAAAAAGCTATTGACTAACAGTACGATAATTATCTAAATACAAGCTCCAGTCGTATTTTTTAAAAACAATTTTCGGGGCGGCATCCTGCGAAACAATTTCATTCTTTTTCAAAATCTTCATCATTCCTTTTTTACCGCCAAAATCAGCACGAAACCAACCCATGATGGCCGGTAAATAAATTTTATTCTCTTCGGCTTTATATTCCGATTCGGAATTAAGGTAATTTTTGGTTGCCAGCTCTAACTGCGTCTCCAACTTTTCCGGTGCATAATAAGCAATAGGGGGACAGCTTTTAGCGCCACAATTTAAGGCAAAATGAATGCGGTAATCTACCTTATCAACCCGTAATTCTTTTTCGGTTTTACCGGGAAATAATTTATTAAAATGGCCCAGGGTCCATTTTATTTTTGAATGTCTTAATATGCCATGCTCAATATCATCCAAACTAAAATCTTTACCGGCAATTTGTATTTGATCAGATGAAAAAAATGTTGAGCGGTCTTTGTATTTGTCAGGATTGCCTTTTAGCAAAACCTGCGTATAACCGTTATATAAATTAATCCAGAAGGCTTTCTTTTCAACATCGGTTTTTAAACTATTTTTCAGTGTTTGATAGTCTATATTTTTCAACTGCTCTGTAAAGGCAGCAGCACCCTCACCAGTTTTAGCAGCGTAAATAAAATCCTGCGAAAGCCTTACTGTGGTATTGTTGCTGTACGTCATGGGTTCGTTTTTGGAGGATGACGGTAAACTTTCCATTTTTGCAATGGGTAATTGCTGCAAGTTTGTTCCCCCCTTTTGGGCTAACCATTGCATCATCTTTTCCCCCGTTATTTCACCGGCTTCTGTTATTGCCAGTACTTCGCCTCCTTCGTTCACTATAACCGTGTAAGGCAAAGATGGTGGTTGAAATAAGCTGGTGATCTTTTCGCCTCCGTCCACTACAACCGGAAAGGGTAAGCCTTTTTGCTTCTCTAAAAAGGATTGAAGTTTGCCTTCTTCTTCTACCGAAATTAAAACAACAGACAGGGCATCTTTATGCTTTTGCTGCAATTTTATCAATCCGGGGAGGGCTTTGCGGCAAGGGACACACCAGGTGCCGAAAAAATCCAGTATGGTTAATTTGTTTTTTAAACCGTTGAAAGAGGAGGCATTGGTTGTATAATTTAAGATGGCAGGAGCCTGAAAATTTTGCACGGTCTCGCCCACACGATAACCACCCTGTGCTAAGCCTGTAAAGGAACTGAAAATTAAAAAGCAAATAATAACCTTTCTTGTCATTACGTAAACTATGCCTGGTTGAATATACGCAGATTGAACAGGAAAAGTTTTTTACCCATTCATAACTACTATACTATTTTACATTGGATGCTAAATTTCATGCCTGCATAACCAATGATGTTTTTTACTCCATACAATGGCTATTTTTAAATAATCTATGAATGTGTCTTTAGTAGAAAATTGAAGATTCTTAATAAGAGAGTAAGACAAAAACTTATGATTCTATGAATACGAGTGATGTTTGCATTGCCACTTTAACCTGGGCAAGAAATGAAAATGAGGAAGTCCTGCTACGGAATTCCTTACAACAATTAGCAAGCATAAATATTCCCGTGTTTATTACGGATGGTGGTTCCGGAGCATCGTTCCTAAACTTCTTGCGCAACATTCCTCATTTTCATGTAGTGCCATCAAACGACAGTGGTGTTTGGGCACAGGCCCGTAATAGTTTATTGGCTGCCAGCCATACAAACAAGCCCTTTGTTTTTTATACTGAACCGGATAAAAAAGATTTTTTTAATAACGGGTTAGCTAAAATGTTAGATGAGTTTAATCCTCATAAAATGAGCGGAATAATGATCGCTTCGCGATCAGCAGAAAGCTTCAGGAGCTTCCCTGCCTTTCAACAAATGACAGAAACCACCATCAATAATTGCTGCGCCGAAGTAATAGGTAAGGCGGTTGATTACAGCTACGGGCCTTTTCTTCTGCGCAGCCAGTTAATACCTTATTTAGGCGCCGTTCAGGAAGATATTGGTTGGGGATGGCGCCCTTATATTTTTATCATTGCCCACCGCTTAGGCTATAATACGGAAGCATTTACAGACCATTGTTTTTGCCCGCCCGAACAACAGGAAGATACTGCGGATGAACGCATCTATCGTATAAAGCAACTAAACCAGAATATGCAAGGGCTGCTGCTTTCAGCAACCGCCAATCTCGAAAAAGAATAAGGGAATGGAGCACTACTTTTTAGGCATCTTACTCATATCCATGTACAATACATTCCAGCGATGCCCGTCTAAATCAGTAAAGCCGCAACCATACATCCAGCCCTGAACTTCTTCGGGCTTCCCAAAAACAATGCCACCTGCGGCTGTTGCTTTTTTGGCCATTTCATCTACTTCTTCCGGGCTTTCTGCATCAATAGAAAATAAGACTTCCGTGCCCTGCTTTACGTCTGCAATTTCAGCCCTGGTAAAATTTTTAAAAGCGCCTACTGTAAACAGCATTACAACAATTCCTTTATCGCCAACAAGCAGGCTGGCAGATTCATCGCTATTGCCAAAATGAGGATTTAAAGTAAACCCAATGGCGGTGAAAAACTCTTTTGATTTAGCCACGTTTTTTACTGGCAGATTGATCCATAATTGCTTTGTCATGATTGCTTTTTTTAAATTGAATGAGAGTACAAATGTGGCTGAATTAGTTGACAGAGCAGGGGTGCGAAAGCGTCATTTTAAGGTGAATTTGCGGCAGCTATTTATATAAGTTCCGTTCTTAATTTAAAGTAAAAAATAATTTAGGAAGCAAATGTGAATATCAAAAAAACGAACGTTGATTCTTTTACTCCTTCTTATCTTACCTTTTTATTCCTGATACCATGAATTATGTTTCCGTTTACTCGTTTACCAATTACATAGATGCTAACATTATGCTGGGCCGTATGAAAGATGCCGGCGTTGAATGCTGGCTAAAGAACGAGACGACAACTACCATTATGCCCATCTGGACAACTGCTCTTGGCGGCATTCAGTTAATGGTGGAACAAAGCGATCTGCAACAAGCGTCAATTCTATTGCAACAAATTAAAGAGGAAAAGAAACAAGCAACCACCTGTCCTAAATGTGGTGGTCATGATGTTGAATTTATTAATACCATGCGCAAACCAATTAACTGGTTAAGTGCCGCAGTTACCTTTCTTCTTGGCGATGTAGCGCTGATGCCTGAGCAACGTTATCATTGCTTTACTTGCGGCTGCGAATTTAAAAAAGCAGAAAATGAATAGGGTGACTAAACAGCCTTCTTATCTTTTTATTTTCAATTACACTTCTTATAAAACATTTTATATGCACCGGATCATTTTTATCTTATCCATTTTTATCTCCCAGATCATTTGCGCACAAAAGCTTTCTACGGTAGAAGAAAAAACAACAGGCTTGAAAAGGAGTGAAGGATTTCTTCCTTTTTATTGGGATGATGCAGCAGGGAAAGTATGGCTGGATATTAATAAACTGGATTCTGAAATACTCTACGTCACTTCGCTTCCTGCGGGCTTAGGCTCAAACGATATTGGATTAGACAGAGGATTGTTAGGTGATAGTCGCATTGTAAAATTCAACCGGGTAGGCAGAAAAATTTTGCTGATCGAACCTAATTATAATTATCGTGCAACATCGGGTGATAAGGCCGAAAAGCGTGCCGCTGATCAGTCCTTTGCTCAATCTACTTTATGGGGCTTTACGGTAGAAGCAGAAAGCGGCGGACATTTTTTAGTGGATGCTACGGATTTCTTATTACGTGATGCTATGCAGGTAAGCAACCGCTTACGTAACATGCGCCAGGGCTCTTATGTACTGGATAAATCACGCAGTGCTATTTATCCCGAACGCACAAAAAACTTTCCGCTCAATACAGAAATCGAATCAACGATTACATTCGCCAATACAGATGGTTTACCCGGTGCTTTTGTTCAAGCGGTTACGCCATCTTCTGAAGCCATTACACTGCGCCTTCATCATTCGTTTGTACAATTGCCTGATAAAGGATATGAGCCGAGAATATTTGATCCGCGTTCTTCATTCATTCCTATTTCTTATTTTGATTACAGTACGCCGGTATCAGAACCCATTGAAAAAAAGTTCATCATGCGGCACCGCTTACAAAAGGCGAACCCTGATGCGGCCATGAGCGAAGCGGTAAAACCAATTGTTTATTATTTAGATAACGGAACACCCGAGCCGATTCGCTCTGCCTTATTAAAAGGTGCACAATGGTGGAACGAAGCCTTTACCGCTGCGGGTTTTGTCAATGCTTTCCAGGTAAAGATATTACCCGAAGATGCCGACCCGATGGACATCCGGTACAACATGATAAACTGGGTGCATCGTTCCACCCGCGGCTGGAGTTATGGGGCTTCTGTTACCGACCCAAGAACCGGTGAAATTATCAAAGGACAAGTGAGCCTGGGTTCTTTGCGAGTGCGACAAGATTACCTGATTGCACAAGGTTTATTATCACCGTTTGAAACCGGCATACCTGCTGATGATAAAATGTTGAAGATGGCTTTGGAACGGTTAAGCCAGTTAGCGGCGCATGAGGTAGGTCACACACTTGGGTTGATGCACAACTATGCGGCTTCGGTTTCTAACAGGGCCAGCGTAATGGACTATCCGCATCCGGCAATCGCAGTAAATGCAGCCGGTGAAATTGACTTAAGCAATGCCTATGCAACAGGTATTGGCGAATGGGATAAGGTGAGCATCGCATGGGGCTATGGTGAATTTGGTAAGGGTAGTGCTGAATCAGGGGCATTGAATACCATTTTAACCAATGCTCAAAAAAAAGGCTTACAGTTTATTTCGGATAGAGATGCCCGTGCACCCGGTGGTCTTCATCCATCTGCGCACTTATGGGATGGGGGCAGCAATGCAGTAGATGAATTAAACAGATTGACCGGAGTAAGAAAAAAAGCAATGGAACAGTTTAGCGAAAAAAGCATCCGGCCCGGAATGCCAATGGCGCTATTGGAAGATGTGTTGGTACCCGTTTATCTGTTGCACCGCTACCAGTTAGAAGCGGCTACAAAAATTGTCGGCGGCATGAATTACAGCTATGCGTTAAGAGGCGATGGGCAACTTGTAACAGCACCTATTAGCAAAGAAGAACAGCGCAAGGCCTTAGGCGGAATTATTGCCTGCATGGATCCTTCTTTTTTAGTATTGCCCCAAAGGATTGTAAAGTTGATACCGCCTCGTCCTGCAGGATATGATTTTACACGGGAGTTATTTAAGAAGCGAACCGGTCTTGCGTTTGATGCACTTTCTCCTGCTGAGACTGCGGCTGATTTACCGCTTTCGTTTTTATTTAATACAGAACGTATGAACCGCATGGTAGAATATGAATCAATGAATGGTGGGTTAGGTTTGGATGAAATGATCGCAACGTTACTTAGTGCTACGTGGAAAGCACCAAGACGCAGCAATATGGAAGGATTGATTCAAGCTCAAAACGAACAAATTTTATTAACTTATTTATTGGCTTCATCCGAGACCGATGCCGCTTCCTTTATCACGAAAAGCATTGTTACAAAATCATTGAATGATTTAAAAACCTTTATAGAAGCAAAGCAAAAAACAACATCCGATGCGACTTATAAGGGGCATTTATTATTGGCGCTCCAAAGAATGAAAGACCCTTCTAAAGCAAAACCGACCATTCATGTAGAGATACCACCCGGTGCACCGATAGGGTGTGATGAAGAGTAGGTTTGTAAGTTGCTTTGGAAGAGGAGTGAATAATGCTTAAGGCTGGAGAGGGTTGGCATTTCAAATGCTCAATAAAAATATATTGTTGCGATCAAAGACTAAAAGCGAATTGATAGGTGTTGCGCATATTATTTTATTGTTCTTCGTAGAAATCTTCATCTAACTGTTTTATTTCATAAGTCGTTTTTATTTGAATTCCAACATTGAATTCATGCATAAGATCAACTAATTTATTGCCATCAATTAAAATGATTTTATAATGCGCATCTTTTGCTTTTTGTTCTGCACCTTTGTCAAATTGAGATGTAGTTACAAACACACCTTTATTTGTGTCGCCACTCATTGCTCCAATAAAATTTCGTATGTCCTTTTCTCTTACCTTATTTTCAGTAAATCTTTTTGCTTGAATATATATTTTATCTAACCCTAATTTATCTTCGTTAATAATTCCATCTATTCCTCCATCAGATGATTTACTTGTTTCAATAAATTCACCATAACCCATTTTTTTAAGGAGTTTTAAAATCACTTTTTCAAAATAATACGGATCGATGATCTTTAACTTTTGTAGCAACTCATTTTTTACTTCATTTTCGATTAGTTTAAAGCCTTCGTCAATTAGGTCTTGCGGCGAAGATGTTTTTAACTCATTTACCAATGTACTCGTACTTGTTTTTTTTGAGCTTTCTTCCTGATAAAATTCAAGTAAAGACTTCTCTTCTACAACACCCTTTAAATTCAATTCTTTTTTTTGTTGCAAACCTTTTTGAGTAATCTTTACAAAACCTCTCTCAGGATATTCAATAAATTCTCCTTTTTTCAAATATGACTTACCCCATGCAATTCTATTAATTATGAGAAGGTCACCTGTCTTTGTCTTTTCCTTAAGTTGTTCTTGAGTTAAATTATTAAAGTAGTTATCTATCACCTTTTGATAAAGCTCTCTTGTATGTAGTGTTTGTTCATTACTTAATATTTGTAGGATGGGATTAAACGTCTCATGAAATTTGGGTATTTCCATTCAATGCAGATTTGTGGTTAAATAATACGCCAACTTTTTATTGCCGCAACTTCTTCTCCAAACATAATTGATTTTTAATACCAATCGAATCAAACTCTTTGGTCGATGAACTGCCCACCGGGAGGGCGGGGTGAGACCTACCAATTTCCCTGGTGTTCTTTATTCATTCTCTCCGGTTCTATAATATCACCTTCATACCACAAGTTGCTATACGGTACAAAAAAAAAAATCCATACAGACCTGGATAACCGCATCAATGGTGGCTGCAGCGCAACTAATAAAAAAGCATTACTGCCCATCCACCAAAAAAAACGGTTGTCCTTTAAAGAAAAACCAATGGTAAACCACCACACTATAAACGTTATTACGCAAATCAGTATGGCCAATGCGTAGCTTATCATATTGGTTCCATAATAAAAACCCGGCTCCATATCAAGCGGCTGGGTGCATACAGGGCAACGCTCATTCATCAGCAAAATGGTTTTAAGTTTATATGGGTTACTTTCTTTAAACATATTGCCCCGGCGGCACCGCGGACATTTATTTTGCAACACACTTAAAATGAAGTTTGGCTTCTCATCCCTTTTTACAGCACGCATATCAATACCATTTGATGGTGAAGAAGAGCTGTAAAGATAGGAGGGCATAAAAGTTTACAAGTTTACTGTTCACATGTTCACATGTTATGCGTAAAAAGCCAAAAGACGGCTATCCAATAAACACACAGAGGGGTTGGGGGTGGGTGCTCAATAGCGATAAGAACCTTGAAGAGTGCGACGCAACAAAAGTTTGATAGTAGTACTTCCGCCGGGTACAAAAACTCATCCTTACGTTTATTTAGGAAAAAATAATTTTCTTTTGTCTCGTTTCTTCTTCCTGCTAAGTATTTATATTCTTCCTGTTCTTATTTTTGTAGCCAACATTTATACTTGTATTTACAATCAAAGAAAAACTTACTGCACAAAATTTGTGGTGAATTTGATCCGGAGGAAATTGTTATGATGCTGAATGAATTTACCCAACTGACCGACAAAGAAAAAGTGAACCTTTTATATGCGCATGGCGTTTATATTGGTAAACACAAACAGGAGACTACTATAGTGCTTTTGTACCAGTTAGAAGGTTTTTATGCAGAGATCTATTATCGAAAATATCGTTGTGTAATAAAAAGGATTAGTTGCTTTGCTACCACTGCAAGGCTTGACCCTTATTTAACGGAAATTGATGTAGAGCATTTCGTATAACCGCCATTAAAATTTGTTTACAAGCAACCAAAATATGACGAAGTATATAGCCCCAAGGCATATTGTTGTATATGCCGATGACGACCCTGACGATATAGAATTAGTGGAAGATGCTTTTAAGCGCTACGCTAATAATGTGGAAGTGATCACTTTCAAAGACGCAAGGCAGGCCTTATCTTATTTAAAGCAACTCACTGATGTGGACCCCTCGCCTTGCCTTATTATTTTAGATATTAATATGCCTGTAATGAGCGGTAAGGAAGCCCTGGTGCGGCTGCGCCAGATGGAACGCTATGAAGAAGTTCCGGTTGTTCTTTTTACTACCTCTTCAATGCCCATGGATAAAAGCTTTGCCCAACGTTATAAAGCCGGATTTATAACCAAGCCGCTGGGTTATGAGCAAATGGAAATTATTACCCAGGAGTTTATTAGCCACTGCGCAGAGGAAACGCAGAAAAAGATCAGGAGAATTTAGATGTAGAGATTGGCTGGTTAGCTTAGGTAATTTCCCCTTTGCCGTAACATTTTGCAGAACGCTTTCGCCCCGGCGTAGCAAGGCAACAGGCAAATAAATGCTGTTATTGGTAATAGAAATCCCGCACAAAGAAAATGCATAGTAATGCGTGAATGTAGCTAGTGTACTTTAGTAGTTATTATAGAAAGCTGGCAATCACCGCAAAACAAAAGTTTGAATATTTCTAATTTAGACAATGGTCGGACTTAAAACATTTGATGAGCAATTAGATATTGAACTACCAAAACGCCTTATGAGGTATATACTCATCTGGTGTTCAAAAGGCAATGCGACAATTGTAGTGGATGACAAAGAATTGGAGTTAAAACAAAATCAGTTAACAACAATCACATCCGGACAAATACATTATTTTAAAAAACTAAGGAAAATAAAAGGCTTTATTCTTGAATTTACACTGGACTTTTTTTGTAAAGATGATAACGATATTGAATTAATCTTTCACAATGGTTTGTTTTGTCATTTTGATTTGAATGAAGTAATTACCATTCATAATTTTGAAGCTATTGAAACAGAACTCAATCTTATTAATGAAGAATTGTTAAGCCAACCCTATCAATACCTCATTTCCATTCGTTCCCGCATTGAATTGATATTGGTGGAAATTAATAGGGCAAAAGTTAATCGGGGAGATGAAATTTATAAACCCGATGCTTTGTTTCTTAAATTTTTAGAATTGGAGCGGGCTAATTTTAGAAACAATTTTTCGCTGAAACATTTTGCAAATTTGCTGGGCACAACAGAAGCAAAGTTGAATGAACAATCAAAATTGCATACAGGTAAAACGGCCCAAAATGTTATGTACGGATTAATCATATCTGAAGCAAAGCGGTTGCTTGCTTATCAGGATCTATCCATAAAAGAAGTGGCTTACGAATTAGGATTTAATGACCCGTTTTATTTTTCTAACTTCTTTAAAAAGCATACCCGTCAATCTCCAAAAACTTACAAAAGCAAATTGGCTTTGTAATACAATTTTCATTTCGACAGGATTTTATTAGCTATTGATATTACATGCTTTTCCCTGCATTGTCTATTCTTTTCACTTTGGCTTCTTTCTATTTTTGTTGCATTAAGAAATAGAAATATCATGCAGGTTAAATATAATTTCAAAACTCCTTCCATTTTTCTTAGAATGGCGCTGGCAATTCCTTATCTCTGGTTTGTTTCAGATAGGTTGGGCTTCCTGGGTGCTTACGGGCAACCGCATGTTGGTTGGGGCGACTGGCAACATTTTATGGAATATGCACGGCAAACCATGAGCTTTTTACCCGGTTCTTTAATTCCTGTACTTGCTGTAATAGCAACTGTTTGCGAGTTCATATTTGGCTTGTTCCTGCTACTTGGATGTTTTACGCGGACGGCCGCCATTGGCAGCGGCGTACTCAGTTTTCTCTTTGCTACATCAATGGCGTTATCCTTTGGCATTGAATCACCTTTAGGTTATTCGGTTTTTACAGTAAGTGCAGCCAGTTTTTTATTGGCGACAATTCCTGAATACAAATGGAGTGTGGACGAATGGTTTTTAAAAAGAAATAAAAAAATAGAGCAATGAAAAAGAGAATTGATTTTAATGTAGGGCAACCAAAAGCTTATGATGCAATGGATGCCTTAGATAAGTTTGTAAATGAATCTTCAATTGATAAATTGCAGAGAGAGCTTATCAAAATAAGGGCATCGCAGATAAATGGTTGTGCTTATTGTGTAGATGCCCATTCAAGAGATGCCCGCAATTTGGGGGAAGCAGAGCAACGCATCCTTTTGATAAGCGCATGGAAGGAGGCCGGAGATATATTTTCAGAAGAAGAAAGATTATTGTTTCAGTTGACGGAGGAAATTACCCTGATACCTCAGCATGGATTAAGCGATGCTGTTTATGAAAAAGCAATTACGCTTTTTGGTGAAGAAAAGACAGCCCAAATTATAATGGCTATTGTTGCCATTAATGCCTGGAACCGGATTGGAGTGGCTACTCATTTGAAACCTTTATTAAAAAAAACTAAAGCAAAGGACCATGAATAATTATGAAACTTTCCATCAGCTACATCAACAAAGTAAACCGCTAGTATTAGCCAATGCCTGGAATGTAAAAAGTGCCCAGCTTTTTGAAAAGAATGGATACAAAGCCATTGCCACGTCAAGCGCCGCTATCGCCAACTCATTAGGCTATGAAGACGGTGAAAAAATTTCTTTCGAAGAAATGTTTTTTGTGGTGCAAAGAATAATTTCTTGCATCAACATTCCATTGTCTGTAGATATGGAAACGGGCTACAGCACAAACATCAGCGAAGTAATTACCAACATTGAAAAGCTCTTTGATATTGGAGTGGTTGGGATAAATATTGAAGATTCGCAGGGAAAAGACTTGTTCATTGAAAAACTTGCCAGTATCAAAAATCATTTGGCGAAAAACAATATGCAACTATTTGTAAATGCCAGAACGGATAGCTTTTTAAAAGGTTTGCCTGCTGCCCTTGAAATAACATTAGAAAGATTAAAACCGTACGAAGAGGCCGGCGCAGATGGAATTTTTGTGCCATTTATCACAGAGAAAGAGGGAATAAAAAAAATAACGGCTGCTACAACATTGCCGGTTAATGTGCTTTGTATGCCTGGTCTTTCTTCCATTGAGGATATAGCAGAATGTGGAGTGAGAAGAATAAGCATGGGAAATTTTTTATTCAAAGCGAATTACAATCATTTAGAAGCACTCTTAAAAAACATTGATGCCCAACAATCATTTGCTCCATTATTTTAAATTAAATAGTAAAAAACAATGAACACGCAAATTTCAAATTACATTATAAAGAGTAATCAAACTGAATGGGTTCCGCTGTTGGAAGAAGGGGTGGATACAAAAGGAATTTTTGTAAAACTATTACGGTACGATGAACAAAATAAAAGGGCGCCAACAATCCTTTTAAAATTTGAAGCTGGCGCTAAATATCCCTACCATAATCATCCGGGCGGCGAAGAAATTTTTGTATTGGAAGGTGATGCAACTCTTGAAGCCACAACTTTATCAGCTGGCGACTATTTATATACTCCACCAAATTTTAAACATTCAGTAACAAGCAAAAAAGGATGTGTATTGTTGCTTATAATTCCTGAAGAAGTGGAGATACTGTAATTTAAAGCTTAACTGTTTTTTTCTGTATTTATTTTGGTGGTTCCAATTAATAAAATCAGTAACAATAATGAATCAGCAAAAAATATGTACTGCCTGCGGAACCCAATTTCCTGCAGGTGAATTTCCTGAACTCTGTACCATTTGTCTTGATGATCGTCAATACATTCCCGAAGAGGGACAAACCTGGACAACGCATGATGACCTGATAAAGAAGAACAGCGTCCGGATTAATAAGATAAATGACAAGTTGTATGAATTGGAGATCAGCCCCCGTTTTGCAATAGGCCAGCGGGCATTTCTTATTCTTTCAGACAATGGAAATATTTTATGGGATTGTATTTCTTTGCTTGATGAACCTACTATAGATTTCATAAAATCCAAAGGAGGTTTAAAAGCAATTGCTATTTCGCATCCGCATTATTACAGCAACATGAACAATTGGGCAGAAACATTTAACTGCCCCATTTATATCCATCGCAGCGATGAGCAGTGGATTATGGATAAAGGTAAACACATCAGTCTTTGGGGTGGAGTAGAAAAATCGTTGTGGGAGGGCATACGGATCATAAATATTGGCGGTCATTTTCCTGGCAGCGGCATTTTACATGTACCTTTTCTATCGCAGGATGGAACAGTGTTTTGTGGTGATACCTTATACCTTTCGCCAAGTAAAAAACATCTTGCAGTCATGTACAGTTATCCTAACAGGATACCCTTGCCGCTTTATGAAGTAGAGCGAATAAAAAAGCAATTCGAAAATATAGCGTTCGATACTTTATATGGGTTCTATAGTTATCAAAACCTTACTAAAAATGTGAAAGAGATTTTGAAGATGTCAATGGATAGATATTTAGAAGATAAGTAACACGATGCTGCTGAATAAAAGTTTTTATAGATGATGAGTTCATTCAATTGCTTACAAGTATTTATGTTTGGCCTGCCTTCCTTTGAAGAGGGATTAAGGGGTGAGGTGGCTATTACATTAGCTAATATAGTCTCTAAATAAAGCTGTAATTTTTCGGCATGAAACATGTGTTTGTTCTCTGTTGTCTGTTTGCGGTCGTATCCTGTAATGATGCTCCTTCTGCCGGTCAGCCGGCTATTAGAAAAGATTCAACTATTATAAAAAAAGAAGCGGCAAATCCCTATGTACAAGTAGATGTTTCGCCAATGGATATGGCTTATTTTCCTGCCGACTACCCGATACAAAAAATGAACGAAGGGACAACTAAGCCACCGGTTATGAGAGTGATTTATAGTCGTCCGCACCGGGGAGGCAGGAAGCTTTTCGGTGAACTGGTAAAGTGGGGGCAACCTTGGCGCTTAGGTGCCAATGAAGCCACTGAAATACAATTTTTGCAACCCGTAATCATTCAAAATAAAAAAGTAGAAAAGGGCCAGTACCTACTATATGCCATTCCCTACCAGGACAAATGGACAATTGTGCTGAACAGCAATTTATATTCCTGGGGATTAAAATTTAACCCGTCAAAAGATGTCATTACGTTTGACGTGCCATCCGTTAACAAGCCCCAGCTAATTGAATACTTCACTATGATCTTTGATAAAACAGCCACCGGCGCTGACCTCCTGATGGCATGGGAGAATACAGAGGTGAGATTGCCCATTCAATTTTAAATCATGTGTGGAATAGCGGGTATTATTTCAAAGCATAATGATGAGAAAGCCGAAAGGGTAAGAGCGGCGGCAAAAGCACTTCAGCATAGAGGCCCCGAAGGGGAAGGGTTTTGGTCGAATGAAGAAGGAACGATTTCTTTTGGTCACCGGAGATTATGTATTATTGATCTGACTGAACAGGCTGCACAACCCATGCACTACCAAGGTCGCTACACTATTATTTACAACGGCGAAATTTATAACTACCTCGAAATAAAAAAGGACCTGGAAAAGAAAGGATATGCTTTTCATTCTCACTCCGATACTGAAGTGATTTTAGCAGCGTATGCAGCATGGGGTAATAGTTGCCTGCAACAATTTGACGGCGCTTTTTCTTTTGCTATCTGGGATGAAAAAGAACAGCAACTATTTGCAGCCCGTGATCGTTTTGGTGAGAAGCCTTTCTTCTTTTTTTATGATGATGAACGCTTCTGCTTTGCTTCGGAAATAAAAGCGTTGTGGCAGATGGGGATTAGTAAAGAAGTTAATAGAAGCCTTCTGTATAATTTCTTTACTATTGGTTACACCACAAATCCGGCTAATTCAGAAGAGACTTTTTTCAACAACATACATAAACTTCCAGCAGCACATTATCTAACCTATTCTTTACCGCAAAATAAATTACAGACTCAAAAATATTGGGAAGTGTATCCGGATATTGATAACAGTATTTCCCAAAAAGCTGCCATTGAAAAATTCACAGATCTGTTTACGCAAAGTATTCATAAACGGTTACGCAGCGATGTGCCAATTGGAACGAGTTTAAGCGGCGGTTTGGATAGTTCTTCCATTGTAACTTTTTGTACAAACGAAACAGCAGCAAACTACACACACAAATGTTTTACGGCATCTTTTACCGGCTTCGAAAAAGATGAAACCCATTACGCTGCACAGGTTGCAAATGGTTTTGGTTTGCAGCATTACACAACTACTATCGCAGAAGAGGAAGTAAGTTCTTTAATTGATAAAGTGGCAGCGCAGCAAGATGAACCTTTTTCTTCTGCATCGGTGCTGGCACAGTATAAAGTTTTTGAGTTGGCAAAAAAAGGAGGCGTTACGGTTTTATTAGATGGCCAGGGAGCAGATGAAGTGTTAGGTGGTTACCACAAATATTATAAATGGTATTGGCAGGAATTATACCGTGCAAAAAACTTTGCCAGGTCCGGAGAGTTAAGCGCAGCAAAGGCATTAGGAATAAAAGAAAAGTTTGGAATAAAAAATAAAGTTGCTGCCTTATTACCTGAGTTCAGCACTTCTATTTTACAATCACAAAAAAGCAAAAAGGCTTTTCAGCACCCGGATTTTAACCGGGACTTTGCTTTTGAAAATAAAAGAAATTTATATTATTCGCTGCCCACAACATTTGATTTAACGGGTGCTCTATACTACAACACCTTTACAAATGGCTTAGAAGAATTATTGCGTCTTGCCGATAGAAATAGTATGGCACATTCTGTGGAAGTGCGCCTGCCTTTTTTACAACATGAACTAGTAGAATTTCTTTTTACCATGCCACCGCATTTTAAAATTTACCAGGGCTGGACCAAATGGCTGTTACGAAAGACAGTTGATGACAAATTACCTAAAGAAATTGTATGGCGTAAGGATAAAGTAGGTTACGAACCACCGCAAAAAGATTGGATGAAAACCAAGGCTGTCCAGGAAAGAATTTTAGAAGCAAAGAAGAAATTGGTGGAAGAGGAAATATTGAATGCTGATGTTTTAAAAAAACCTGTTGTACCTAAAAACGCACATGATGAGGAAAACTACGATTGGCTGTATTGGAGTGCGGCTCATTTGTTTTGATGATGAATTAAGAATAAATACTTATTGGGTAAAACATATTTTTTGAACCTTCTTCAGTATTGACTATTCACCATTTACTATTCTCTCCCTTGTATTTCTAACGTCGGAACTTACTTAATACTATGTCTTCTTTCATCATACAAGTAATTGGTTATTTAGCATCAGTGCTTTTGGCTATTTCTTTATTGGTTAATAACGATTTAAAGTTCCGGTGGCTGAATACAGGCGGTTGTCTTTTTTTTATTGTGTATGGAATTTCAATTAATGCTTTTCCTATTATTCTCACCAACACTCTTTTGTTTCTGATCAACCCTTACTCTCTTTTAAAAATTTATAAAAAGAAAGAAGATTTTGACTTGTTGGAGTTTACTACTGATGCCAGTTTGATAGCTAAATTTTTAGACTTTTATGAAGAAGACATCCATTTATACTTTCCAAAATTTGAACTAAAAAAAGCAGAAAATGAAATACGTTTTGTAGTGCTGCGCGACATTGTTATGGCTAATGTTTTTGTTGCCTCCATTTTAGAAGACGGTGTGGCCGAAGTGAAATTAAATTATACCGTTCCCAAAGTACAGGGATTATAAAGTAGGGCGGTTCATTTTTGAAAAAGAAAAAACCTTTCTCTTATCAAAAGGCGTGAAAAAGCTGATGTATAAAGAAGTGGCTAACAAAAAGCATCTTCAATTTTTACAGGTCATGGGGTTCCAATACGAAAGACATGAAAGTGAAAATTATCTAGTCAAACAACTCGCCTGATCGTAATTCAAAACTTTTTCCTACTAAAGGGACATCCGCCCAGGCGATGTAAAATAATAATTGAATATTATAGGAATGCCAGCTATGGCATCTAAATGTTGTAAGGCTTGCCCTGGCATATCTCTACAGGTGTTCTTGTTTACTTCTGCCAATTTTATACAACACAAAAGCCATCAACGCAAAGAAGGCAACGCCCAACCATTTATAACCTTCCGGCCCTAAAATTCCTGATTGCGCATCGCTTAAAGCATGTTCAGCATTTACGCCTTTCAATGCATTTGCCGTTCCCTCACCCGCCGATAAAAATGCTACCAATACACCAGCCAATGCGCCTCCGGCAACCAACCCGGTAGCAAATAAATTTCCTTTCCCTAAATCCTCTTCTTCAGCAGAAACCTTTTCACCTTTCTTCTTGCCTTTCCATTCTACCAAACCACGCACAGCGCCCCCAATAAAAATGGGCAGTGTAGTGGAAAGCGGTAAATATGTTCCTACAGCAAATGATAATGATTTAATGCCGCACAACTCCAGTACAACGGAAATAAAAACACCTACCAGTACAAACTGCCAATCTAAATTGAACGATAAAATTCCTTTTATCAATGTTGCCATTAGTGTTCCTTGTGGTGCAGGATATTTATCGGTGCCAATGGCATGATGAATTCCTTGTGCAAGCATATCTGCAGTAGGCGTATCCAATATTTTAACTGTAGCACCTATGGCTAGTGAGGAAACTATAGCTCCGATGAAGAGCGCAATTTGCTGGTACTTTGGCGTAGCACCGACAAGATAACCTGTCTTCAAATCCTGGGATGTGCCACCGGCATTTGCGGCAGCAATGCAAATCATTCCACCCACAATCAAGGCCATTGGTTCATAAAAATGACCTGTCCATTTTACGGCAATAAAAATTAAACAGGTGCCCATCAACGTCGCTATCGTCATACCCGAAATAGGATTGTTGGATGAACCAATTAAGCCTACAATGCGGGAAGAAACGGTAACGAAAAAGGCTCCGAAGATGATTACTAAAATGCCAAGCAATAATTTGGCGCCGATAGATTGTCCCGGTATTAAAGTTGAAGGCATGAGCGCTACACAAAGAACCAAAATCAGACTTCCGATGCCGACTACTTTTATCGAAAGGTCTTGCTCGGTGCGTTTTACATTTTGTGCTTCACCCGCACCCGCCTTATTCTTTTTTAAGGACCCTATACTGCTTTTGAAAGAAGAGATAATGGTAGGAATAGTTTTAATTAAGGTGATGAAACCCCCGGCTGCAACAGCACCGGCACCAATCTGACGAACATAAGCCCGGTAGATAGCCGTTGTCCAATCGCCGAAATTATGTGCCACCGGGTCCCATCCGCCAGGGCCTCCGGCTGTTGCCATGCTTTTTAAATAACCTAGTTTTACTAACTGGGCCGCAATTACATCGGCGGGAACAAGTGACGCTAATAACGGAATGAATACAAACCAGCTTAACACACCACCAGCCACCAGTACACCCGCAATGCGTGGCCCAATGATATAACCAACACCCAGGTATTCAGGAGTTATCTCACCACTTACTTTAGCGGATGGAAAGAAGCGTTGTGTTTGTCGCGTAGCAAATTCCGGAACTTCTGAAATAACATGAAATACTTTTTGTAGTAGGGCATACGCACCTGCAAAACCTAATCCCATAAAGGCTGTTTTTGCAATGGACCCACCTTTCTCACCGGCTTTTAAAACCGATGCGCAGGCTGTGCCTTCGGGATAAGGCAGTACGCCATGTTCATCTACAATCAAGGAGCGGCGGAGTGGGATCATCATCAAGGTTCCAAGGATGCCACCAAAAATGGCGAGGACCAAAATGGTTATGTAGTTAAAAAAACTGGCGCTGGATGCTTCGCTTAAAAATAAAAAACCAGGCAGCGTAAATACTACACCGGCCGCGATACTTTCACCTGCTGAACCAGTTGTTTGAATGATATTATTTTCGAGGATAGTGGTTTTTAAAAACGCTTTGCTCATGGCAATGGCTAATACGGCAATGGGAATTGAAGCACTTACAGTTAGACCTGCCTTTAAGGCAAGGTAAACAGTTGCCGCACCGAAGATGATTCCAAAGATGGAACCCATTACAATTGATTTAACGGTGAACTCGGCCATCCTTGTTTCGGATGCAACAAAGGGCTTGAATGTAGTCTTCGTTTCTGCCATAATAGTGGTTTGAGTTGTAGGTTAAATGTAGGGAATAAAAAAAGGCAACTCAATGAGCTGCCTTTAATCAATTCTCTTAAAACCATCAACGCACACCATGCATCATCTTCTTCATCTTAGGCGTTAATGCATAAAGCAATAACCCTGCAAGTCCGCATAAAATAACGAATAGCATAAAGAAATCATATAGGTCTTTTAATTTAAAATTAAAGAAGGTTGGATAACCAACTTTTACTAATTTTTCTTTTTCTATTACGTCTAATTGCGAGGGCGTTAAAACAGAATCTTTTGTTTTTAAAATTTGTACAAAATCAAGGTTGTTTTTTAGGGCTTTGTCATAATCAATTGTTATGGCTATTTTTTCTTTCGCCAACGAATAAAGCTCTGGTCCTGTTGGCACTTTATTTCCGTCCAGTACCTGTTTAAGATCTATGTTTTGTTTTTGCATGCTGATATAAGCTTCACTGGTAGGAGGAAGCAGAGCTCCCAATACACCTGTTAATACATAGCCGCCTGCATTTCCCAAAAACCAAACACCCATAAGTAAGGAGGCAAATCTTTTTGGAGCCAGTTTAGCAACCAGCGATAAGCCAATTGGTGACAAACACAACTCGCCCCAGGTATGTAAGAGGTATAATACGATCAACCAAATGATACCCACTTTTCCTGAAATTCCCAGGCCTTTAACCTGTGTAGCAATAATCAGGTAGCCAAGGGCAATCAGCAGTAAACCCCAGGCTTGTTTAACCGGTGAAATTGGTTCAAGCTTTTTCTTATTCATCCACACCCATAATACACTAAATGGTATAGCGAAGATCATTACAAAGATCCCGTTGAAGTTTTGGACCATACTCGGAGGCATTTTCCATCCCAATATATTTGTATCTGTCTGGTTATCGGCAATGAAGGTCAATGATGAACCGGCCTGCTCAAAAGCACCCCAGAAGAACATTACAAAGAAGCACACAATATATAATACCCAGATACGGTCTCTTTCTATTTTCGTAATTGTTTTATCTGACATGATCAAAAAGCCCAGGCTTATACCCGAAGCAAAAATGAAGGGATACAACCAGGCTTTAATAAAAGAAACACCGATGCCTCCCAACACTAAATGAAAGACATAAGTCAGCACGACTAATAATACCGCCGAAATCATGATATTGGGAGTGGTAAATTTTGCACTGTCTGACTCGTCTGCGGGAGTGTCTGTTTTATTAGGTTTCCCACCAATAGGCACCCCTTCAGGTGTTCTAACATATTTATTTTTTAAGAACAGGAAGGTGAGTGTACCGATAAACATAGCCATAGACGCGGCCAGAAAACCCCATTTAAATGCAGTTAAATCTCTTACACCATTGTGCTCAACATCACCCAAAAAAGGACAAATGAACTGCCCTAAAGTTGCACCTACGTTTATTCCCAGATAGAATAACGTGAATGCAGAATCAAGTTTATTTTTTTGACTCTTGGGGTAGAGGCTGCCCACCATTGAAGAAATATTAGGTTTAAAAAATCCATTCCCTAAGATGATTGCCAGCAACGCAACCCACATGATGTTTGTACCCATTGTAATACCGGCGGCATCATGGCCCTGGCTTGCGCTCCAAAAAAGTAATAACTGACCGATACCCATCGTTGTACCTCCTAATAAAATACAATTCCTGTTTCCGAGGAACTTATCAGAGATATACCCCCCAAGCATTGGAGTTAGATAACAGAGACCAAGAAAACCTCCATAAATAATTGAAGCTTCTGTCTTCCCCATTAATAATGAATCTGCGAGAAATAGAGATAGCAAGGCCCTCATTCCATAAAAATTAAAGCGTTCCCACATCTCTGTTCCAAACAACACCCATAAACCTTTTGGATGGCCTTTTTGCGCAGCAGAATTTTGTAAGATCGCTTCATCGCCAGCAGTTACGTTAGACATAAATGATTAATTGTTGATAAAATAAGTTGTACGATAAATTAGTCCTGACCAAAATAAACAAATTATAGTTGCTAACGCATAAATTGCCAGCCCATTCTTATTTGTACCGATATTCGCAATTCAGCCCGAATCTGATAACCATGAATATACTTTTACTCGGCTCAGGTGGCCGCGAACATGCGCTGGCATTAAAACTTTCGCAAAGCCCTCAATGCAAAAAATTATTTATTGCTCCCGGTAATGCAGGCACAGCCCAATGTGGCACCAACAACCCCTTTGCTGCTACTGATTTTAAAAGCATAAAAGATTGCTGCATTAAGGATAAGATTGACCTGGTGATGGTGGGCCCCGAAGATCCGCTGGTAGAAGGCGTTGTAGATTACCTGCAAACCGAAGTTGGCGAAGCGCTACTAATTATCGGCCCGTCAAAAGACGCCGCACAATTAGAGGGAAGTAAAGCATTTGCAAAAGCATTCATGCAACGGCACAACATTTCCACAGCAGTGTATAAAGAATTTACACAGGATAATTACAAAGAAGGTCTTTCTTATTTGCAACAACATCCCTTGCCGGTTGTATTAAAAGCAGACGGACTCGCGGCAGGCAAAGGCGTTATCATTTGTCAAAATACCATCGAGGCTATTTCGGAATTTGAACTGATGATTCAGCGTTCCAAGTTTGGCGACGCCGGCAAGCGGGTTGTAGTGGAAGATTTTTTAGCAGGCATTGAGCTTTCTGTTTTTGTTTTAACCGATGGCAAAAATTATCTGTTGTTACCCGAAGCAAAAGATTACAAGCGGGTGGGCGAAGGTGATACAGGACTTAACACCGGCGGCATGGGCGCCATAAGCCCGGTGCCTTTTGCTGATGCTGCTTTTATGCAAAAAGTAGTTGACAAGATTATAGAGCCTACGGTGAAAGGCTTGAAAAAAGATAACCTGGATTATAAAGGTTTTATTTTTATTGGCCTGATGAAAGTTGGCGATGAACCCTACGTGATTGAATACAAGTGCCGCATGGGCGACGCTAAAACGGAAGTGGTAAGTCCTAGCATTAAGACTGAGTTGGTGG
>MWWF01000024.1_pt1 | contig 23192 bp, 24 predicted proteins | sample 1047351 | NCBI WGS metagenome assembly MWWF01 (sample SAMN06349970, study PRJNA376086) | soil metagenome | isolation source: MGM-3 sample Antarctic (ecotone) soil | place: Antarctica
GCAATGATAAAGCCTTAACTGTTTATAAAAAATTATTGGCGCATACTAAATCCGTAGCAGCAGCAATGAATTGTGATGTATTTGTTTTTACTACGGAAGCTTTGCAGGATGCGCAATGGAATAAGTTCATCATCGAACAACAGCGAGGCAATGACCTCGGACAAAAAATGCAAAAAGCTTTTGAAACCGTTTTTGCAAAGGGTTATGGGAAAGCGGTTATCATTGGCAGCGATTGTCCTGGGCTTTCTATTTCTCATGTGCAGCAAGCATTTGAATTTTTAAATGCCAGCGAGATAGTGATTGGCCCGGCAAAAGATGGGGGTTACTATTTGTTAGGAATGAAAAGGTTGCACGAAACTCTATTTCAAATTAATACATGGAGCACGGCTACGGTTTTTGATGAAACCGTTGCTTTATTAAATGCTTCACAACTTTCTTTCAAAGAATTAGAAACACTAACAGATGTAGATGAAGAAAAAGATCTGCCAGATAAATGGCGGGAACAATTATCAAGGTTCACCTAACCTTACTCAGCGACAGTAATTTTATCATCCACACAGGTAATGGTTTTTCAACGCCACGCTTTTTTAAATTCAGGTACAACCCCCATTTTTTATAAATCGGTACTTTATGTGTTTCTACTAATTCTATCAACGTTCCATCCGGGTCTTCCACATAACAAAAACGTCCTGCTGCCCCTTCCATTCCAAAGGAATTAATGCTATCAACTGTAAATACATAGCCTTCTGCTTCAGCAGCTTTTTTCAATCCGCACATATCAAATACATCAAAGCACAAATGAATAAAACCGCAGTCGCCCCAATAGCGGGAGGCGAATATTTTCCGAGGTGTTTTGTCTAAGCATTGTACCAGCTCAATTTGTATGCTGCCTAATAACTTTCCAAAAGCGCCTTTGCAGGATGGAGATTTTTGCAGCAATACTTTGCGGTATCGTTGGCCTGTTTCTGCACAAGTAACAGAAACATCATACACTACTTCAGACGTGTTCAATAAAAACCGGTAAAACGGCAAAGAACTATCCATATCACTCACACCAATAACAGCACCTCCAACACCGCCAGTACATTTTCCATTCAGATGAAACCAATCTGTACTTTTCACCATATCAAAAATATTATTGTAGGCATCCTTTACAAAAAATTGGTCATCGCCTTTTGTATCCGTTCTCAGGGAAGAGAGGGTAATATTTTTTTGAAGGGAACATTTTTCATAGGTCTTCTTTACATCAGCACATTTTATTTTTGCAGCATAAATTCCCAGGTCGCCATACTGAGGTTGAAATAGTGGCGCCGATGGTGCCCTGTTTTTAAACTGCCATATTTCAAACCCTCCGCCACCCTGCATGTTAAGCGATAGCACTGCTTGTCTTTTATACACTTTTTGCCCGGTGTACTGCGTCATTAAAACAGCTTCCGATTCATCATCAAAAACCAGGGTATCCATTCCAAAAAGTTCTTTATAATAAAGAGTGCATTCAGTTGCATTTTTAACCCCAATACCTACTTGCTGTATCCCGGAAATATAATCTTGCATAATGGCTAATCTTCTCAATTTATGGTGTAACCTAAAACTTAGTTGCACGAAGATGCAGTTTTCAAACTATGCTATGGTTATACATTTTAAAATGAATTTTCACGGTAGTCAAGCAGTTGCTTATAGGTATCCAGCATTTGCGGTTGCGATGCACCTTTTTTGTATAAGCTCATAATTTTGGCATTGGCTCTTTGTACTGCCCACCAACTATTAGTATCATACTTCCGCGCAGACACGGTGGCAGCACCTTTCATGATCTTATACCTTGCTCCTTTTCGCATACGGGCACAAAACTCATAGTCCTCCATAATTTTCATGTCTTCTCTAAAACCGTTCTGCTGTTGAAATAAATCTCTTTTAATAAACAAGGTTTGATCACCGCCCATGCAAATAAATAAGTCAAAGCGGGTAGCCCAGGCATTTAGTTTAAGGATGGCTTTTGTTGAATCAAATTTTGTACGATAACGGCCCAGATCAAAGCCTTCAGCAATGGCCTGCTTAATGTCTTTTGCCAAAGATGATGGAGGAAATGTATCGGCGTGAACAAAATACAACACTTCACTTGTTGCTAATGAAGCGCCATAATTCATTTGTGCTGAACGGCCTTTGTGGGGAGAAACTAAAGCAGTAGCACCAGCTTCTTTTGCTATGGCAATTGTATGGTCGGTGCTTCCCCCATCTGCTACAATAATCGAAACAGCAGAAGCATCGCAATGCTGGTTGAGATGGTTAATGAGGCTTCCAATATAGTTGGCCTCGTTATAAGTAGGAATGATAATACTTAAAGTCATTACTGAGATTACTGAGAGATAGTTTTCATATTGAAACTTGCTATTGTTTACAAAGTAATTAAACTATATATTCTATTTATTAACGAGTTAGGATTCATTATAGTTTTATCAACCAGTTTTTAAATATCCTTACCCACGTTATATCATATTCTCCCGTTGATAAGAGGCGTTTGCGTAAATCTTATATTGATATACATTTAGTTTCCTTGATTATCTATGGCTCAGCTATTGTATTTTTTCTTATACATTCTTATAAAAAAAAGTTCAAGATAAATATTTAGGCTATGAACCAACAAACAGGCATCAAAAAGAAAGGTCTTTACAATCCAAAGCAATTGCTATTACAGGCGCCTCCAGGGGTGTAGGCCTGCCGCTGCCATAGAAATAGAAAGCCGTGGCGCTGCGGTAGTGTTAGCCGTACGCAGAGAGGAAGCATAAAGGAAGTGGCAACAGAATGTGAAACACATGATCTAAAAACATTGGTGGTAGTAACAGATGTAAAAGATAGTATTGCAGTAAATATTTTAGCAGTTAAAGCAAAAGAATGGAGCGGAAAAATAGATGCCTGGATTAATAATGCCGGTGTATTGGCCGCGGGTGGTTTTGAGGAAACTCCATTGTGTTGCTTCTTAAAAAAGCAGTACCGTGATGCCTCGTTATTCATTGGCTTTCCTTTCCAGCAAACACAACAAGAGAATTTTTACATAGAACTCCATTAACTTTTTGGCTATGAGAAAATCGAGGTTAGAAGCATTTAGTGATGGCGTTATTGCCATCATCATTACCATTATGGTATTGGAAATGAAAGTACCGCACGGCGACCAGCTTGATGATCTCAAAAAAATTAGTCCTGTGTTTTTGAGCTATATTTTAAGCTTTATTAATATTGGTATTTACTGGAACAATCACCATCATATGTTACATGCTGTACAAATTGTAGATGGTAAAGTATTATGGGCCAATATCCATCTGCTTTTCTGGCTTTCACTTATTCCATTTGGTTCGGGCTGGATGGGAGAAAATAATTTTACACTTTGGCCGGTAGTTGTATATGGGCTCATTCTTTTAATGTCGGGTGTGGCTTATACTATTTTAGCCAGAACGTTTATTAACCTGCATGGTAAAAATTCTACGCTGGCTACCGCTTTGGGTAAAGACAGCAAAGGCAAACAATCTATACTTATTTATGCCGCAGCTATAGCACTTTCATTTATCAACCCTTATTTTGGTTTAGCCGGGTATGCATTGGTGGCTCTTATGTGGTTTATACCCGATAAGCGCATTGAAAAAAAATTATCACCTAAAAATGCTGACACGGAAGTAAAAGCAGAAGGAGGTAATGGGTGATGAGGAATTAAAAGATTTACTCCTTGTTAACCTGTCAACTTTATTGCAGTTCACCAGTAGCCTTTTAACTTTAATAGCACTGTTATTCTTCAGGAATAATATAATTTATGATCTCTACAGCATAGCAGAAGCAGCACTCACTATTAGCTCAGGCATCAACAGATTGTCTCCTGCGTTTTTTTTTTGGAATTGGCCTCTTACTAATTTGTTTATATGGCAGGTGATATTCCCTTAAAAAAAGTTCTTTAGAATCATGGTACTTAGTGATGCCTCCAAGCAAGCTCAGTCCCTTAATATAATACCAGGCAAGATCCACCTGGTACGCTAAAAAACCACTGCGGGCACTAGACGGATATAAGTGATGATTGTTATGCCACTCACCGGCTACCATGCCTGGCCATAGCTGGTTAATAGAAAGGTCGTCGCGGTTAAAATCAGTGCCGTCTCTATGCTTTTGTTTGCCTTTTGCATGACCCTCGTAATTAAATGTACGCACCCCTACTGCCCAAAATGCGGCAGCCCCAAACATAGCACATATCATTGCAACACCTCCTATCAAATAAAACACGCCAGCCCAAAAGCCCCAATTTAAAATAGTGCCCATGATAGCTCTTGCGGGGTGCACAATTGATCCCCATTCTAAATGTTGTGCATAGGTATTTGGCCTCACACCCGTATGCTTCATCATAGCAGCTACCCGGTTGTAATCATGCTCACTTAAATCTTTAGCAATTGGTTGATGATTAACATCGGCTAAAAAACAATATAAAAAACCCGCTTGTGCATTGTACGGATCACCCGGCTGATCGCTTTTGGCATGATGCACATGATGCGATACTGCATAAATTTCTTCAGGTATCATGGTGATGGTGAGGTTTTGCGTTATCGTACGCCAGAAACTGTTTTTAAATTTATAGGCTTTATGTGTGCAATAGCGATGGTGCCAGATGGTGCCGTGTGTACCCATAATGATCATGCTATATACAGACGCTGCAACCAGCAATGGAATAGAAAAGAATTTAAAAAGGTGCCAGCAAAGCCACTTTTATCCAGCTAAAAAAAGGGAGCCAGGATTTTTTTGTTTTAAAAATGTTCAATCTCTTAAAGAACTCTTTTAGTATTTGTTGGGTTGTAGGCTTTACTAAATTACCATTACGGTCTTTCCATCCATAACCTGGAATTTCTAGCACATAGTCTAATAGCGCCATATTCAATTCTGTTTAATAAGTAAGGTTTTAAAGATAATAGTTTTGATTAAATGGTTGAGCTTTAGTAAAAGTTTATTCGGCCAGAATTGTTAAATAAGGCATTTAGCCCCGGGGCACATTGGATAGTTAAGCTGGTATCTTAAAAAATCAAGAAGAATTTGCTACAAACTGCGGTAAAGATTCCGCAATCTCACTCCTGTTTAAGGCATTCTTAAAGCACAGCACGCCAGTACGAGTGGTGTGGCACATTTTCTGTCTTATCACTGCGTAATCAATTATTCACTATTAAACTTAAACTTATGTTACGCTGGACAGTTATTTTTTTAATCGTTGCTATTGTAGCAGCCATTTTCGGTTTTGGTGGTATTGCTGCCGGTGCAGCAAGTATCGCAAAAATTTTATTTTTTGTATTCTTAGTGCTGTTTGTACTAAGCTTAATATTTGGCAGAAGAGGTTCCAATATTTAATTATTATAAACAGCATTTGCAGTATTGTTTTTGTGCGTAGGATAATGAAGGGTTTTACAACAGTAAATATAAAAGTCCCACTGAGAGGTGGGCTTTTTTTGTTATCGGGCAAAAGAATAATAATGACTAAAAGAATGGCAAACCACTTATTATTCACTACTTCATTTTGAGTTGAGCATAATTTGGATGGTCAGGGTTTACTACCAGTTCCTGCGGTTGCGGATGAATCAAAACATCCATTTCTTCCATTGGAATATTGCCTAAAAGTGGCTCGCTTTGGCCGGGCAATACAAAGGCACTACAGGTAGCAGTGCGGTTGGCAAATTTTATCATCAGCGGGCCTACTACTTCATATTCAACCACCTCGCCACTCGCCATTTGCGCTTTTCTTTTCTCTATAAAAGGCAAATCCAACTGTGCCTGTATTGTGTCGTTAGTTGCCATCATATATGCGCCGCTATCGACCAGCATATTGATGCGCATGCGCTTCACTTCTTCTTCACCAATAATACTACGTTTGGCATTCACTAAATCCGTGGCATTTATTAATTCTAAATCAGCATATACAAGACCCATAAGATAATTTTTTGTACGTTATTAAATCTATAATCAATTGGTTCATTCTCGTTACTGATACTCATCACTAATTTCCCTACATGCTCCTCCGGTACTGCCCGCCTACTTCGTAAAGGGCATGAGTTATTTGACCCAACGAACAGTGTTTTACTGTTTCCATTAATTCGGCAAATAAGTTTCCGTTGCTAACAGCTGCTTCTTTCAAGCCTTTTAATGCAGCTTCGCTTTTGCTTTCATTTCGTTTCCAGAAAGCATACAGATTTTGTATCTGCTGTTCTTTTTCTTCTTTGGTTGAACGAATGACTTCAGTAGGTAAAATGGTAGGGCTGCCATTCTTATTTAAAAAGGTGTTGACGCCGACAAGGGGCAATTCACCGGTATGTTTTTGATGTTCATAAAACAAGCTTTCTTCCTGGATTTTATTGCGTTGATACATTCTTTCCATTGCACCCAATACACCGCCCCGTTCTGTAATACGATCAAACTCTGTAAGCACGGTTTCCTCCACCAAATCAGTCAGGTCTTCAATGGCAAAACTTCCCTGTATATAGTTTTCTGTTTTTGCCGAACCTAATTCGCGGTTGATGATTAACTGGATAGCCATTGCTCTTCGTACACTTTCTTCTGTTGGTGTAGTAATAGCTTCATCGTAAGCATTTGTATGAAGCGAATTACAGTTGTCGTAAATAGCATACAGTGCTTGCAGTGTGGTGCGAATATCATTAAAATCAATTTCCTGTGCATGCAAACTGCGGCCACTGGTTTGAATATGATATTTTAATTTTTGCGAACGATCGCCCGCTTTGTATTTAATCTTCATGGCCTTGGCCCAGATGCGGCGGGCCACACGGCCAATCACACTGTATTCAGGGTCCATTCCATTACTGAAGAAGAAAGAAAGGTTTGGCGCAAAATCATCAATGTTCATTCCCCTGCTCAAATAATATTCTATGTAAGTGAAACCATTTGATAAGGTGAAAGCTAGTTGCGTGATTGGATTAGCTCCTGCTTCAGCAATATGATAGCCGGAAATAGAAACACTGTAAAAGTTCCGGACCTTTTGGTCAATAAAATACTGCTGCACATCACCCATTAATTTCAAGGCAAACTCAGTAGAAAAAATGCAGGTGTTTTGCGCCTGGTCTTCTTTTAAAATATCGGCTTGCACCGTGCCGCGAACTTGTTGTAATGCCTGGGCTTTCAGTTGTTGATAGACGTCTGCGGGCAGTATCTCATCACCGCTTAATCCTAATAATTTTAATCCTAAGCCATTGTTACCAGCCGGCAATCGTTCGGGGGAAGAAGGATTGTAATAAAAAGGGTGGCTTTGAACTTTGAACTTTTGACTTTGAACTTTTTTTACCTCATCCCACAATTCATTCGCTGTTATATATTTCTCGCACTGCTGGTCAATAGCGGCATTCATAAAGAAGGCCAACAACATGGGTGCAGGGCCATTGATCGTCATTGACACAGAAGTCTTCGGATCGCACAAATCAAAACCGCTGTACAATTTTTTAGCGTCATCAACCGTAGCAATGCTTACACCGCTGTTACCAATCTTACCATAAATATCCGGACGATGATCAGGGTCTTCGCCATAGAGGGTTACGCTGTCAAATGCTGTTGACAAACGCTTGGCAGGCTGGCCCTGCGATACATAATGAAAGCGTTTGTTGGTACGTTCCGGGCCACCTTCACCGGCAAACATTCTTGTGGGATCTTCTTCCACCCTTTTCAAAGGAAATACACCAGCGGTGTATGGAAATTCACCCGGAATATTTTCCTGCAACTGCCAGCGTAATATATCGCCCCAGTCTTTATACTTTGGCAAAACGACTTTTGGAATTTTTGTACCGCTTAATGAAGTTGTGGTTTGCGGTTGCCTGATTATTTTATCCCGAACCTGGTATTCAAAAAAATCGGCTTTATATTTTTCAAGCAATGCAGGCCAGCCTTCAATTAGTTTTTTGCATTCGGGGTGAAGCTGGTCCTGAAAGTTTTTTTTCAGATACTCTATATCCGCGAGAAATGGAATGTTTTTTCCAGCGGCTTCTATCACACCATTAATTTGATAGAGCGTTGTAGCAATCCTGCATTGTTCTGAAGCCCAGTTATCATAGTTTCTGTTAGCCTCAGAAATTTCTGATAAATAGCGAACTCTTTTTGGCGGAATGATTTGCGATTTGGTAGTGGTATCAGATACATGAGCATGTGCCTCCATTTCAAACTTTATTCCTGTGTTTTTTTCAACAGCTACTATCAGTTTTTCGAACAGTTCATTTATACCCGCATCGTTATACTGTGCAGCTATCGTTCCTACAATTGGCAGCTCTTCATCCTTAGCTGTCCATAATTGATGGTTCCTTTTGTATTGTTTCCGCACATCATGCAAGGCATCCAATGCACCGGCTTTATCAAATTTATTAATGGCCACTACATCGGCATAATCAAGCATATTGATTTTTTCCAGCTGCGAGGCCGCACCGTATTCAGGTGTCATCACATAAAGGCTTACATCGCAATAATCTAAAATAGAGGCATCGCTTTGTCCTACACCGGCACTTTCTAAAATGATAAAATCAAAACCTGCTGCTTTACATACATCAATCGCATCCTGCACATAAGCACTTAACGCTACTTCGCTATCACGTGTGGCTAAAGAACGCATGTAAGCACGGGGAGATGAAATTGAATTCATCCTGATCCTATCACCTAACAAGGCGCCACCTGTTTTTTTCTTTGAAGGATCAACAGAAATAACAGCGATGGTTTTATCTGAAAAGGTGTTAAGATAACGACGGACAATTTCATCGGTGACGGACGATTTTCCTGCACCGCCTGTGCCGGTAATGCCGAGAACGGGATGCAGCCCGGCCCCCCTACCCCCCAAGGGGGGATTGGCCACCGCACTAACCTCACTATTTGATGTTCCATTATTTTTATTACCAGTATTCGTTTGCAGTTTTTGCAATACATCTTTGTAATCTTGTCCCGCCTCAGCAAGTGTTATTGCCCGGGCAATTCGTCTTACATCTTTTATTTCGCCTAATGGCAATTCTCCATTCCACTTTTCACTGGCTGTCCAATAAGGGTCTGTGCTTTGGGTAGGGGGGCCGGAGCGGTCGGATGCTGATTGTCTTAGCACATCTTCAATCATACCTTCTAACCCCATCTTCCTTCCATCATCCGGCGAATAAATTCTTGTAATGCCATAGTCATGCAGCTCTTTTATTTCCTGCGGATGAATAGTTCCGCCGCCGCCACCAAATATTTTGATATGACTGCAACCACTTTCATTCAATAAGTCTTTCATGTATTTAAAAAACTCTACGTGACCGCCCTGGTAAGAAGTAATGGCGATACCTTGCGCATCTTCTTCAATGGCACATTCTACAATTTCATGTACGCTGCGGTTGTGACCTAAATGAATAATTTCAGCGCCTTTGCTTTGCAAAATCCGGCGCATAATATTGATGGCTGCATCATGTCCGTCAAACAAAGAAGCAGCGGTAACAATGCGTATGTTGTTTTGTAACGGGTTGTTCATATAGTTATGATCGTGGTAGTAAAATTAGCTAAAAAGCCTTTGTTGTTATTTCTTAAAGAAGTGCTGACAACGTCGGTAATAAATAAATTCACGTGGAGTTACTTTATTTCTAAGCAATAAAAGGTGAAGGCTTGCAAGTATGCCTTCTCTGTTTTATGTTTGTAGTCGTATTTCGAATCCGGGCATAAGAAAACAAACATCTTATCTTCTTATTTTCCACTATTTGGTATATCACTTGTTTCCATCATTCCTTTGAAAGTCGCTTTTGTCCTACTAAGCCACTTATCTAACCCTAAAACGCAAAGGAATGAAAAAGTCTTTCTTCTATATTCTGTTATGTTTATTTTGTCTGCCTGCCTGTGCACAAGATCAAAGAACCAATTTTGAAGGTCTTTCTGTTGTTACTACTTCCGCCGGTAAGGCTGCACAATTGACCTGGAAAAAGGGGGATGAAAATATTGCCTTCTATGTTGTGGAGCGTAGCGCTGATGGCATTGATTTTAAGCAATGCGCAATTGTTTTTTTAAGTGACGCCCCAGACTTTACCGATTATAGGTTCCGCGATAAAACATCCGACCTTTCCAACGGGCTATTATACCGGATTGGAATTGTAAATGAGCAAAAAAGAGTTTCTTACCTGCCTGTAAGAAAGCTGATCTTTTCCGACAGCCTGTAAAAAAATATTTCAATTTTTTTTAGCAATAGCATAAAAGCATCTGAAAAAATAATTTGGTTTATATTATAAACTACTTTACGTTTGTTGTGAAATCGCTTTTATGAGATACTTTTTTATTCTGTTGCTTCATTTCATCACGATTACGGTTTTAAAAGCACAAACGGTTCTATCCGGGCAAGTTAATGACAACAAAGGCAGGGTTATTTCCGGCGCCAGCATTACCATTAAGGACAGTTATGACGGCACCACGACAGACTCCACGGGTAAATTCAAATTCGTCACAACGGAAAAAGGACAGAAACTACTTATCGTTACAGCAGTTGGCTACAAAGGTTATGAACACGACATTAATCTTGACGCCCCGCCTTCCCTTCTTTCTTTTTCCATGAAAGAAGAATTTAATGAAATGACGGCCGTAGTAATTAGTGCCGGTACTTTTGAAGCCTCTGATAAAAAACGCACAACCGTTTTAAACTCCATCGACATTCTTACAACCGCAAGCGCTAATGCAGATGTAACCGGCGCTATTAAAACGTTGCCCGGTGCACAGCAAGTAGGCGAAACTGAAGGCTTGTTTGTACGCGGTGGTACAGCTGCCGAAACAAAAACTTTTATTGACGGAACTTTAGTAAATAATTTCTTTTACAGTTCTGTACCAAATGTAGCGCAGCGGGGACGGTTCTCACCATTCATTTTTAAAGGCACCGTTTTCAGTGCCGGTGGTTATTCAGCTTTGTACGGACAAGCTCTTTCCTCTGCACTTATTTTAGAAAGCATTGATTTGCCCGACAGGAGTTCGGCTAACTTATCTATCTCGCCTATTGGCGGGGGGATTGGCATTCAGAAACTGACTAAAAATAAAAACTCCTCATGGGGTGCAAACTACGGCTATACTAATGTGGGTCTTGCTTTTGCCGTACTAAAAACAAAACAAGATTTTTTTCGCATACCAGTCTATCATACCGGCGATGCCAACTTCCGCATTAAAACATCAAAAAGCGGCATAATAAAATATTACGGATACTTTAGCCAGAACAGTGTCGGCATTCGTAACCCAAGTTTAGATACCTTGGGAATGAAAGAAGTATTCAACCTGGAGAATTTCAACATCTACCACAACATATCATGGAGGGAAAATTTAGGGGCAAGATGGAAAATAAATACTGGTGTTTCTTATTCCAATAACAAGGATAAAATTGCAGGTGATTTTCAAAATAATCAAAATGTAAAGCAGGTTGTACAGGGGTTTGAATACAAAACATTTGGTTTGAAAACACACAGTGATTACTTCAATGCCAAAGTAGTAATTGACAGAAGACTGAGAGGCTTAAGCGCTTTGCGCTTTGGCGCTGAATATAACTACAGCAACGATAATGCAGATTATACTCTATACGATGGTGCTAAATATCCTAACCATATTACAGAACATTTAAAGTCGCTGTTTACAGAAGGTGACATATATATTACTAATAACATTGCCGCTAAATTGGGAACAAGATTAGAGCACTCTTCTATCTTAGATAAAATAAATATTGCCCCCAGGATTTCACTGGCTTACAAATTAGGAAAAGAAAGCCAGGCATCATTAGCGTATGGTATTTTTTATCAAACACCGGAGCGCAGGTACCTGCCATCAATTAATAACCTCACTTATGCAAAAGCCACACATTACATTGCGCAGTATCAAAAAACAACAGCGCTTACAACCTTGCGTGGAGAGCTGTTTTATAAAAAGTACGACAACCTTTTAAAAACGGCTATCACCAATAACCGCGAACAAGCTACAGGAAGCAATGGTTCTGGCTATGCACAAGGCTTTGAATTATTTTGGAGAGATAAAAAAACAGTGAAGAATTTGGACTACTGGATCTCTTATTCTTACTTAGATACTAAACGTGATTTTTTAAATTACCCGTACCAGATAGAGCCCGGTTTTGCAGCAAAGCATACAGCTAACCTGGTGGTAAAAAAATTTGTTAGCAGTTTAAAAACTCAGTTCAACGCCAATTACCAGTTTGCTACAGGAAGGCCTTTCTACAACATACGATATGATAATGCGCAATCGAAGTTTGCCATATATGACCAGGGCCGGCTTATCCCTTACAACAGCTTAAGCTTTAGTGTAAACTATCTACCCAATGTGTTTACCAAAAATGCAAAGCAGTTTACCGTTCTGGTGTTTTCTGTAACAAACATACTGGGTCAAAACCAGGTGTATGGTTATAACTACAGTTATAACGGCGCAAGAAAAGAAGCCATAGTACCTGTAACAAAAACCTTTGTGTATATCGGCGCCTTTATAAGCTTTGGAGTGGATAGAAGCCAGGAGGTGATTAACTCGAATCTTTAATGTGCGGATGTGCAGATATGCAAATTTGCAAATGAAAGAATATCGAACAGATGAATAAGGAACATCGAATGATGAAGGAAAAGACCGAATTAAAGAACCCGAAACACAAAACTCAAAACCCGAAATAGAACGCTACAGGCCGCAATTCGGTAGAAGATGAATACAATAAATTATTTAACCAAAAAACAAATAAACAATGAAAAAGATGATTATCTGCGCTACGCTTTTTATAGCAGGTTACAGCGCTGCTTTTGCCCAGGACGAAAAATACATGATGGCTATGGAGCCGAAAGTAACAGCAGTAGATACCACCCGCAATCCCGTCGACCTGATGGCTTTATCCGCAGCGTTTGAACGCATTGCCGATGCTGAAAAAACAAAATGGCAACCTTACTATTATGCAGCGCTGGCCCAGGTGAATGCTGCTTATATGATAGGCTTACAAAAACCCGACGCCTCTAAAACAGATCCTTTAGCAGATAAGGCTGAAGCTTTATTAGGCAAAGCCGAAACATTGAGCAAAGACAATTCGGAGATTTATATAGTAAAGAAGATGATTGCCACCCTGCGCATGATGGCCGACCCGATGACCCGTTATATGCAATACGGACCGGTGGCAGAACAAGCCTTGCAAACCGCTATGAAACTGAACCCGGAAAATCCCCGTGTGTATTTGTTGCAGGCAGAGGATAAATTTTTTACGCCAGAACAATTTGGCGGCAGCAAAGAAGAAGCAAAAAAGCTTTTTGAATTATCGAATAAAAAATATGAGGCTTTTAAGCCGGCATCTAAACTAGATCCTGATTGGGGCCGGGGTACCTTGAAATATTTCATGGGTCTGTAGCCGGTTTAATAGATCATTCTATAAATCCTAACAGACATTAAACTCTGTTAGGATTCTGTTTTACTCATCAGGATTTGCCACCTGCAAATCATTATCGTTTCTTATTATGGAAGAAGATTTTTCTCCCCAGCAAAGTTTACAGCTTATCGAAAGCATGATTAAAAAAGTGCGTAGCGATATGAGCGAGAACCGCTTTTATTTTTTGTTTTGGGGCTGGATAACTTTTGCAGCTATTGTTGCGCAGTTTTTATTGAAGGTGGTTCTAAAATACGAGCAGCATTACTATGCATGGTTTATTATACTTCCGGCAGTTATTGTTACCATGATTTATAGCAGCCGGCGTCATCGAAAAAAGCACAGTACGTATGTAGGCGACAGTATGAAGTACTTATGGACTGGGATCGGCATCTCTTTTTTTGTACTCAGCTTTATTATTTCGTACACCAAAACCGGCTGGCTTAGTTCTTACCCTTTCTTTATTGTGTTTTACGGGTTAGGCACATTTGTATCGGGTATGTTTTTGAAATTTAAGCCACTGATTATTGGCGGCATATTTAATTGGGTACTGGCTTGTATATGCGTACAGTTACCCTACGATTATCAAATGCTGACAGCCGCCGTTGCTATTCTTACTTCCTACATTATTCCAGGTTATTTATTAAGTCCAAAAAAAGAAAGCTATGGAGTATAACGATGAACCGCTTTCACATGATAAAAGCTTAGGTCTTATACAACAAATGATTGCTTCCGCTAAGGATGAACACAATGAGCGTGGCGAGGGCTGGTTGATTTGGGGCTGGATATTATTTATCGTGAGTATTCTTTCTTCTATTTTACTGGCTACGCACAATAATAGCTATGTAGGCTGGGTATGGATGGCAGTGCTACCGGTTGGTTTTATATTTTACTATTTTTTGCACGTCCGCAGCCGCAAGCGTGTATTGGTAAAAACTTATGTGTCGCAACTGCTTGACCGTATTGAAACCGGTTTTTTTATTTCTCTGGTGGTACTTATAGCGGCTAACAATATTATAGGTTACCAGCACCAGTATGGGAATTACTTGTTCGGGTATTATTTTGTGCTTTACGCATTCTGGATGTTTATACACGGAAGTGCAGTACGCTTCAGACCGTTGATAGCTGGTGCTTACTTTAACTGGGCGGCTGCAATAGCAATCTTTTTTTTATCTGACCTGACTTATATCATGCTGATATCGGCTGCGGCAGTATTGGCAGGTTATATTATCCCCGGCTATATCCAACACAGCCGCTATCAAAAATCCGTAAAGAAGCTATAGTGTTTAACGAGCTTGACCCCATATTACATTCTCAACTGCGCCTTGCAGTTATGTCGCTCCTGATAAGTGTAAAAGAAGCTGAGTTTACTTTTTTAAAAGAAAAAACCGGCGCTACTGCAGGCAACCTTAGCGTGCAAATAGGCAAGCTAAAAGATGCCAATTATATTGAAGTTCAAAAAAGCTTTAAAGACAATTACCCGCAAACTCTTTGCAAGGTTACCATTAAAGGCATTGATGCATTTGAAACGTATGTGAAGGCATTACAGGGATATATAAAAAGATAGCACCTCACCCCCTGGCCCCTCTCCAGCAAAGCTGGAGAGGGGAGCAGCCTCCGAGAGTTTTTGTTTTCTTATAGTAGCAGTCTTTTGCTTTTCGTTCCAGAGGAACGATTGGTGGGTAGAAGGATAGCTTGAGCTGGGAACCAGCATGCCCTAGGTACGCTTGGTGCAAAAGCATTGATAAAGCATCAATTCTTTCTGTAACAAAAGAACAAACCTTTCATTATTTTTTGCCTATAAATTGTTCCTATGGAGCGTGATATCCGTTAGCTGATCGAGTGTGAAAAGAATTTTCAACTATCGGAAACCAACTCCCCTCTCCCAACTTGTTGGAGAGGGGCCGGGGGTGAGGTGCTGCTATAAAATACTACAGCCGGGTAAAAAAATAAATCAAGCTAAAGCAATCATCAACAACAAAAACCCTTCGCATATCACGACAACCCCAAACTCCAAACTCCAAACTTCAAACCCCAAACTTCCTTACACCACTACCAGTTCATAAAAATTTTCCGGCTGTAAATATTTGTTTGCTAACTGTTTTAATTCTTCAGCGGAAACTGTTTTAATGGTTTCAATTTGATCGTAGAAAAATTTCTCATTAAGCCCATTTAAAATAATATTCTTCCAGCGGTTGATGATATGGAACGGGCCATCAAGATCGCCGAGGATAGAACCAATCATATAATTACGCACCAGCAGCAATTCGTCATCATCAATAAACTCATTGCGCAGGCCCTCCATTTCTTTATAAACTTCTATAATGGTGGCTTCGCAAACATCGCGGCCTGCTTCGGTGCTTATTACCCAGGCACTTTGCTGAATGTGATTTTCTAAATAACTATGAATGCCATACGTGTATCCTTTCTCTTCTCTTATATTGCTCATTAATCTTGAACCAAAAAAACCACCAAAAGCATTGTTAAGCACTTGCGCTTTTGTAAAGTCGGGGTGGTGACGGTTAGGGAATGGAGCTCCCATGCGAATAGCGCCTTGCACACCTTGCGGATCATTAATGACACGATACTTTTTTTCTTCTGCGGCAATAGAAACAATCGGATCAATAGTAGCATGCTCCTGCTTCAAGTCGCCAAAGTATTGGTCTAATAGTGTAAAAAGATTTTGCGGCAATTTGCCAGCAGCAAATACTATAAATTTTCCGGTTTGGTAATAGTCTTTGTAAAAGCTAACAAGCTCTTCCCGGTTCAATCTTTCAAAGTCCTCGAACCTTGTGAAGCGGCCATAGGGATGTTGCTCGCCATAGAGGTAGGTATCAATTAAACGACCGGCAACAAAATCACATTTCTTTAAGTTCACCCTTAGGCGTTGCTGCATGTTCTGTTTGTAGGTAGCCAGTTCTTCTTCAGGGAAAATGGAATCAATTATCAGTTCCCGTACAACGGGCAATAACACATCTACGTGCCTGGTTAAGCAATGAAGCGTGATGGTAGCTATTTCGTTAGAACAGCTTCGGTTCAGGTGCGAACCATAATATTCAAAATGCTCATTTAACTGAAAAGCATTTTTTGTAGAAGTGCCATTCTTCAACATAAAGTTGGAAGTAGCGGCTACTAAATTTTTCTTTTCAAACCAGTTACCGGCATAAAAAACCCATTCTATTAAAAGCACATCTTCAGCACCTGCATCTATGGCATAAACAGCGGCGCCGTTCCTTAAAGTGGCTTTTTCGCAGGGCTTTAGTTTGAGGGTAAATTCTATTGCATCTTTTATGCGTGGCGGTACTGTGCGATCAATTGTTTGTGTCATTTTTTAAATCCTATTTCTTGTTTTTTGGGGCCGTAAGCCTCTTCTCCACTATAATAAAGCGTTGCGGCCATGCTATCATAATCGTTGCGGTAACGAACCCATATATCTTTTTGCAAAAACCAAATGCGGTGTTTTTGTTTATACCGCCCCTCTTTTTTCAAGTACTCTTCTTCTGTGTAATCCGGTTTCCAGGATTGAGATAAAAGCGTAGCTAAGCCAGCTTCCAGTGCAGCAGCTTCCACACGGAAGAATTGTTTTTTATTAGGCACTTCTCCATTGAGATGAAAAAAAAGAGCGGCTACCTTAATATCGTCGTCTGTGTCGTACACATTAGAAAGGTGGGTGCCCAGGTCATCATCGTCATCGTTGAAAAACATAATTAGTTATTGTTTTGCGCATAGTAATACATCGTACTACTGTTCTCCTCCCGGAAAATTTCCCTGCTAAGATTCTGTATATCTTCTACCGTCACCTTGTTGTAGCGTTCAAGTTCTGTATTCATTAAAGCGGCATCGCCCAAAAGTTCGTACATAGCTAAACTATTGGCCCGGTTCATTACACTCATGTCTTCAAAAGCAATGGTGCTTTCTGTTTTATTCTTTACTTTTTGCAGTTCGGCTTCTGTAATCTTTTCCTCTTTCATTTTAGTGAGTTCTTCTTCCACCGCCTTTTCTGCGTCCTCCATTTTTACCCCTTTCACCAGCTTGCCTTCAATGGCCAGCAGGCCGGCATCAATTGTTCCAAAATGGTAACATTCAATATTGCTAAACAGCTTTTTTTCTTTTACTAAAGCCTGGAACAATCGTGATGAACCGCCACCGCTTAATGTTTCTGTTATTAAATCGGAAACATAATAACGGTGGTCCATTCGCGGATAAATATGCCAGGTTTTATAAAAAGCATCCAGCGGTATGGCAGCATGAACTTCTAATTTTTTTGCTACGGTCTGTGGCGGTTCTGCAGGCAGTTGGCGGTTGTATTTTTCACCGCTTTCGATAGGGCCAAACCATTTTTCAGAAAGCTGCTTTACTTGTTCAACTGTTACATTTCCTGCTACTACCAATATAGCATTGGCAGGACGATAATGTTTAAAGAAAAAATCTTTTACATCCTGCAGGCTTACATTTTCTATATGTGAAAGTTCCTTGCCAATTGTCATCCATTTATACGGATGCACGTCAAAAGCAAGTGCCCTCAGCCGCAGCCATACATCGCCATAAGGCTTGTTTAAATAATGCTCTTTAAATTCTTCAATTACCACTTTGCGCTGCACTTCCAAACTGTTCTCACTAAAGCCGAGGGACAGCATCCGGTCGCTTTCCAGCCAAAACGCCGTTTCTAAATTTTCAGTTGGCAGTTGTATGTAGTAGTTGGTTAAATCATTTGTTGTATAGGCATTGTTTTCGCCTCCGGCCATTTGCAGGGGCTCATCATAAACAGGAATATTAATGCTGCCGCCAAACATCAGGTGTTCAAAAAGGTGTGCAAACCCTGTGCGGGAAGGGTCTTCGTCTTTGGCGCCTACATCGTACAGCACATTGACTACAGCCATTGGCGTTGACGTGTCCTGGTGCACGATTACCTTTAATCCATTTGCTAACGTAAACTTCTCAAAATTGACCACTGTTGTATTGATTTTATTCGGAATAAAAATTTTTCAATCTTTGCTTGTAATGAATACAGGGTTGCAAAAGTATTTGAAAATAATACAACAAAGTGCGGTCTTCCTGCTCCCCAAGTGAGAGTTGCTAATGCAGAACCCGGCCTCCCTTAACCCGCCCAACAAGGGGAAAATTGCTGACGCACGATAATGGCCCATCCCTCAGAGCTTCGCTCGTAACCTATCGGTTACCCGGTGGGAAGTCGCCAGCCGCACAAAGCCTCGCCTGGCGGAGCGTCTGCAAAGAATAAAGAATATAGAGTGGTCGAAAAGCGAGGGTCTGTGAAAAGATGGCCTTCCCACCGGGAAGGTCGGGATGGGCCGGATGTTTACGTGAGGGATAGTAGCGGTCCGCCTCAGGCGGATTATTGGCTTATTGTGAGAAATGATTGTACCTGCAACAACCGCTAATAAAAAGATTGGAGCGGATAGCCCGGCCCTTTGCCCTGGTATTAATGCAGGTTGGAAATAGTGCAGGTTTGCCGGCAATAAATGAAGCCGGCAAAGGGACACGCCCCAAAATATCATACTAAAAACACAAGCTTCTATAACAAAGAAATTATTTATTGCGCAAAATATTTTTCACCTTAAACTTGAACTCCAGCAGCTCGCCATTTCGTTGTACAATAATTTTTACCCAGTCGCCGGGCATTTGCAGCGCCATTTTATACTGCGAAAGATTTTGCGAAAAATTGGTATTAACCGCTACTACTATATCGCCTTCCATAAGACGTGCCGCTTCGGCGGGCGAATCCTTTGCTACATCACCAATTATAATGCGGCCGTTAATTAAGTAGAGTTCAATACCGGAGTAAGAGTAATCAAAAACATCATCGTAATGGGAATTGGGAATCAAATAAAAATCCTTTGCTTCGTAATTAACAATCACATTGAAGCGGCGCAACAAGTCGTTGCCAATAAGCCCGCCCAGGTGCGGGTACGACGTAACATTATACACATCTTCAAACACGTTTACAGGTACGTTTCTAAATTTGAACGGGCCTAATTTGAATTCTTTGATAGTGGTGAGGTACATATCAATTTTACCACCTAAGCCCTCTGCTTCTTTGGTATAAAGCTTCCGGTTTTTCCGGAGCAATGCGCTGTCTTTAATAAAATCGGTGCTTAACAATAAATTCAACCCGGCGCCCATGTCAATTAAAAACCGTCCGTCAATAGCCACTTCATCTTTCACTCTTGCCGATTGCACTGCAAGCATAGTGATAGAAGGCCTTAGCAAATAGCCACCTCGTGGATATTTCATTGATCCTTTTGTCCAAAACTCTATGCGGGAGCTGTCATAATCTATTTTTAAAATATACCTGCTGAAAACCGAGTAGCCGATAATGCCGTCAATTTGCTCGCCATAAACGGCTGTTAAAATGTCGTAGTTGTTAATGTGAAAGTTAAGGCTGTCAATGGTTAGCCCCGGCAGATGAAGTTTGCGGTTATTTAAAAAGCTTACAGTTTTAATACCGGCAATTCCGCGGATGGTTCGGTTAGAGGCCAGGCCTTTTACGCCGAAAAATTCGGCCGTGGCAGAATCAAGTGAAATGCCACCGCTGCCCGTATCCAAAATAAAGCTTAGCGAGTCTTTAAACGTATCGAACTGAGCCCGCAAAAGAATAACGCCACCGGTCAATTGAATAAAATTGAATTTGGTTAAAAACCGTGAAGGCTGAATAAATTCCTCTTGCGCCGATGAAGCCTGCAGAATGGTTAACAATGATATTATTGAAAAGATTTTCTTCACAGAAGTATTCGCTACAATTAGACAATTGTTTCTGATGGTTTGATGCCTGTGTAGCCCTTTTAAAAATAGGATAAGGTTATGGTATAGAAAAGCCATTTATCAATTATCACATTTATCGCTCTGTACCTTTGGGGCCTTATGAATCTTTTGCAATTGTACGATAAAGCACTCCGTTCCGAAGCCTTAAGTATTGAAGAAGGCATGTTGTTATTTGAAGAAGCGCCGCTTACCAATTTAATGTATGTAGCCGATACTTTACGCAAGGAACGGGTGCCGCACGGCAAAGTTACCTGGCAGATAGACCGCAATGTAAACACCACCAACGTATGTATTGCCAACTGTAAGTTTTGCAATTTCTATCGCATACCCGGCCACCCCGAAGCATACATCACTGATATGCCTACCTATCGGAAAAAAATTGAAGAGACCATTAAGTATGGCGGCGATCAGTTGCTGTTGCAAGGCGGCCATCATCCGGATTTAGGATTGGAATTTTATACCAATACATTTCGTGCCATTAAAAAAGAATATCCAGGCATTAAGTTGCATACACTCGGGCCACCAGAAGTAGCGCACATCTGCAAGCTGGAAAAGAAAAGCCATAGAGAAGTCTTAATGGCATTGAAAGAAGCCGGCATGGATTCGCTCCCTGGCGCTGGTGCAGAGATATTGGTAGATAGAGTGCGAAGGCTAATCTCCAAGGGAAAATGCGGTGCCGATGAATGGTTAGCTATCATGCACGAAGCGCATAAATTAAATATTACCACTTCTGCCACGATGATGTTTGGCCATGTAGAAACTATACGTGAACGCTTTGAACATTTGGTTAAGATAAGAGAAGTGCAGGCAAAAAGACCTGAAGGCGTTAAGGGCTTCCTGGCTTTTATTCCATGGACGTTTCAGGATGTGGATACTCTGCTTACAAGGATTCGTGGTGTACATAATTTAACCACGCCGGAAGAATACATTCGTATGATTGCCATCAGCCGTATTATGCTGCCAAACGTAAATAACATTCAAGCCTCATGGCTCACGGTTGGAAAGCAAACCGCACAACTTTGCTTACACGCCGGTGCTAACGATTTTGGTTCTATTATGCTGGAAGAAAATGTAGTAAGTGCTGCCGGAGCGCCACATAGGTTTACGTATAAGTCTATTCAGGATGCTATTAAAGAAGCAGGCTTTGAACCACAGTTGCGTAACCAGCAGTATGAGTGGAGAGAGATACCGGAGATGATTGAGGAACAGGTGGTGGATTATTAGAGTTCATAGAGACAGTCAATATAACATTGGCTTTTTTTATAAAACCGGAGAATTTTTTAAGCCAGACTCGCAGAAGAAAATATTTTGGTATAAAAAAAGGATAGCAAGGTGCAGTATAACTTAGCTCTTTGTTATGAACATGGTGACGGTGTTCGACAATCTAAGCGCTGGGCAAAATATTATTTTGAAAGAGCGATTGACTTTGGACACAAAAAGGCTAAGGGACAATTGAGGAAATTAATGTCAACATAAAATCAGTTGCCTTACTATCAATAGTGTTCTTCAAACAATCAAGAGATGGGCCTTTCGTTTGTAATTTAGTAGCTTTCATTCATGCCTTTTATGCTTAAAAAAATAGCTTTATTACATCATCCGCATATCAATAAAATTATCTTTACCCTTAGTGTATTAGTTTGCCTCTTTTGGTACATCGCACATAACATTAATGTTTATCGTTTTGCCGTAGTTGGTGCTTTATTTGAATTAGCCTGGCTTCCAATGATTGCATTACTGGTCTTGCTACCAATCATATCAACTCTTTTACTTCTTAAAGAAAAATTTTCTTTCAAATCATTGCCTCTTTATTCGCTCTTGCTTCTGTTAATTTTTCTATCGTTGAACTTATGGAAATAATGGTTGCTCATAGATAATTTTCCGCGGTGACTATCTTGTATTTGGAAGACTGGTTATTAGCAAAGCCAATCAGTTATTAGCTTTAACAATGATCACCACCAACCTTCTTGACGAAATAAAAAAACTTAAAGCCATTACCGATGTTGGCCTGCTTTATTGCAGCAATCAATATGACAGGGAACGCTATGCAGAAATACAGGAAATAAGTTTTCGACTGCTTGCTAAAGTAACCAGCCACCGTGTTGAAGATTTGAAAGAAAGTTTTCCTCTATCCAAAGATTATCCTACCGCAAAAGTTGACATCCGCGGATTTGTTCTTTCCCCAAATAAAAAGATATTGCTGGTAAAAGAAAGTGCTGACAGCAAGTGGTCTTTACCCGGTGGCTGGGCCGATATTGGTTATACACCTAAAGAGATAGTAATAAAAGAAGTGAAAGAAGAAACCGGGTTAGATGTAAGTGTGGAAAGGCTTCTTGCTGTGTTTGATAAAAGAAAACATAACCACCCGGCACAAGCATCTTATGTTTATAAGATGATTTTTTATTGTGCCGCTGTTTCTTCTGAAATTACCAAAGCCTTTGATGTTTTAGATGTTGGCTATTTTTCTATTAATGATCTTCCTCCGCTTTCAGAAGAAAGGATACTAAAAAGTCAAATCGAACTTGTTTATAAAAAAATAGAAACGGAAGATATCGCCACCTATTTCGAATAAGCAAAATGTAGCTATCAGTTTTTAGAGAAGCGCATTATTTTTCTACTCAAAACTTTGCTTTCATTTTTTGTATTTTCACTTTTCATACTAAACCGCTATCATACGTACTAATTAGTTTGCATCCATTTATAAAAGGTGAGTTGTTTTATTTCGGTGGTAGAGAGGAACACTTCTTTCAGGGATTTGCTTAGCTGCTTTTCTACATCATCAAGGGTATCAAATATTCGATTGTTAAAATGTTTTGCCCGGATATGTTTCCAAATCATTTCTACAGGATTTAATTGAGGCGAATAAGGAGGCAGGAACCAGCTAATAATATTTGATGGCAGTCGTAGTTGGTTGGTGGTATGCCATCCTGCTTTATCCATGCAAAGCAGTATTCTATAACAGGAGTATTGCTTTGATAATTTGTCCATATAATATTGCATAGCACCCGTATCGGCCCGTGGTAATATCAATGAAAAC
>MWWF01000026.1_pt1 | contig 22726 bp, 17 predicted proteins | sample 1047351 | NCBI WGS metagenome assembly MWWF01 (sample SAMN06349970, study PRJNA376086) | soil metagenome | isolation source: MGM-3 sample Antarctic (ecotone) soil | place: Antarctica
ATTTTATATCCTGTTGAAGTTTTCAATTCCATACGCACCATACGATTGCCCCATAAAGCCGGTTTAAATAGTCAAGACCTATAGAAAAGCCAGCGTTATTATAAAGCACATTTTTTTTAAAGATAATTCCAACTGAACCTTATTTCCCATACACCTCAAGCATCTTTTTCAAATCGTCTAACGTATTTATTTCATCAGGTGCTTTGTCTTTTCGCCATCTGCTCATTCGCGGAAACCTAAGCGCCACACCACTTTTATGCCGGTTACTGGCGGCAATGCCTTCAAAAGCAATTTCAAAAACAAGCTCTGGTTTTACGGTTCGTACGGGCCCAAATTTTTCAAGAGAGTTTCGTTTTACAAAAGCATCAACCTGCGCAAATTCCTTATCGGTTAAGCCAGAATATGCTTTTGTAAAAGCAATGAGCTTATCACCATCACGAACAGCGAAAGTATAATCGGTATAAAGGTTACTTCTTCTCCCCGCTCCTTTCTGCGCATAAATCATCACCGCGTCAATCACCAGCGGGTCAATCTTCCATTTCCACCAATCGCCGCGGCGGCGGCCCGTTCCATAAACAGATGATTTGCGTTTAAGCATGAACCCTTCCGCGCCAGCTTCTCTTGAAGTTTCACGCATTTTAGCTAATTCATCCCACGAAGAAAATTGAATGACATCAGAAAGCAGCAACGTGGGATGATTGATTGAACGTATAATTTCTTCCAGTTTTATCCTTCTTTCAATTAATGATTTACTTCTCCAATCTTCTCCTTCATACTCCAGTAAATCATAAGCAAAAAAAGCAATCGGTGCTTCCTGCAATTGCTTCTTTGTAATGTTCTTTCTGCCGATGCGGGTTTGCAATAATGCAAATGGTAATGGCTTGCCATCTGTAAAAGGAATTATTTCTCCATCCAACACAATTCCTTCACGTAACAGGCTTTGCAGCGAATAGTACTCCGGAAATTTTTCAGTCATTAATCCTTCGCCACGGCTCCATACAAACAATTCGCCATTGCGCTTGATGATCTGTCCTCTTATACCGTCCCATTTCCACTCTGCCTGCCATTCATCCGGCTCGCCTAAGTCAGAAATTTCTCCTTCAATGGCATAGGCCAGATAAAAAGGATAGGGCTTCGAATAGTCGGTTGTAATGCCATGATCGCTCAACAACTCACCGAAAGTTATGGTAGATGGATCCCATTGGCCGCTGATGCGATGCGCAATCATTGATGATTCGATCTTCAACACTTTTGCTAAAGCATTTACAATTACGCTTTGCGAAACGCCGATGCGAAAGCCACCGGTAATGAGTTTATTAAATACAAATTGTTCGGCCCTGTTCATACCTTGCCAGCTTTCCAGAATGAAAAGCTTCTTCGTTTCTTCGCCGCTTTTTTCTAATGATTTTAGTTTCTCAATGTAATAATGCAAAGATTCAGATTGCATTTGAGCCTTATCACTCTCCGGCAATAATAGAGCGATAGTTTCTGCCAGGTCGCCAACAGTATGATAGCTTTCTTCGAACAACCAAAACGGTAGGGCTGCTAACTCAATTGCATAAGATGCAAGTTGTGTTGTGTTAACTGTTCGCCTGGGACGGCGGCCACTGAATAATGCAATCACCCATACCTTGTCTTTATCGTCAGCATCAGATAAAAAATAATTTATCAACGCCTCTTGTTTTGCGCTAGTTTTTGTGCTGCTGCCAATAAGTGTTACGAGTTCGGCAAAGAGGTACATGCCCCCACCCCTATCCCCCGGCCTCTGGCCTAAAGGGGGGCCTGAAGAGAGCCAGATATTAAATGTTTCATTACTCATCTTACAGCGTAAATCGAAATTTATATTTATTTTTCTTTGTGATGATTTTTCTTGATTGAGGTCTTAAATATATGACCATGCTGTATTGCCTGTCGGCATTATTTCATTATAAATAACTTTTGCAACTGTATGCCTCTTGCTTAAGCTTGCCTTGGCGGCAACAGTTCCAACTAAATAAAATATTGTCCCATTTTTCTTCACTTTTGAAAAAGGTGCCCGGATAAGGCTAAGAGGGTTAGGATAAAGTGTTTACTTCAACAAATTTTTTATCTCACTCAACTTCAGCAAGGCTTCTACTGGTGTTAACCGATTGATGTCAATGCCTTCCAACATGGTTCTGATTTCATCGAAGGTTTGGCTATGCGCATCAAAAATGCTTAGCTGCATTTTAGGGATAGAAAGATTTTTTACATTTCGATCCATATTTGTTTCCACGCCTTTTTTTTCTAATTGCTGCAACACTTCCCCGGCTCTTTGCACAAGAGATATTGGCATACCTGCCATTTTTGCCACGTGAATACCAAAACTATGCACACTGCCGCCAGTTGCCAGCTTGCGAAGAAAAATAATTTTATTGCCAGCCTCTTTATTGGTGACATGAAAGTTTTTAACCCGGGGCAATTTATTTTCAAGTTCATTTAATTCGTGGTAGTGGGTAGCAAAAAAAGTTTTTGGCTTTTGCGATGCAGCATGTAAAAATTCAACAATGCTCCAGGCAATAGAAATGCCATCGTAAGTAGAAGTGCCGCGGCCAATTTCATCCAGCAAAATCAAGCTGCGGTCCGATACGTTGTTGATGATAGAAGCTGTTTCATTCATCTCCATCATAAAAGTGCTTTCGCCTCCGCTTATATTATCGGAAGCACCCACACGGGTAAAAATTTTATTGGTTAAAGAGATGCGGGCTTCTGCAGCAGGTATAAAACTTCCTATATGCGCCATCAAGGTAATGAGCGCAGTTTGCCGTAGCAGTGCCGATTTACCGCTCATGTTCGGACCTGTGAGAATAATGATCTGCTGCGTTTCTTTGTTTAAGATAAGATCGTTGCTAATGTATTGTTCCGACGGTGGCAGGAAGCGTTCAATAACGGGGTGACGGCCTTCCTTGATTTCCAATTCATCGCCATTGTGCAGTGTAGGTTTTTTGTAATTGAATTGCAACGCATTTTGTGCAAAGCAACAAAGGCAATCTATGGTGGCAGCTATCTGTGCATTGGTTTGTATCGGTGCAATAAAATCGCCTAGCTCATTCAACAAAGCATCAAAAATCTGCAGCTCAATTTGTAATATCTTTTCTTCCGCACCAATAATTTTTTCTTCGTATTCTTTTAATTCGGGAGTGATGTAACGTTCTGCATTGGTTAGTGTTTGCTTCCGCATCCAGCCTTGTGGCACTTTAGTTTTATGCAAATTCGTCACCTCTAAATAATAACCAAATACATTGTTGAAGCCAATCTTAAGCGAAGAAATGCCAGTGGCGTCACTTTCCTTTTGTTGCAGTTGCAGCAAGTATTCTTTTCCAAGATGGGAAATGTCGCGGAGGTTATCTAACTCAGTATTTACTCCACCTTTTACAAAGCTGCCTTTCGATGTCAATGCAGGCGGGTTATCAACAATTGTAGTAAAAATTTTTTCTGTTATGTAATGACAAGGATTTAATGCATCGCCTAATCGCATTAAATATTGGTTACTGCCAGCGGTGCAAATTGCTTTGATATTATCAATTTGTTTCAGCGCCCTGCCTAATTGCAACAGCTCCCGGGGATTGATTTTCTTAAGCGGAATTTTAGAAACCGTTCGCTCCATATCGCCGCACTGTTTTAGTGCCTGCACTAGTTTTGTACGAACATCGGTTCCTAAAATAAAATCCTCCACTACATCCAGGCGTTCATTTATTTTAGTGATCTCGGTAAGCGGAAAAATAATCCATCGTTTTAGCATACGGGCACCCATCGGGGTAACTGTGGCATCCAAAACATCCAGCAAGGTTTTGCTCTCAGGATTGTTGCGGTGCACCAGCTCCAGGTTGCGAATAGTAAAGCGGTCCATCCATAAATAATCGGCTTGCTCAATGCGTTGAATAGTGTTGATGTGTTGCAGGTTCGGGTGCTCTGTTTCTTTTAAATAATGCAGAATAGCGCCGGCCGCAGTCAATCCTGCATCTGCACCTTCAATACCAAAACCTTTTAAGGAATGAGTGCCGAAATGTTTCAATAAACTTTCTTCTGCATACACTGAACTAAATATCCATTCATCTAATGTATAAGTGTAATACTGCGTACCAAATTCTTCTTTAAACCGTCGCTGGTGGTGCCGCTGAAAAATTACTTCGGCAGGTTTGAAGCCTGCTAACAATTTATCGGCATACTCTTTATCACCTTCCGCTAAAAAAAACTCACCTGTAGAAATATCTAAAAAGGCGATACCATAATTTTTATCCGAAAAGTAAATGGACGCTAAAAAATTATTGCTGTTATGTGTAAGCAATTTATCGTTGGTTGCAGTGCCCGGAGTTACCATTTCCGTAACGCCACGCTTTACAATTCCCTTAGCCGCCTTAGGGTCTTCCAACTGATCGCATATAGCAACGCGGTAACCTGCTTTTACCAGTTTATGCAAATACGTATCTAAGGCATGATACGGAAAACCTGCCAGCTCATTATCCGGTGCGCCGCCATTGTTTCGCTTAGTTAGAGTAATGCCCAAAACCTGTGAAGTGATGATAGCATCACCACCGAAAGTTTCATAAAAATCGCCAACTCGGAAAAGTAAAATAGCATCAGGGTACCTGGCCTTGATGGCTTTGTGCTGCTGCATCAGCGGTGTATCGGCGGCTGTTATTTTGCTCATTGAGGAAGGGCAAAAATAACAGGCTCCGCCCTTTTGCCACAGATTTTTATTCACTTTGCTACAGCCCTTAGTTTTGCAACTCAATAAGTGATGATGCGAAAACTAAATATGGATGAACTAGGCCGCAAGTCGGTAGAAGAATTTCAGCAATCGGAAAAGCTGCCGGTGATTGTGGTGCTGGAAAATATTCGAAGTGCGTATAACGTGGGTTCTATCTTTCGTACCGCGGATGCGTTTTTATTGGAGCGTCTTTACATTTGCGGTTACACGGCTCATCCTCCTCATAAAGAAATAAAAAAAACAGCTTTAGGTGCTGATGAAACGGTCGGCTGGAAGCACTTTAAAAACATAGCAGAAGCTATTGAAGAAATAAAAGCGAGCGGATATAAAATATATGCAATAGAGCAGGCAGAAGATAGTTTGAAGCTTGAAAATTTTATTAGTGGTGATGAAAAAATAGCGGTGGTTTTAGGAAATGAAGTATCAGGTGTGGAACAGGCAACAATTGCTTTATGCGATGGTGTAATTGAAATTCCTCAGATGGGGATGAAACATTCTTTGAACGTTTCGGTAGCGGCGGGAGTGGTGTTGTGGGAGTTAGTGCGTTCTAAAATTTCAGCTTAAATTTGTTTTATGGAAACAATTATTGTAAAACCAAAAAATGCGGATGAAGCGAAAGAGGTGCTTGAAGCGCTAAGAAAAATGAATGTTGAAGCAGAACTTCATACGGGTTCCCTGGAAAATATTTTTGAGGAACCGGGCGATGAAGAAATACTTGCTTCCATTGAACGGGGAATGCAGGAGGTGGAAGATTATAAAGCGGGAAAAATTAAGCTAAAAGATGCCAAAAGCCTTTTAGATGAGCTATAATGTTCTTCGTACAACGGAATTTGAAAAAGAATTAAAACAGTTAAGTAAAAAGTATGCCTCGCTAAAAAGCGAATACGGCGATTTGGTTGATTCGCTTAGCATAAACCCTGACCAGGGAACCTCACTTGGAAATAACTGTTACAAAATTCGCCTAGCCATTGCAAGTAAAGGAAGAGGTAAAAGTGCCGGTGCGAGAGTTATTATATGCGTTTATCTGGCCGATGAAGAAGTTGTTTTGGTCAGCATTTATGATAAATCAGAACAATCCACTATAACCGACAAAGTGATTCAAGATCGTCTGAAACGTTTTCGAAAATAGGTATGTCCACTATAAAAAATTATCTCTCCCTCATAAAATTTTCGCATACCATTTTTGCCATGCCCTTTGCTTTGATTGGATTTTTTTTGGGTTTACTGTATTATGATATTTCATATTCGGTTGTTCCAGGCTGGCATACTATAATCTATCCAGATAAACAAATTCCGTTACATTGGAATGGATCAATGGTGAGTTTTGATTGGCAGCTCTGTTTAAAAAAATTTTTACTTGTTCTCCTCTGTATGATCACAGCCCGCAGTGCTGCCATGGCTTTTAACCGCTACCTCGATAGAAAATGGGATGCACTCAATCCTCGCACAGCCATTCGTGAAATACCAAAAGGTATCATCACTCCAAAGAACGCATTGTCTTTTACCATCATCAGTTCCCTCTTATTTATTACAGCTACTTTTTTCATTAATCAAATTTGTTTCGCCCTTTCACCAGTTGCATTGGCTGTAGTATTGGGTTATAGTTACACCAAACGATTCACTCCATTATGCCATTTGGTTTTGGGACTTGGTTTATCCTTAGCTCCTATTGGCGCTTTCTTAGCCGTGACAGGCGTTTTTCATTGGTTGCCAATTTTATTTTCATTAGCGGTAATTTTTTGGGTAAGTGGTTTTGATATTATTTATGCCCTGCAGGATGAAGAGTTTGATAAGTCTAACCAACTCTATTCTATTCCCGGCTGGTTGGGAAAAGCAAAGGGGTTGCGGGTATCCGAAGGCTTGCATGTATTGAGTGCTGCAGCAATCATTAGCGGAGGAGTATTTGGACATTTCGGCTGGTTTTATTGGATTGGTGCTGCCGTATTTATTGGAATGCTTATTTACCAGCATTCTATTATAAAACCAACTGATTTACGCAGAGTGAACCTCGCATTTATGACAGCAAATGGAATTGCTTCAATTGTTTTTGCCACCTTTGTTATTGCTGATTTATTTGCCCCCATCCCCTAAAGGGGAGTTTTGTAAGACACAATTAAATAAAATCTTTTCTTTCTTTATCGTAAAATAAAATGATTGAATGAATAATGATTTTTCAAATAATAGTTCGCTCAGAAACCTCCCTTTAGGGGATAGGGGCGGGGGCGGAAGAATATTATCAATTGATTACGGAAAAAAGAGAACCGGCATTGCGGTAACCGATCCGCTGAAAATTATAGCTACCGGATTGTGCACGGTGGAAACACCAAAGCTGATGGGTTTTTTGAAAGATTATATTTCTAAAGAAACAGTAGAAGAAGTCATCATAGGTATGCCTGCCAATATGGATGATTCCGATACCCATGCAACACCGCTCGTACGTCATTTTATAAAAGCTTTTCAAAAACATATTCCTTCCATACCAATTAAAGAAGTGGATGAGCAGTTTACTTCCAAACTGGCTTCCAGGGCCATGATTGAAATGGGCCTTAAAAAAAAACAACGGCAGAACAAAGCACTCGTTGATGAAATAGCAGCAACTATTATGTTGCAGGAATACCTGAATAAATTTTAAATTGGTGTTTGCTGTTCGCAGATTTTAGAACCTTACTTTTGCCGCATTGTAAAAATTCCTGTAATTCGTGTTGTATGATATTTCCCATTATTGCTTATGGCCATCCGGTACTACGCCAGGTTGCCATTGATATTACTCCCGATTATACGGGTTTAGATAAACTCATTGAAGACATGTGGGAAACGATGTATGCCAGCAATGGCGTGGGTTTGGCCGCACCGCAAATTAATAAGTCTATACGGCTTTTTGTTATGGACAGTGATCAGATTTTTACAAACATGGATGAAAAAGAAAAAGCAGAAAATACCTATCCCGATACGCCGGGTATTAAACAGGTTTTTATCAATGCGCACATTGTAGAAGAAGCAGGAGAAGACTGGGCCTATAATGAAGGTTGTTTAAGCATCCCTAAAATCCGGGAAGATATTTATCGTGCCGAAGAAGTGACACTGGAGTTTTTGAATGAGAGGTTTGAAGAGCAAACAAAAACATTTAATGGTGTAACGGCCCGTATCGTTTTGCACGAATACGACCATATTGAGGGTAAGCTTTTTATTGATCACCTGCCGCTGCTAAAAAGAAAATTGTATAAACGCAAACTGGATAATATTTCAAAAGGTGCTATCAAGGTTGATTACAAAATGTTGTTTCCGAAAAAATAACCGCTGCGGCGCCCTGGCCCTTAGTTTAATTTCGCCAACGCCTCTCCTATCCTTTCAAAGCCTTTTTCAATATTCTGCATACTGTTTGCGAATGATAAGCGAATGCAATGATCATCGCCAAAAGCAGAGCCGGTTACTGTAGATACATGACCTTTATTTAAGAGATACATATTTAAATCATCTGCCGAGGAAATAGTTTCTTTACCATCAGTTTTACCAAAATAAAAATCCACTTTTGGAAAGGCATAAAATGCACCATCCGGTTCCGCAAACTGAAAGCCTTCTAGACCCTGCATTAACTCCATCACTCTGCTTTTTCGTCTCGTAAATTCCTCTACCATTTTATATGTTGCATCTAATGGAGAAGTTAGTGCTGTAATAGCGGCACGTTGAGTAATAGCATTTGTACCGGAAGTAAATTGTCCCTGTAACTTATCGCAGGCTCTTGCTATCTCGACCGGTGCAGCAAAGTAGCCAAGCCGCCAGCCGGTCATGGCAAAACCTTTACTTAATCCGTTAATGATGACGACTCTTTCTTTCAGGTTTTCATCTTCAGCAATACTAAAATGTTTTCCACGGTAATTTATGTATTCGTAAATCTCATCAGAGATAATTATAATTTGCGGATGACGGTTAAAAACCTCTGCTAAGCCGGCTAATTCTTTTTTACTATAAACAGCACCACTTGGGTTGCAGGGCGATGAAAAAATAAAGAGTTTTGTCTTTGGTGTAATGGCCGCTTCTAATTGCTCAGGAGTTATTTTATAACCCTGCTCCAATTCTGTTTTAATCAGTTTTACTGTACCGTTAGCCATCTGAACTAACGCTGCATACGTAACCCAAAAAGGCGTGGGAATAATCACTTCATCTCCGGTATCAACAAGACTTAAAATCACATTTGCCAGGCTTTGCTTAGCACCTGTTGATACAACTATATTTTCAGGCTTGTAAAGCAAATTATTATCGCGGCTAAACTTATGGCAAACAGCTTCACGCAAATCCAAATAACCTGATACAGGAGTATAGTGACTCCAGTTTTCATCAATAGCTTTTTTAGCGGCTTCTTTAATATGTTCAGGGGTGTCAAAATCTGGTTCGCCTAAACTAAGGTCCACAATATCCAATCCTTTAGCCCGCAGCTCACGGCCCAATTTTGCCATTCTTAATGTCTCTGGTTCGCTAAAGCGTTGTAGTAAAGAAGATAAATGCATGAAGCTCGTTTTGTAAAAGGGGCAAATGTAAATGTTCTACCGGGTGTAATCAAACCGGAATTTTTGTAAGTCTGGCTTGTACTTTTTTGTTCGCTGCACCTCGTAATTATATACGGCTTCGCCAAGATGTTTTAAAAATGGATATCCCACTAAATCATAATCGTATTTATCATCATTAAAAATGCCATCACTGTTACAGTAGATGGTGGCACTCAACATAAATTCAACGCCTTTTTCAAAATCAACTATGTAGGCTACATCCTGCAAAAAACCGTAGGCATCGCCAACTTTATTAAACACCCTGATTGCTGGATTTTCAATTGGGCCTTCACCTCCAAACAATAAAAATTTTACATAGGCATCGGTGTAGGTAGAATCGTATTGCGGAAAGCGTGATTCACGTGGCTTCATGGACATGTGCTTGTATAAAAAGGCGTAATCATCCTGCGTTAGATTAAAGCGCTGCTTATTGGAAACTGATTCAGGAAAAATAATGCTTTGCAAGATGGAATGAAGATCAGCTAAACCAATTCTATTTTTCTGAGAAAAATCAAAAGGTTGCTCTACCAATTTATCACCGTTCATGTATCCCTTACCCATCAAAGTTTTCCTTGGTTGATAGGTAAGATTGCTTCTTATCAATGGCTGCTCATAGATCATTTTTGATCCATCATAAAACTTAACCGGGTTGGTAGTGCGGTTCTGTTCTTCTGTTAAACTTATTTGCAAGCGATGTAATAGTTGCACGCTGTCATATCCCATTTTATGCAGGCTGTTGTTCAAATATTCCTGCCCTAAAAATTCGTACAAACGGTTATACGCATCATTATCACTTACTAAAAAAATCTTTTTAATATAATTCGCAATGGTGGGCCTTCCATCGGCGGCAGAAGCGTCGTTGTAAACAGCGTTTTGCCCTTGTGCAGCGGCTTCGGTAATCATAGTTGTATTCTTATTCAAACCCGGCACGCCGAATTCATTTAATTTTTGAAGAGCCAATATAGCTCCCGGCATTTTTACGGTAGAAGCAGGATAGAAATATAGACCTGGTTGAAGATTATAATAATGATTTGTGAGCTTAGGCATCCCATTACCACCACGGTCAATTTGCGTATAAATAATTTGTACCCTCCATTGTGCATTATTGCGAAGTAAAGTATCGAAGTACTGAGGGTATTGACCCAGGATGTTTTCCAGGAGTTTGTCCTTTTTTGCTAACGCAGCCGACTCGTTTTTCATTTTTATAATTGGAGTGGTTAGTTTACTTGTGCTGCAAGATGTTGCGAAGAAGGAGACCATCAACCAAACGAGACCGGAAAATTTTATCATCATAAAGCTAAAATAAGGCTAAAAACCTTTGAACACCGTGTTTTACGGGTTAGAAAGAACGAAGTAACGCCGTGGTAATTAGCGGTAAAAATATATATTTGCCGCTCCTAAAAAACGTTCGCCCTGCCCGATCTTGAAGGAAAGTGTGGGAAATGGTATTTTAAAATTTTTATTATGCAATTGAAAGGCCTCATCCGCTTTTTTACGATTCTGCTTATTATTTACTCTATCTACGAATTATCCTTTACCTGGGTAGTGCGTGGCCATGAAAAAACAATGCAGGCAAAAGCAAATAGGTTTGTTAGTCTCAATTATGTTTCTGCAGATAGCGCCACGAAAGCACAAGCCTATAAAGACCGCCTGAAAAGATTATTGGATAGCACCAAAGATGAAACCGTTCATTTTGGTATTACAGGTCCTATCTCTTATCAAAAAGCAAAAGAAGAAGAATTAAATCTTGGCCTTGATTTGCAGGGTGGTATTAACGTAACGCTTGAAGTGGAGTTGTCTGGCCTTCTCCGCTCTATGGCCAACAACAGTAAAGACCTCAATTTTTTAAAAGCCCTGGAAAGTGCTAATGCCCGCAAAGCTAACAGCAGTGCAGATTTTGTATCCTTGTTTGTAGAGGAATACCGTAAGCTTACAAACAATGCTTCCTTGGCGCCCCTGTTCTCTGCGGCAAGTGCCGGAAAAATTACACCGAGAGATGCTGATGATAAAGTGATTGCTGTTATACGCAAAGAAGCCGATGACGCTTTTGGCCGTACGTTTCGCGTATTGCAAACCCGCATTGACCAATTTGGCGTAGCACAGCCTAACATCAACCCGAATAAAGACCGTGGTACTATTACAGTGGAACTACCGGGTTTGCAGGATGAAGAAAGGGTTCGTAAATATTTACAATCTTCTGCCAATCTGCAATTTTGGTTAACCTATAAGCCGGAAGAATTTTATACAGCTTTGGTAAATGCGGATAAGGCTTTGGGCGCATTAGAAAAACCTGCCACACCGGCGATAGCCCCTATTCCAAATGCAGATACAGCAACCAAAACACCTGTGGGCGCAGACACGGCCGGTGGTGTAAAGAAATTATCTACGACATTAGATACGGGTAAAAAAGTAGCTGATACTTCACTCGCAGGTAACACTCCTTTGCTTAAATTATTTCAACAATCACCCGAAGGTTTAGCTGTTGCCGATAAAGACACAGCGCAGGTTCGTACCTATCTGAACAATGATTTAGTACGCCGTGCTTTTACAGAAGCCGGTCTATCCGATGCCCGTTTTGCTTTTGGTATTCCTGCTCGTGATAAGGCTGGAAAGCAATCGAATTTAGTTGCCTTACATGTATTAAAAACCGGCAACACCGATAAAGCGCCAATGGAAGGCGATGTAATTACAGATGCCACCCAAACGTATGATAACGTTACCGGCAAGCCAACCGTTTCAATGGAAACCAATCCTACCGGTAATTCAAAATGGGAACGGCTAACCGAAACTTCATATAAAGAAACAAGGCCCATTGCTATTGTTTTAGATGATATTGTTCTTTCTGCCCCTACTGCCCGCAATGGAAAAATAAGCGGTGGCCGCACCGAAATTTCCGGAAGTTTTCAATTACAAGAGGCACAGGATTTAGCCAATCTTTTAAAGTCGGGAAAGTTTGCAGCGCCAGCTAAAATTGTACAGCAACAAGTAGTGGGTCCTACTCTTGGCGCCAGTGCAGTAAATGGTGGTATAATGGCTTTTGTGATCGCCTTCATTGTCATCTTCCTTTTAATGCTCGTGTATTACAATACGGCCGGCTGGGTAGCTAACATTGCATTAATATTAAACCTGTTATTTACAATTGGCGTACTTACCGGTTTGGGTGCTACACTAACTGCGCCGGGTATTGCCGGCCTGGTTTTAACTATTGGTTTAGCAGTAGACACCAACGTAATTATTTATGAACGTATTAAAGAGGAATTATCAAAAGGCAAAGGGTATATACCAGCAGTGAATGAAGGTTATAAACGTTCTTTACCACCGGTGCTGGATGCTCACGTAACCACATTATTAACAGCAATTATTCTTTTCTCTTTTGGATTGGGGCCTGTAAAAGGTTTTGCTACCACGCAAATCATTGGTATTCTTCTTTCGCTTTTCTGTGGAATTTTAGTAAGCCGCTGGGTAACTAACTGGTTCACTAACAAAAAGCGTCACTTAGAATATTTCACACCCATCTCCCGCCGCATTTTTAAACATGCCAGCTTTAAGTTTATTGAATACAGGAAGGTAGCTTATGTTATTTCTTTTATAGTTCTCGCTTTAGGTATTGGCGCTATTTTAAATGGTTTCCATCAGGGTGTTGAATTTAAAGGAGGCCGCAGTTTTATAGTAAAGTTCAACCAAAACATGAGTAACAACGTGGAAGGCGTTCGTAAAGATTTGACAGCAGCTTTCGGAGAAGCCCCCGTTATTAAAACAATCGGTTCCAATAATCAATTAGATATTACAACAACATACCAAATTACAAATGCTACTCCGGTTGCCGATTCATTGGTTAAAACTAAACTAATGCAAGGGTTGAAAAATTATATTCCGGCTACCACTACGTACAGCCAATTTAAGTCGGCGAATATTGTGGGCTCTACAACTGTATTACCTACCATTTCCGATGATTTAAAACGTGGTGCTAAATGGGCTACGTTTTGGAGTATCATGATTATCTCCCTTTATATATTTATCCGCTTCCGCGACTGGAGGTATTCATTGGGTACCATTGTAGCCTTGTTGCACGATGTGTTGGTGACTTTAGCGGTATTCTCTTTTTTCAAGAATATAGTTCCGTTCCCGCTGGAGTTAGACCAGCATTTTATTGCGGCCATTCTTACCGTAATTGGTTTCTCTATGAACGACACGGTAATTGTGTTTGACCGGATTCGTGAATACTCCCGGCAGATGGTTGGCGCCAGTAAAGAAACTGTCATTAATAAAGCTATTAATGAAACCTTGAGTCGAACCATTATGACATCCCTTACGGTGTTTCTTACTATTTTAATTTTATTTATAGTAGGCGGTGAAGTAACTAAAGGTTTTGCCTTTGCTATGTTGATTGGTGTAATTACCGGTACGTATTCTTCTATTTTTGTGGCTGCTCCAATTTTGGTTGACTTAGGTGGCAAGCGTCCTTTAGGTGGAAAACAAGTTGCTGCTTCAGGAGAGAAAACGCTTCCAAAAGCAAGACCGCAAAAAGTATAATTTTAAATTATTTCTATGGTTAAGTCCTGCAGTTTGCAGGACTTTTTTGTACCTCACCCCCGGCCCCTCTCCAACAAGTTGGGGAGTTAGCCTCCTATGATTCAAGACTATTTTTGCAATCCATCATTTAGATTGTTCATGTTCCGTAGGAACATTTAGTAGGTAGAAAAACAATTTAAGGTTGTTCTTTTGTTGCATAGCAACAACTCGTGCTTTGTCAACGCCTTTGCACGAAGCGTACCTACGGCACGCTGCTTCTTAACTCAATCTATCTTTTTACCCACCAATCGTTCCTAATGGAACGAAAAGACAAAAGACAGCTATTATAAGAACACATAAACTATCGAAGGCTGTTCCCCTCTCCAGCTTTGCTGGAGAGGGGTTAGGGGTGAGGTGTTACACCGCAAACGAAGTTCCGCACCCGCAGGTGGTAGAAGCATTAGGATTTTTAAATGTAAAGCCACGGCTGTTTAATCCGCCCTCCCATTCTATTTCCATTCCGGCTAAATACATTTCGTGTGCTTTGTCCATAACATAAGGCACGCCTTCAAACTCATAATCTATATCGTTTTTCGTTCTCTTATCAAAACCCAGCATGTACGAAAGCCCGGAACATCCCCCTCCTTTAACGCCAATGCGCAGGTAATTAGAAGAATCAAAACCCGGCTCGTTCATTAGACGGTGCAATTCGGTAATAGCGCCGGTTGTCAGCTTTATAGGAGATTGTGTCATTGTATTCATTCCACAAATTTACGGTATGTCACTGCAAGTTGGTATAACTGTAACGGTTGGCGACTGTAGTTTCACACTATTTTTGCCACTTAATAAAAAAGCATGGAAGAAGCGACTTTGAGTATTATTATTTCGGTGTTGGCCTTATTGATTTCTCTATTTGTTTTATTTGGTTCTAAAGAAAAAGGCCAGATAAAAAACGAACAGGATTTTAGCACGAAGCCTTTAAAACTACAAGCGTATGAACGGTTGGTTATTTTGTGTGAACGTATTTCTTTACCAAACATAATCAGCCGCATTAACCAGCCCGGATTAAGCGCTACAGACATGCGCTACATGTTAATAGAAAGTATCAAGCAGGAATTTGAACACAACACATCTCAACAAATTTATGTAAGCCAACCGGCCTGGGAATCTGTGCGAAACTTAAGAGATCAGAGCCTGCTTATTATTAACTCCATCGCTAAAACGCTGCCTGCAGAAGCAACAGCAACTGAATTGAATAAAGGTTTATTGGAAGCATTAATGAATCAGGAGAATGCTGCCTTACACACTCTTACCTTAAGTACACTGAATGACGAAGCAAAAAAAATAATGTAGGCGCCGCATACCCCCGGCCCCTAAAGGGGAGCGTCAGTGCACAGAGACCCTTTTGTTCTATCAAACCTGACATCTACAGTTATATGAGCAAAAAAATTATTAATGATTCGGGTATCGAAATAAAGTCAGTTTATACCGAGGATGACGCTGCCAAATTCCCCCCTCCCCCGGAGGGGCCGGGGGAGGCCCCATTTACACGCGGCGTACAGGCTGATATGTACCGTGGCAAGTTGTGGACTATGCGGCAGTACGCAGGTTTTTCAACCGCTGAAGAAAGTAACAAACGATATCATTACTTATTGTCCCAGGGCGTAAATGGGCTTAGCGTAGCCTTTGATTTACCAACACAAATCGGATACGACAGCGACCATATTTTATCAGAAGGAGAAGTAGGCAAGGTAGGTGTCGCAATTGATTCCTTAGAAGATATAGAGGCCTTATTTAGCGGCATCAAACTGGAAGAGGTTTCTACGTCCATGACCATTAATGCCACTGCTTATATTCTTCTGTCTTTTTATGTGGCGCTGGCGAAAAAACAGGGTGCAGATTTAAAGAAAATAGCAGGTACAATCCAGAATGATATTTTAAAAGAATATGCCGCACGGGGAACGTATATCTATCCCCCAAAACCTTCTATGCGCATCATTACAGATGTATTTGAGTGGTGTGGTAAAGAAGTACCTAAATGGAACACGATTTCTATTTCGGGATATCATATTCGCGAAGCAGGAAGTACTGCGGTACAGGAAATTGCTTTTACGTTAAGCAACGGCAAAGCTTATGTGCAAGCTGCGTTAGAAAAAGGATTGGACATTAATGTTTTTGGTAAACGGCTTTCTTTCTTTTTCAATGCGCATAATAATTTGTTTGAAGAAGTAGCTAAGTTCCGGGCAGCCCGGCGCATGTGGGCCAAAATAATGAAAGAACTTGGCGCTACTGATGATAAAGCCATGATGCTTCGCTTTCACACGCAAACAGGAGGCAGCACACTAGCGGCACAACAACCACTAAATAATATTGCACGTGTTACTGTTCAAACTTTAGCTGCAGTATTAGGCGGTACCCAATCGTTGCATACAAATGGGTACGATGAAGCTCTTAGTTTGCCTACTGAAGAAGCCGCAAGAATTGCATTACGTACACAACAAATTATAGCCTTTGAAAGTGGCGCACCGGACACAGTTGATCCATTAGCGGGTTCGTATTTTGTAGAATCCCTAACTGCAGAAGTAGAGGAAAAAGCATGGGCGCTGATTGAAAAGATTGATGCTATTGGCGGCAGTGTATCTGCCATTGAAAAAGGTTTTATGCAAGATGAAATTGCCCGCAGCGCTTATGAATACCAGCGCAAAATAGAAAACGGTGAAAAAATAATTGTAGGCGTCAACAAGTTTGGAATAAAAGAAGAAGGTTCGATACCAATTTTTAAAGTAGATGATGCCATAAGAGAGCAACAGACCCAGAAGCTGGCATTATTAAAAAGTAAAAGGGATGCTGCTTCTGTGCAAAATTGTTTAGAGAAAATACGTGAATGCGCAGTTGATGGTACAAACATGATGCCTTCAGTAGTAGAAGGAGTGGAAGCCTTTTGCACCCTTGGCGAAATTTCTGATGTACTCAGAAATGTTTTTGGAGAATACAAATAATTTTACTGCATAATAGAAAAAGACATTCATTTATTTTTACGCCAACTTTTAAGTTTTTTTTTGTTAGTTTTTTAAATTTTACAAATTATGAAATGGATAATGCCACCTCTTTTATTTATTAGTTTTGGTTTCGGTCTTATCTCCTGCGGCAACGAGACCACTACAATCGAATCAACAAAAAAAGATTCAATGAATACTACTGTTACAGCCAGCAAAGAAATTATTGAAGAGCCGGTTAGTTATGCTGTTAATGGGGTTAATTTAAAAGGATACATGGCTTATGACAAAGCCAATCAGGGCAAGCGGCCAATAATTTTAGTAGTACCGGAATGGTGGGGAATGACGGAGTATCCACGAATGAGAGCAAAGATGCTGGCAGGTATGGGTTACCTGGCTATGGCCGTAGATATGTATGGTGATGGCAAAATTGCTGCCGATCCAAATGCTGCACAAGAAGCGGCAATGCCATTTTATACAACTCCGGCTATGGGTAAAGAACGATTAGACGCTGCCCTTGCAAAAGCTAAAACCTTTGCACAGGCTGACACTTCGCAGGTACTGGCCATTGGCTATTGCTTTGGTGGAAGCATGGTTTTGAATTATGCAAAAATGGGTGCGCCGGTTGCGGGTGTAGTTAGCTTTCATGGCGGATTGGAAGGTGTGCCACCACAAAAAGAAATAGCGGCTAAGTTTTTAATTTGCCATGGCGGTGCTGATGGTTTTGTACCACCATCACAGGTGGCTGCTTTTAAGAAGAGTATGGATTCAGGCGGCGTTGCTTATACTTTTAAAGTTTATGAAAACGCAACACATGCGTTTACTAATCCAAAGGCAACAGAAACCGGTGCCAAGTTTAGTATGCCTATTAAATATAATGGCGCTGCCGATACAGCATCATGGAATGATATGAAAAACTTCTTTGGACAAGTGCTGCACTAAACAACTATTGAATTTATAAAACCTGTTTTATGGCAAAACCTGATTTAGCAACAGTACCTTCTTTTTATCATAAATACATACAGCAAATTGGAGAGGATGATTTAGTGACTGCTTTGCGAAATAATACAGGAGAAATGCTTTCTTTTTTATCTTCTATCCCTGAAGAAAAATGGAACCATCGTTATGCAGAAGGAAAATGGAGTATAAAGGAAATGATTCAGCATATAATAGATGCAGAAAGAATTTTTGCCTACAGGGCTTTATGTTTTGCCCGTGGGGAAAAAGCGAGCTTACCGGGATTTGAAGAGGATGATTATGCGGCGGCTTCTAACGCTGATAAAAGAACTAAAAATGATTTGCTTAATGAATTAACTACAGTGCGAAAATCAATTGAACTGCTATACCAGTCGTTTGATAAACAGCAATTAGAAGCTTTTGGCACAGCTAATAACAATCCTGTTTCTGTAAATGCTATTGGCTTTATTATTCCGGGGCATGTAAAGCATCACCTGAATATCTTAAAAGAAAGATACCTGGTGCCGTAAGCAAGTTGACAAGCTAAAAAGCTAACAGGAAAAAAGTTGTACAAACATTGGCTATTTACTATTAGCACATAAAGACCTGGTGTAAAATAAAAGAAACCCTCCGGGGTAAGGCTGGAGGGTTTTCGTCTATTTTCATCAACTAATTAAAAACTTCTTACCGGCTCTTTCTTATTTGTTTTAGCAAGGTTTTGTTGCGCCACCATATCATTAATTACTTTCACGGCCTGGTCAACATATACATCTTTGCTAATCCCCGTTAACCATTGTTTGTACCGCTCTGTTTTGTCTTTATCCACCGATACATATTTACCTTCATCCTGCTTCATAAATGTTGCTGGTAAAGGCTTTGATAGTTTTGTCAGGCTCTCGATTTTCTTAACAGCTTCTCTAATTTGTTTTTGTTCCTGGCGATACTTGTCTAATTGCAACGAATACTCTTTATCGTTTTGCTTTCCTACATAAACACTGGCTTCCTGAATACGTTTAAAGATGGTATCAGAAGCAATACGATTGCTTGCCAATTGCTTAATGGCTTCGCGGTTGTAACCTGTCTTCCACATAGGATAAGACGCCTTGCTGATCTCATCGTAAGGCAAGGAATAGATATTATCCTTCTCCCTGATCTTGAGATTTTCTAAATAATCAGGAATCACTACATCAGGTATCACACCTTTTTGCTGTGTAGAACCACCGCTAACGCGATAGAACTTTTGCAAGGTCAGCTTCAGAGAACCCAGTTCGGCATTAGCATTACTGAAGTTTGATTCAGGGTCTAAACCGATGGTGCGTTGCACGGTTCCCTTGCCGTACGTGCTGCTGCTACCCATAATAATACCACGGCCATAATCCTGCATGGCAGCGGCTAAAATTTCAGAGGCCGAAGCACTCATTTCATTTACCATAATTACCAGTGGCCCGTCATATACCAAACCATTATCCTTATCACGCATTACCTGGGGTTTACCGGCACGGTCACGCACTTGTACTATCGGCCCTTCGTCAATAAACAACCCCGCAATTTGTATTACGTCATAAAGAGCGCCCCCGCCATTATTGCGCAGGTCAATCACAATTCCATCAACACCCTCGGCTTTTAATTTATTTACTTCTTTGGCTACATCCATGCCACTGCGTACACCATCCATTTGCTGAAAGTCAGCATAAAACTCAGGGAGGTAAATGTATCCTACTTTTTGAGCGCCTTCATTAATAACAGCACTACGTACATACGCTTCGTCCTGCACAATTTTATCTCTTACTAAAGTCAGCGCTTTCAGTGTTCCGTCTTTTTTGCGCAAAGTTAGCTTCACTTCACTTCCCTTTTTACCCCGAATCAGTTTTACAGCATCCTGCACGGTAAATCCAGATAATTCTGTCGGTGTGCCTTCTTTTCCTTCACCCACTCTAACAATAACATCACCAGCCTCTACCCCACCGCTTTTTTGGGCAGGGCCGCCAGGCAAAACGCTTGCAATTTTAATATTCCCTTCATCGTAGGTTAACTGCGCACCAATACCAAAAAAACTTCCGCTCATCGTTTCGTCAAAATAACGTTTATCAAGCGGAGGCATAAACTCGGTATGCGGATCCATCATTTCAGCAATCACGTTTACAAAAACTGTAAACTTATCATCTTCTGTAAACTTATTGCGGTAGCGGTCAAAGGTGCGGGTCATAGTAGCCAGCACTTTTTCACGGGCTTCTTTTTCCAGGTCAGCATCTGCTTTTGTAACAGCGCCTTCCTTCCCTTTATTGCTTTCGCGGCTATCAACTAAATCAGCATAACGCTGCAGCGTTAAATACTTCAGGTATTTACGCCAGCCATCCTTTCGCTCAGCATCGTTAGCAGGAAAAGTTTTTTTAGCACTTTCAGCTACATAAGTTTCTGTTTTTGTGAAGTCAAAAGGTTTGGCAAGTAATTCTTTATAAAAAACTTCAGCTTCCTTTACTCTAACATCAAATAATTTACCGGCTTCCAAAAAAAACTGCACGGGTGCACCTTTTACTTCATCATCAATTTTGGTAGAAAACTTTTGCAGGGTTTGCATATCCTGTTGAAGAAAAATATTTTTCTCCGGGTCTAAATCTTCAAAATATTTAGCGAAGATCTTTTTAGAGAAGTCATCATTAATGTCTTTTGGTTCGTAATGGCCCTGCATTAAAATAGCACCTACGATCTGCAAAATCTTTTCATACTTAGTAGGCGGAGGCGTGGTTGATTTTCCTAGGGTGCGGGAAGTTAAAAATACTCCTGCAGCAACCATGAGCAGGATAATTGGAAGTCTCTTCATATTAAATATGTATTTAAATGCTTTTTGCATAGCAACCAAATTTAAGGCAAAAAAGAAGCCTGTTTTTTATTCCCCGGTTTTTAACAAACGTTTTTTGATAAGTGGCAAAATAGGGCGAATCCATTATAGATGCAAGCAATTGACACGATGATACATCTCTATAGAAAGAATAAAATACGAATGCCCAGGCAAATTTGGTTTGTTAATGTATAGCAGAGGCCATCAGCACTGTAAAAATCATTAGGTGCGATAGGGCAGCATTTTTCGTCATTTTAAAATTTGAATTAAACTTAAGCAACGTTTTTTTGTTTGCGCCAAATCTCTATTTTTGCACCGATCATCATGGTAGCCGTAGCTCAGTTGGTTAGAGCATCAGATTGTGGTTCTGAGGGTCGCGGGTTCGAGCCCCGTTGGTTACCCTTACACCGCCGAAGCTTAAGCGAAGGCGGTTTTTTTTATTTACACTTCTCAGGCTCCACCAATTTCAGGTTAAATTTAGTTAACGGAAACCCGCCCTCTCCCTATGTGCTATTATCTTCGCCACTCTAATTAATAGCTAATGAAGAAGATTATTACACTTACGGTTTTTAGTTTTTTAATCCTTACGGCTTCTGCCCAAAACCCTATGCTTAATCGTATGATACAAGGAGGCCAGGTACCTACAGGTCGTTTTTATGGTAAGGTATTAGATGCCGCTAACAAAGGGGTGGAGGCTGCGTCGGTAACGTTAGTAACCAACAAAATGGATACTGTTACAAAAACAATGAAAGAAGTTATTGTGGGTGGAATGTTAACCAGCAAGACCGGCAATTTCAGCATTGAAAACGTGGTAGTTTTTGGACGATATAACTTAAAAATTACCGGTATTGGCTTTAAAACCTATACAAAGCCTGTGAATTTTGACATGCCAAACCGGGATGCTGTGAGCAGTGGTGATATGATGGCCATGATCGGTGCAATAGATAAAGACCTGGGCAATATAAAGATTGAAATAGACGACAAGGTGCTGGGTAATGTAACCGTATCTGCTACCCGTCCATCGCTATCGTTAGGTATTGACCGCAAGATTTTTAATGTTGCCGGTAATCTTACATCCGTTGGCGGTACGGCAATAGACATCATGAAAAATGTACCATCAGTAAACGTTGATATTGATGGAAATGTTACCCTCCGGAATACTGCTCCAACAATATTTGTTGATGGACGGCCCACTACATTAACCTTAGAGCAAATTCCTGCCGATGCCATTGAAAGTGTTGAAATTATTACCAACCCTTCTGCCAAGTTTGATGCTTCTGGCGGCACCGCCGGTATCTTAAATATTGTGATGAAGAAAAACCGTCGCGTGGGTTACAGTGGAAATATCAGAACCAATATTGATTCCCGTGCTAAGTTTGGTATTGGTGGTGACTTAAACCTTCGTCAGAATAAATTAAATGTATTTGCAAGCGGACAGTTTAACCAGCGTAAATCCATTAGCACAGGAACAACTGATCGAACAACATTTGGCAGGGGCGATTCAAGCACACATACGCTTCAAAAAGATAGAAGTGTTGCTAATGGACAGTTTGGTTTCGGCCGGTTTGGTTTTGATTATTTTATGGATAACAGAAACACCCTAACAGTTACCGGAAACTTTGCCCGTGGTGGGTTTGACCCGACGGCTACCAGCAATATTCAAATTGATTCCATTGTTCATACCATCACTCTTAAAACAGGGCTTCAGAAAAGACTAACAAACTCCGAAATTATCTTCCGAAATAAAGGGGCGCAATTAAGTTTCAAACATAATTTTCCGAAGTCGGGGCATGAGCTTACTGCTGATGCTACTTATAATAAAGGCAAGAATGAAAACAACAATAACATTGTTACCAATTATTATAAAATGCCTAACGAAGTTTTCACGAACACGTACAACCAATTTCAAACTGGAATGGGTACTAACGAAAATCTTACACTTCAAACCGACTACTCAAATCCAATAACTGCAAATTCTAAAATTGAAGGTGGGGCAAGAGCGCAGCTGAGGAAAATTAATAGTGAGAACACCGTTTCAATTGCCGGTAAAAACTCAACTACTTTGTATAACAGTACTGACAATGTATATGCGGCTTATGCTACGTTCTCACACCGTATAAAAAATTTCGGCTACCAGGCAGGTTTGCGC
>MWWF01000027.1_pt1 | contig 22709 bp, 16 predicted proteins | sample 1047351 | NCBI WGS metagenome assembly MWWF01 (sample SAMN06349970, study PRJNA376086) | soil metagenome | isolation source: MGM-3 sample Antarctic (ecotone) soil | place: Antarctica
AAATATCAACCGACGAAGCTATTTTGCCCTTTCGGGGAGGAACTGATTGGGGAGATAATGGTATTTATGTGCAAATGCACAAACATGAAACTATCAGCTCAGATGCTAATATAAGAAGTACCTGGACCAATATATTAACAGGATTATCAAGAGCTGTTACAGCAATCAATTTACTTCCTACCAATACCGACCCCAATGCCAAAGTTTTCCTTGCTGAAGCAAGAGGTATGAGGGCTTATTATTCCTTGCTTACGCTGGATCTTTTTGGTTTGATCTTCGTAAAAGAAACTCCTCTTGAAACTTCAAAAATATTAAGAGGCGAGGAGGCAATTACATACATAAAATCTGAATTATTAGCTGTAGAACCGTTAGTTCAAACAACTACGGGGCCTGGGAGACTTACCAAGGCTGCTATACAGGGTTTGTTGGTAAGGCTTTATTTAAATGCTGCTGTTTACAGAGATGTGTATGCTTCGTCCTTTACATTTAAAACCGAGGATATGGATAAAGTTATTGAGAATTGTGATAAAATCATCAGCTCCGGACAGTATGCTTTAGCGACTGAATATTTTTCTATTTTCAATGACAATAACCATACTAATAAAGAATTAATTTTTGCCGTAGATCAACGTGCAGATTTAGGAACCGGGCATAACAGGCTGGCCTATTTTTCTTTATCGGGCGACCAGTATCCTTTAGCGGCCTGGCCTACAGCCAACGGAACGGATGGTGCTTCGATTACACCAGACTTTTACCGTACCTGGGTAAATGCATATGCACCAATAGACCCTGCCGCTGCAGATCCACGGTTTTATAAAAAGAATTTGATAATTCCTCTTGATTCCTGTTTGCCGGCCGCCAGCTATAATATTGATCGTGGAATTTTAAGAGGCCAACAATATGGTATGTTATTAAATGCCGTAAAATGTGCTAATGGAAATTTGAAAATAACCAAGCTATTTAATGTTTCACGAAAAAAGCCAAACTCACCTGTTGATTTTACTGAGAAGGTGGATTATACTGTGGCAGGCAGTGATTACAGTACCGGTTATCGCGTTGAAAAATATGAGTTTAGTAAAACTTCGCAAAGTGGAAGAAATTTTGGAGAACATGATATTATTATCCTACGCCTGGCTGATATTTATTTAATGCGTGCTGAAGCAAAATTGAGAAAAGGAGATGCAGCCGGGGCTTTAGCAGATGTAAATATTGTAAGGGCTTCACGAACTGCTTCAAAACCTGCACCACCATTAACAGCAATAACCTTAGATCTGTTATTTCGTGAAAGAGGTTTTGAGTTTTATTGGGAAATGGTACGCAGGACAGATATGATACGCTTTGGAAAATATGAAGGAACCTGGACTGAAAAAACAAATACAGATGTAAAGAAAAGACTTTTCCCAATTCCACAAACAGCTATTGATGCAGCATCTAATATTCCTGGGTATTTAAAACAGAATGATAGTTATTAAAATTAATAAATATTTTTTTGCAAAAGGTTGTTATAATGGCAACCTTTTTTGTTTTCTGGACTATTGTAGTTACTTCCAATTATAATTTGGCTTGGTGCCCATTTCAAAAATCAGTTTGTGCCCGTTTATAATTTGTTGATGGGTAATGAATGGAGTTCTTAATGTTTTTCCATCTATTGTTACAATTTGAATAAATTTATTTTCTTCAGAAATATTCTTGGCGACAATTTGAAAAGTTCGTGTTTTATTATCAGCAATAAAGTGAAGTGTTAGTTCAGGAAATTGTGGAGCTCCGATTGCATAAATGCCTGATGCAGGTGTTACCGGATAAAAACCCATCACTCCAAAAATATACCATGCTGCCATCTGTCCGCAGTCTTCATTTCCATTGATTCCGATAGGGGCGTTTCTAAAATTTTCGGATGTATGTTTTCTCACTAACTCCTGTGTCTTCCACGGCTGGCCACAATAATCGTAAAGATAAATATAATGATGACCCGGCTCATTGTCGTGGCGGTAATGTTTGCCTGCAAAATTTTCATCAAGCTTTGCCGCAAATTTTTCTTTTCCTCCCATCATCTCTATCATACCCGGCACATCATGCATTGCGCCAAAGGCATATGTCCATTGATCACCTTCAGTAAAACCTTCCCAATGGCCTTCTTTATTTTTTTCATCAAATTCACCATTCAATTTTCGTGGAAGCATAAAGCCACTTTTGGATTCGTACAGATTTTTATAATTTTTACTTAGCTTAAGCAGTTTTTTATAATCGTTTGTTTTGCCAAATGCTTTTACAAATTGCGCTACTGCATAATCATCTACAGAATATTCAATAGTTCGTGAAACTGATTCAGCGGTTTTATCAACAGGAACATAACCTAGTTTTTTAAAATAAGTTAGGCCAGCCTGCGCCTCGTAACCTGTCCACAGATCCCTGTCTCCATAACTTAACTCCTCATCTTTATACGGGGGAACCATCGCATCTTTTATCATTGCTTCATACGCCACCTTTGTATCGAAATCTCTAAATCCTTTTATGTATGCATCGGCAATAACTTCATTAGAGTGTGTGCCTATCATAATATTTGTTTCCGCAGGGTTAGGCCACATGGGTAATCTTCCGCCCTCCTTATACATTTGCAGCATTGCAGTTATCATTGGGTTTACACGTTCGGGCTGTGTAAATAATAGCAAAGGATGAAGCGCCCGGTAAGTATCCCACAAAGAAAAATCAGTATAGGAGTTTCCGTTATGGATTTTATCATCAAAGCCGCTGTAATATTTTCCATACTCACTCATCTCACGGGGAAACTGCATGGTATGAAACATGGCGGTATAGAAAATACTTTTCTGATCTTCATTTACACCCTTCACTTTAATGCGGTTTAAATTTTTCTGCCATTCATTACGTGTTGATTCAACAAGGTCATTAAAATTTTTACCTGCTAATTCCATTGCAAGATTTTTTCTTGCCTGCTCAATACTGATGAATGACGTGGCGATACGTACCTGCACTTTTTCATTTGCATGTGTTGCAAAACTTATGTAAGCGCCCGATCGTGTTCCATATTGTTCGATAGAAGAAGCGTTTATTTTATCGCCATCCCATGTACCATACGATTTAAAAGGCTTATCAAATTGTATAACAAAATATCCTTTAAACTTTGGAAGATCGGGGCTGATCTGTGCCGACATCCGATCAGGGTTATATCCTGTTATTTCATTTTTAGCCTGGTTGATCTTTACATAGCCTCTTAGCTTTTTTAACCTTTCAGTGAAATCATTTGCCCAATGTTTTAATTCAGGATTTAAATTAATTCCCTGTATAATAATGTGTGCATCCTGCGATGATGGAAAGGTAAATTGAAAGATTGCACATCTTGAAGCCGCTGCAATTTCACCTTTTATTTTTTGATTATTACCTGCATTCAATAAAACAGAATAATAATATGGCGTTGATATTTCATCTGCATGATTGTACTTTAATAAACGTTTTTTTGGTAAAACTTTCAATTCTCCAAGCTGAGGCATAACGGATACATAGCCATAATCACCCATCCATACGGTTGGCTGGTGTGATGCTAAAAATCCTATCACACTGCTATCCTCATAAAAATAATTCATCCGGCTCATCAGGTTCTCTCCTGTTTGCGCTACAAAATTGGTCATAGCAAATGGAGGGCCTACACTGGGCATGGTCCCGCCGCCATCCAGCCCTTTTGCAAAGCCGGTAGCTGCTGTTCCAATAAGCGGATTTACATAATCAACTTCTTGCTTTTTTGTTTTGGGGTTTTGGGTAAAGCCATTTAAAAACCAAAAAAGAAATATAATAAAGAGAACTGAAGTTTTTTTCATGCAGGAATTTTTTTTCCAGATCAAACTAATAGAATCAAAATTCACCTAATAAAACACTGAATACAGTGCTGCAAGAATTCCGATAATGATTACTGACCCTACAATAAACGCCGGAGATGTTTTAAACATTGATCTATCGATAATGAGTGCTTTATGAGCATCTTTACGGCTGCGGTCGGCAAGGCTGATCACTACCATTAACAGCATAAGAATAATAAATACAACCGTCATACGATCCATAAAAGGAAGATCAGGAAATAAGCCATTTGACCATCCTGGAAGAAATTTTAAAACAGTAGAAAGTGGAATGGTAAGAATAGCGGATGTAAGTGCTGCCTTGGATGTAGTCCTTTTCCAGAAAAATCCCAAAAGAAAAATGGATAGCACGCCGGGTGAAATAAAACCTACATACTCCTGTATAAATTGGTAAGCCTGATCAAGATTTCTTAAAGCAGGTGCCACCAAACAGGCAAGCAACATAGCAACAATTACGGTTATACGGCCTGTGCGAACCAGTTTTTTTTCGGAAGCAGTCTTGTTGAAAAACTTTTTATAAATGTCAAGAGAAAAAATAGTGGATATGCTGTTTGCTTTACCCGCAAGAGATGCTACGATTGCAGCAGTAAGCGCTGCAAATGCAACCCCTTTTAATCCGGTTGGCAAAAGATTCATTAGTGTTGGATAGGAATGATCTGGTTTAATAATTCCGTTTACATCTGTCATCTCTGTTTGAAACATTCCGTTCTGATACATAACATACATGGTTATGCCGGGAATAACAACGATCAGGGGAATCAACAATTTTAAAAATGCAGCAAAAAGAATTCCTTTTCTTGCCGTAGGCAAACTTGCGCCCAGGGCACGTTGTGTGATATACTGGTTGCAACCCCAGTAATTTAGGTTATTGATCCACATGCCGCCAATAAGTACAGACAACCCAGGAAGATCTGTATAATACGGATTTGATTTATCAAATATCATGTGAAAGTGTGATGGCGCTTTCTCTTTTATAACACTTAACCCCTTTAAAATATCTCCGCCAAACCCAAATTTTTCTGATACAAGTGTAAGCGCAAGATAACACGTTACTAATCCTCCCATAATAAGTACCAATACCTGTATCACATCAGTATACCCGATCACTTTCATGCCACCCAGAGTTACCACTATTGAAAAAATACCAAGACCGGCCATACACCAAAAGAAATTAATTCCCGAAATTGAATTAATGGCAAGGGCACCAAGATAAATGATAGAGGTAAGATTAACGAATACATAAACAAGCAACCAAAAAATAGCCATCAGGGTAGCAACAGTATCATTATATCGCTGTGATAAAAACTGCGGCATTGTAAAAATTTTATTCTTCAAATAAATCGGAATAAAAAATACTGCAACAATAATTAATGTTGCGGCCGCCATCCACTCATAAGATGATATAGCAAGTCCTAATGCAAAACCTGAACCTGACATACCAATAAAATGTTCAGCAGAAATATTTGAGGCGATAAGTGAAGCGCCGATTGCCCACCACGTAAGCGAACCTTCCGCAATAAAAAAATCTTTTGAATCCATTTCTCCGGATTTTTTTTGGTGATACATTTTGCGATGATATACCCAATATCCATAAGCGGAAATTCCAATAAAATAAATGAAAAAGACTACGTAATCCAGTAATTGCAAATGATTCATTAGCAGCGTTTGAGTGAGGGAATACACAAAATAATAAATAAACCTGAAGTTTAAAATATTAATTCGGATTATCCAATAAAAAGCTTCCCTAAAAATTGTACTGCTAAATATGGCTTGTCGTTGGTTGTGAAACCGTAATAAGTTTTAGAAAAATTTACTTCTCTTATCCTTAATATCCGCGATTTTTTTTAATGATTCAAAAGACTTTCCAAGGGCTGATTGCAGGGCTTGGTTTAACTTCATATTATTTTGTTGCTGAGCAACACCTGGTGGTGGCAAGGGTTTTGTAGAGATGGTGTTTGTCTTAATAAAAAAAACGCCTGTATTACCTTCTATAGCGGGTGAAACTTTAGCTTGATATTCTTTATTAAAAGATGCGCCTGCAACTTTTGGCTCATTCCCAACCCCATTTATTATTGAAGCAGTAAAAGTTAATGTAGAATCAGATCCTGTGGTAAGTACTGGTTTTTGATATGCTGCTGCGGCGGCTTCCAGTGACGAAATTTTACCCACCTTTTTTATAATTTCGTCGCTTTTTTTCTTATTACGAATTAACGACTCCACCAAGGGTCGTGCAGTTTTAGAATCGGGCAAGCCTTCTTTTACTTTTTTTGTAACAACTGCAACCACATATTGATTGCCGACAAAAAAAGGCTCAGAAACATCTCCTTCCTTGGCATCATAAGACCATTTTACAATTGGCCTTGCATCCTGCAAGCCTCCCAGTTGTGCATCATTTTCTTTTACAACACCAGGTACATCAACTTTTGCTAATCCATTTTGTTTAATATACTGATCAAAGGCTTTTATATCCCTTGCCTGTCCGGCAAGTTTTGTTGCTGCTGCATTTGCCGCGTTGGTGGTTTCGTCACTCGCAATAATTTCTTTTGCTAAGTACGCAACTTTATACGCCGGCTGTGGGTTTTTCTTTTCAAGTATTTCTATATAATGCCAGCCGAATTGTGTTTTTACAACTTTTTTTGTTTCGCCTTTTTCATTTAATAAGAAGTCACCAAATTCTTTTGCAAAGTTTTCACTTTGTATAGATGTAAGATCAAAGGTCATTACACCTTGTGCTTTTTTAGCCTCTTCATCACTTGAGTATTTTTGTTCAAGGGCATTAAAATCTGCCCCTGACTTTATAGCTGTTTCTATACTATCAACTTTTTGTTTGGCTATACTATCCGGCATAAGCACGGCTCCTGTCTGCGGATTATTTGTTCCTAATAATATGTGACGACTTTTAATGCTATCGGGTAAAATTTTAGTTGAAAGTTTTTTGGCCAGCACATAATTTCCTCCATCAAGGTAGGGGCCGAAAATTCTTCCTTCGGAAAGATTTATTATAGAATCTTTATCCGGCATCTGTAATTTTGATTTTAAAGCGTAACCATCAAAGAAATTTATTGTTGTTGTATTTCTTGCTACAAAAGCTTTAGCATTTGTATCGGTTGCAAACGAAGGCTTTAAACTCTCGACTAAGTTTTTTACTTCTGCACTATCTTTAGCATTTGGGGCTGCACTAAAAGTAACATAAGACAATGATCTGCCTGCTTCCTGTTTATATTTTATTTTATGTTTTTCAATATATTTTTCAATATCACCATCCGTTACAATTACCGCGCTGTCGCTTATAACATTATATGGTATTGCTACATAAGAAATGGTTGCAAAAGAATTTTCAGCTTCATTTTCTTTTGCACTCATCCAGGAAGGAGAATAAACACTGCCGGCAATCATGGATGTATATTTAGTATACAAACTGTTTAAACGCATCGGGTCAATAACTTGTGAGTTAACGGCCAGGCGCTGTTCCTCATTTTTTGCTTTTCTTGTTTCGGCCCACCATTGCTGAGCTTTTGCAACATCATATTGGCCTGTTTGTGGATCAGTAAACGCCTGCTTAAGTTGTTGTGGCGCATCATCACTGAACATAGTAGCACTCATTTCCCTTGGGGTAAATGCAAAACCCAGTTTGTTGAATTCGGTTGCTACAATTTTTTCTGCAACCATTTGGTCCCAAACACTCTGCATTATTTGTTGTCTTACCCCTGTATTAGTATTAGGATATTGTGCTTCTGCATCTTTAACCTTTGCATTAAATTCATCTATTTCAATATCTTCTCCATTAACAACTCCAATTGTTTTTGAATTCCCACCTCCAAATAAGCCGCTTGCAGCTCCGCCCCGGGCATCCATTAATAAAAATCCGATAAGGCTTAATGCAATTACACCAATAACTATAGCAGTTCCTTTATCTCGTATGGTTTGAATAATAGACATAATTTACTCGACTTGTTTAAAATAAGTCGGCAAAAATAGACTAAATTAAGATAGAAACAAGGGGAGAGATGGCTATATACTAAGTGCTATCGGGCTTTTTATCTAAGCACTATCGTTGCAAATTTTGACCTAAAAGAAAAAATCTTTTTTATTAACAACACTCTGGGGACAAAAATTTTTTCCTGTTGATATGCGGCTTTTAATAAGAAATTTTTCTTAATAACAAGAGGCTAATTATGATGATTAATCAACATTTTCTATAAACTGATGATTAACCAACATTTTCCACTTCATTCATTAACATCTTTTTTTTAAAATTCTTCAATAATTTTTTCCTCATACTTTTTATTCCACCTATGTTGATAAACCTACCTGGATTTATAACCCTACTGTAAAAAATAAGTGTTAGTTTTTTGTGCATGAGAGGGGATAAAATAGTTTTTTTAATTTTACATCGTTGGGTAAATTTTTCCTTTCCACTAATTAACACCCATAATAGTAATAAGCTATTATATAAATAAAGTATTAATATTAAATACTATGGTAGATATACACATTGAGGCGGCAAAAAAAAATATTGAGAAAAAAGGTTTTTTAGATATTGATATTGATGTTAACTTGGACCTCTTTGCAGAAATTGAAAGATTAAAAAAAGAAAAAAATGCCATCATACTTGCCCACTACTACCAGGAACCCGATATTCAGGATGTTGCAGATTTTATTGGCGACAGTCTTGGGCTTGCACAACAGGCTGAGAAAACCAAAGCTGATATCATCGTATTTGCAGGTGTGCATTTTATGGCTGAGACAGCAAAGATCCTTAATCCCAATAAAAAAGTTTTATTACCCGATCTTAAAGCCGGATGTTCCCTGGCAGATTCAGCGCCACCACCACTTTTTAAACATTTCAGAGATAAATATCCAGATCATATTGTTATCAGCTATATCAACTGCTCTGCCGGGGTAAAAGCGCTTAGCGATATCATTTGCACTTCTTCTAATGCTGAAAAAATAATTGAAAGTTTACCACCAGAGCAGAAAATAATTTTCGCACCTGATAAAAATCTCGGCGCTTATTTAAAAAAGAAAACCGGACGTGATATGGTTTTATGGAATGGCGCCTGTATTGTTCACGAAATATTCAGCCTGGAAAAAATTACAAAATTAAAGATCCGTCATCCTAAAGCAAAATTTATTGCGCATCCTGAATGCGAAGAACCAGTATTAAGAGTTGCCGATTTTATTGGTAGTACAACTTCCCTTTTAAAATATACTATAAATGATGATGCACAGGAATATATTGTAGCAACAGAAACAGGTATCCTTCACCAGATGCAAAAGCAATCTCCGCATAAAACATTTATCCCTGCGCCACCGGAAAATATGTGTGCCTGCAATGATTGTCCTTATATGAAATTAAATACGCTTGAAAAACTTTACCTGTGCATGGAGAATGAAGAGCCCCAGATTATAATGGATGAAACTTTAAGGGTAGCTGCATTAAAGCCAATTCAGAGGATGCTGGAGGTAAGCCGTAGGTATGGTTTGTAGGGAAATGTATTTGCTAAAATTACTTAAATCCTTAAAAGATTTATAGTCTATTTAAAAAATTATTATAGTTTAAGTCTGAGGCAATGCTTTTCAAATAATTCAACAAATCTATCCCGTAAATTAATTCAATAGGTTTTAATCCAATTGCATTTTGTTCAAAACATATAATTATAACTATTACATTATATTTTTATTTCTATAAGCATTTCTGTAATTTTTATTTTGTTATGATAAAAACCATTAATATCCATTCAGAAAGAATGATATCCGAATTTCACCGGATACTTATCACTCGTGACTTTACGGAAGATAATGCACTACAATGCGCAAAAATTTTTACCAACAACAGTGTTGATGGAGTTTACTCTCATGGCGTAAACCGCTTTGCCACATTTATTAAAATGGTTGATGATGGTTATGTAAAACCAAATAATACTCCTTTATTAAAAAGCAAACAAGCAGGTATAGAGCAATGGGATGGAAACCTTGGCGCCGGTCCGCTTAATGCAATGCATGCAACAGATACCGCAATGGGTTTATCACAACAATACGGAATTGGTTGCGTGGCTTTATCTAACACCAATCACTGGATGCGTGGCGGTGCTTATGGATGGCATGCAGCTAAGAAGGGTTTTATATTTATTGGTTTTACAAACACCATCGCTAACATGCCCGCATGGGGAGCAATTGATAACAGGCTTGGTAATAATCCTCTTGTTTTAGCAGTACCTTTTAAAGAAGAGGCAATTGTTCTTGATATGGCAATGAGTCAATATTCGTTTGGCAAAATGGAATTGGCAAAGATGAAGGAAGAGAAATTATCAATGCATGGAGGATATAATAGTTCCGGACAATTAACCGATGATCCTGCAGAAATTATTGCATCACGCCGGCTTTTGCCTGTTGGTTACTGGAAAGGTGCAGGCTTATCATTATTACTGGATGTACTGGCAACAATATTATCCGGCGGCTCAGCAACTTTTGAAATAAGTAAGAGTAAAATTGAAACAGCAATATCCCAGGTTTTTATTGCAATAGATATTTCAAAACTCCATAACTATTCTTCCATACCGCTAATGATTAATAACATAATCAATGATTATCACCAGTCGGCAACAGATGATAAAAAGATTAATATTATTTATCCAGGAGAAAATGTTTTGAAAACAAGAAAAGAAAATCTTGCGCAAGGGATCCCTGTTCTAAAAAATATCTGGAATGAAATATTGCTTCTATAACAAAAGACAAAACCATAAATAAGCTAATCCACCTTTAAATATTTTATAATTTAAAACCGCTTAGTATTTTATCTCGTTTATACAGCTCTTAACTATAAATCAAAACAACAAAAACACCTTATTATGAAAAAAATTTTTTTTATCGCAGCGGTTTCTGCTTTATTTCTTACAGCTTGTAACAATAGCGCTACAACTACAGATACTACTAAAGACAGCACCAATATGATGTCAACTGATACATCATCTAATATGACTACCACTATTAATAATGAACCCGGTGTAATGGTAGGTGGAGCAAACATGGTTCCCTCTAAAAATATTGTGGAAAATGCAGCAGGTTCTGCAGATCATACAACATTAGTTGCAGCGGTTCAGGCAGCGGGTTTGGCAGAAACTTTAAGCGGAACCGGTCCGTTTACAGTTTTTGCTCCCACTAATGAAGCGTTTAATAAATTACCTGCCGGTACGGTTGATAAATTATTAAAGCCAGAAATGAAGAAAGATCTCACAAAGGTTTTGACTTATCATGTAGTATCAGGTAAAATGATGGCAGCGGACCTGAAAGATGGCCAGAAATTAAAAACCGTTCAAGGTGGTGATTTAACCGTTTCAGTAAAAGAAGGTAAAGTAATGATAAATGGAGCTAATGTAACTATTGCTGATGTTGTTTCAAGCAATGGGGTAACACATGTTATTGATGCAGTTGTAATGCCTAAAAAATAAATGTAACAATTAAATTATTTTAAAGAGTGGCATTTGTCACTCTTTTTTTTATACTCCTGACAGGTTTTTTACTGCTTTCTCTAAAGTCGTTTCTTTTTTTGCAAAACAAAAGCGCAACACTTTATCATCTTTTTCATTTTTATAAAAAGCAGATGTGGGTATAGTTGCTACGCCATAATCTTTTGTCAAGCGTATGGCAAAATCTTTTTCACTTTCTTCGCTTATACCATTATAGCTATATAATTGAAAGTAACTTCCATGAGATGGTAAAGGTTTAAACTTTGTAGTTTTCATTAGCTCAAGGAAATAATCCCGCTTCTTTTGCATAAAACTTCCCAGGGTTAAATAAGATTCTTTATGCTGTAAAAAATCTGCCAAAGCAAATTGCATAGGAGTATTGCTGGTAAAGCTATTAAACTGATGAACTTTTCTAAATTCATTCATGAGTACAGCAGGAGCGATACAATAACCAAGCTTCCATCCGGTACAGTGATATACTTTTCCAAACGAAAAACAAACAAAACTTCTTTCTAAAAGATCAGGATAAAGTAACACGCTTTCATGCTGCAGACCATCAAAAATCAAATGCTCATAAACCTCATCGCTCAAAATAAAAATATTTGTACCGGCAACAATATTTTGTAATTGCCTTATATCCTCCTTATTTAACACACTTCCCGTAGGATTGTTCGGAGAGTTTATCATTATCAATTTTGTTTTGTAAGAAATTCTTTTTCTTACTTCTTCCCAATCAATTTTATAATCGGGATAAGTGAGGGAAATTAAAACAGGAATAGCTCCATTTATCTCAATATTCGGGAGATAGCTGTCATAAGCTGGTTCAAAAACAATTACTTCATCACCGGGTTGCAAAACAGTTGTGAGTGCTGTATAAATAGCATAGGTTCCACCGGGAGTTACCGTGATTTCTTTATCTGCATCTATTAGCTGATGATATAGATCATATACTTTCTCTGCAATAACATTTCTTAAAGCAGGTAAACCATTCATGTGAACATATTGATTGTGACCCAATTTCATGTGTTGGTTTACAAGTGATATCAATTCTTCATTCATTAAATAATCTGGAAATCCCTGGCCAAGATTAATAGCGTTGTGTTCAACCGCTAACGAACTCATTACGGTAAAAATGGTAGGACCAACGGAAGGTAGTTTGCTTGTAATTAAAGGGCTTGACAAAACAGGATTTATTTTATAGAAAATGAAATAATCTTTGATTAAATATTAAGTAGAGCTTATCAATTGATATCAAATAAATCTAAATAAACTTATCTCCCTTATTACGTTTTACTTCTGCTAGATATTCTTTAATTTCCTGTTCTTTGTTTTTTTTGCAGATAAGTAACACATCTTTTGTATCAACAACAATAAAATCTTCCAGCCCCTGTAACAATACCAGCTTTTTATTGTCTGCATGAACAACATTTTTGGATGAGTCAAATACCATCACATTATCTCCGGCCACAGCGTTTTCTAAATAATCTTTTTCAAGATTATCATATGCACTACCCCATGTACCCAAATCACTCCAACCGAAAGCTGAAGGAATAACATAAACATTGTTTGCTTTTTCTATTACGCCGTAATCAATTGAAATACTTATACATTGCGGATATATTTTTTCTACTGCATCTTTTTCCTCAGGGGTGTTAAATAAAAATTTTTCAGCATCAAATACTTCATGTATTTCAGGCAAATATTTCTCAAAAGCAGCGATTATGCTTTTTGTTTGCCAAACGAAAATGCCGGAATTCCAGAGAAAATCCCCGCTTACAATAAAAGTTTTAGCGAGTTCAACATCAGGTTTTTCCGTAAAGGTTTTTACTTTATAAATATTATCTGTTACTGACTGTTCTTCGTATTGAATATAGCCATAGCCCGTATTGGGATGAGAAGGTTTAATACCCAGGGTTAATAAAGCATTATGTTTTTCAGTAAACGCAAGCGCTTCTAAACAAACTTTTATAAAATTAGTATTTTCTAAAATAAGATGATCTGCCGGCGCACAAATCAAATTACTTTTCGGATCTAGTTGCTGTAATTTGTAAGCGATATATGCAACACAAGGAGCCGTATTTTTTCTTGATGGTTCACATAAAATATTTTCGGGGTTCAAATCAGGGAGTTGCTGTGAAACAATATTGCAATATTGCTGAGCTGTTACAACAAAAATGTTTTCTTTTGGTATAAACTGAACAAATCTATCGTAAGTAGATTGTATCAAGGTTCGACCATGATTTAAAATATCCAGAAACTGTTTAGGATAGCCGGTTCTACTCATTGGCCAAAAACGGCTTCCAATTCCTCCAGCCATTATAGCTACATAATTATTTTTTTTCATAGTATTATTAGAGTTAAATTATTCCTTCACGAACCAGATCGTGCAAATGAATAATACCCACATATTTTTCATTATCAATAACCAGCAACTGGCTGATATTTTTTTTTCTCATTATATCTAATGCGTCAATAGCAAGCTTGTTTAGTGCAATAGTTTGTGGATTGGCTGACATAATATCTTTTGCTGTAACATTGTCCAAATCAGCATTTTTTTCAAGCATTCGGCGTAAATCTCCATCCGTAATTATTCCTGCAATATGCCCATTTTTTGTAAGAACAGCAGTAGCTCCTAAACGCTTTTTTGTTATTTCTACAATTACATCTTTTAAAGAACCGGTTTCATCTACGTGTGGCTTTTCGTTATTAGAACTGAGGTCTGAAACTTTTAAGTATAATTTTTTACCAAGGGTTCCCCCAGGGTGAAATTTGGCGAATTCATCCACACTAAAGCCCCTTTCATACATTAAACAAATTGCGAGGACGTCCCCCATTACCATCTGAGCCGTGGTGCTGGTTGTTGGGGCTAAATTATTTGGACAAGCCTCTTTATTTACGGTTGTATTCAAAATAAAATCTGCTTGCTTTGCAAGGTAAGATGCAGTTTGGCCCACCATCCCTATAATTTTATTTCCAAAATTTTTTATTATAGGCACCAAAACTTTTATCTCCGGACTATCCCCGCTTTTGCTAATTATCATAACTGTATCTTGTTGCTGTATCATTCCCACATCTCCATGTATAGCATCTGCGGCATGCATAAAAGAAGAGGGAGTTCCTGTGCTATTAAGTGTGGCTACAATTTTTTGTGCAATAATTGCACTCTTGCCAATACCGCTTATCACCAACCTTCCCTTACAGCTTAATAATAGCCCAATTATTTTTGTAAAATCTTCGTTGATGAAAGATTCCATTCCTGCAATAGCTTCAGCTTCTTGGGTTATTGTTTGTTTAGCTAAAGAAATGATGTCAACGTTTTGCATTTATATTTTACTGATTAAAAATGCAAGGGAAAAGAAAGAAATGATAGTAATCACAATAAAGATTTGGTGATCAGTAATCTGGTAAAAAATTCTGCTGCAAACGTACTTTAAATGCACGATAAGTCAAAAGGCAAAATCTAATTTATAAAACTGCATAAAAAATTGTATCTTAATCTCTCTTAAAATTATTACTATTCATCTTACTGCTGCTTTCCCAATGGTTTTTTATTGCCTCGTAATTGAATTACCTTTGTGAATGTTTAAAATAGTGAGCCGGAAAGATTTTTATGACGACAATAAATAAAAAAATTAAAAGTAGTTCCAAAGCTGCTTTAAAAAAGAAGACCCCATCTGATAAAACTATTTCAGAGTTTAGCAAACACCTTCAAGAACATTTTGGATTTGATGGATTTAAATATCCGCAGGAAGAGATCATTAAAGCCCTTTTAGATGGTAAAGATACATTTGTAATTATGCCAACTGGTGGAGGCAAGAGCCTTTGTTACCAGTTGCCTGCTTTGATTAGTAAAGGCTGTGCTATAATTGTATCCCCGTTAATTGCATTAATGAAAAACCAGGTAGATCTTATGCGGGGTTATAGCACCAGTGATGATGTTGCTCACTTTTTAAACAGTACTTTAAATAAGGGTCAGCAAAAAATCGTAAAGGAAGATCTTGTTTCAGGAAAAACAAAAATGCTATATGTAGCCCCGGAAACACTTACAAGGGAAGATAATGTCGAATTTTTTAAAGAACTTGAAATTTCTTTTTTTGCGGTTGATGAAGCACATTGTATCAGCGAATGGGGGCATGATTTTCGGCCTGAATACCGAAGGCTTAGAGAAATAATGGATCAAATAAATAAAAAGATCCCGGTAATTGCCTTAACAGCTACTGCTACACCGAAGGTACAGAGTGATATCGTTAAAAATCTGGGATTACGTGATCCCAATATTTTTATTTCTTCTTTTAATCGCCCTAATCTCAATTATGAGGTTCAACCCAAAATAAACAAAGATCAGGCAGTAAAGAGTATTGTAAAATTTATTTCGCAGAATATGGGCAAGAGCGGGATAATTTATACTTTAAACAGAAAAACCACAGAAGAGTTAGCCGAAATGCTTATGGCTAATGGTATAAAAGCAGTTGCTTACCATGCGGGGCTAGATGCTAAGTTAAGAGCAAGACGGCAGGATCAATTTTTAAATGAAGAAGTACAGGTAATAGTAGCCACCATTGCATTCGGTATGGGAATAGACAAACCCGATGTTAGATTTGTTATTCATTACAATATTCCAAAATCAATTGAAAATTATTACCAGGAAACGGGTAGAGCAGGAAGGGATGGCCTGGAAGGTAAATGCATATTATACTATTCCCATAAAGATGTAGCCAAGCTCGAACATTTAATGAGAGATAAAGCGCTTAGCGAAAGAGAAGTGGGCGCACAATTAATTAATGAAACAGTTGCTTACTCGGAAAGCGCAGCCTGCCGGAGAAAAATTTTATTAAGTTATTTTGGAGAAGAGTATAACAGGGAAAACTGCGATGATATGTGCGATAATTGCAAACATCCCAAACAATCAATTGAAGCAAAAACTGAGACCCAGCAAGCGCTAAAAGTAATAAAAGCATTGAAGGAAGGATTTGTTATGGATTATACTATTTCTATGATATTGGGTAGCCCAAATCCGCAAATAAAAATGTATCGGCACGATGAGCTGGAAGTGTTTGGTATTGGCAAAGATAAAGATCAACATTTTTGGAATTCATTATTGCGCCAGATGTTGGTAGAAAATATTATTAAAAAAGATATTGAAGAATATGGAGTTTTAAAGTTAACGAATAAGGGGGAAGCCTTTTTAAAAACCCCCATATCTTTTAAAATTGCCTTAAATAATAAGTTTGAAGAAGCTAATGCTGATGACGATGAAGGAGAAGGGAATGTGGGGGCTAACGGAAGCGCTGCTGATGAAGTTTTATTTGAAATGTTGAAAAAACTTAGACAAGAACAAGCAAAGAAGCATAATCTTCCACCGTTTGTATTATTTCTGGAAAACAGCTTACAGGATATGGCAACCTTATACCCTACCACAGTACAAGAATTGGAAAAATGCCAGGGTATTAGCAAAGGGAAAGCTTTAAAATTTGGAAAACCTTTTGCCGCTTTGATAAGTACTTATGTTGAAGAAAATGAAATTGAGAAACCGGATGAATTTGTAATGAAAAGCGTGTTGAATAAAAACAATAATAAAGTTTTTATTATTCAAAACGTTGACAAAAAAATGCCTCTAGAATTAATTGCAAAAACTAAAACGCTTAAACTTGAAGAACTCTTAGAAGAGATGGAAACAATTGTTGCCAGCGGAACAAGATTAAACTTAGATTATGCAATTGAAGATCTTGTAGAAGAATATGAGCGAGAGGAAATCATCGATTATTTTAAAGGATGCCAAACCTCAAGCCTTGATATTGCAAAGGAAGAATTAGCAGATGGGAATTATAGTTGGGAACAGTTAAAGATTATGAGAATAAAGTTTTTGTGTGAATACGGAAACTAGACAATCTAAAATCATATATTTGCTGCCCGAATTAAATCAAAGGTGCGGTAGCTCAGTCGGTAGAGCAAAGGACTGAAAATCCTTGTGTCGGCGGTTCGATCCCGCCCCACACCACCCAAAAATCTCAGAGTCGTTGTAGGCAACGACTTTTTTATTATTGGGGGTGCATAATTATTTTTCTCTTTCTTCTTTTTCTGTCTTTTTGGCCTCTTCTATTATATGTTCTATTGAATGAGATGATTGCATTGATTCGGAGGTTAGGGCTTTTTCCGCCATAGTAGAATAATGTTTTGCAAGGTCTCTTATTTCCTCTTCAGTTTTTTCTTCTATATTAATAATTCTATTGCTTGCATTATCATGTGAGGCAACCAATTCATTCATTTTTAAATGCAATGCAGCCGAAAAGCGATTTACAGATTTTTGAATAATAAAAATACTTAAAAAAGTAGTTGAAAAAATAACGTCCATTATAATTAAATATCCAGGCCGGCTGTAAACCCTGTCATCACTAAAATATTTGATAACAAGTATTAAGGCGAGTAAAAATGTAATTGAATTACCTAAGATTCTGGTAGCGATCAGGCTAAATCTTTCAAATGCCGCTTCAATTTTTTTATATATGGCCTTCATTAAAAATATTAATTTAGAAAACTAATCTACAGCCTAAGCAAACAACTTTTGAACCATTTAAAGCAAAGGCTTTTGTAATTGTCATCTATCTTCCATAATCATCCTGCAACCTTACAATATCTTCCTCATTACTTGGGTAATTATTATCCGAATGTTGCCAAATTTCTGCAACTATACCCCATGAATCTAAACCGATCAATCTATGCCGCTCGCCTTTCTTTAATGTAATAATTGAACCAGGACTGTGTTTTTTTATTTCACTTTCTTCGTCAGTTCCGCTTGTTGCAACTCCAACAACTCCATTTACTACTTTCCATAACTCTGCTCTACGAAAATGATATTGCCAGCTTAATCTTTTGCCAGACTCCACAATCAGGATTTTGGGACTTAATTTATTCCCAGGTGAAAAACTTTTTTGACTAACATCAAAAAAAAATTCTTTTATAAATGCTTCCGACTGATTTTCCTCTATCACAAAAAAGCCACCCCACGGCCGCTCCTCATCTTTATTTGCAATTATGAAATTCTTCTCTAACAATCGGGCTTCAACTTTTTGGAATACCACAGATTTGGTAATTTCAACTGAAAAAAAATCTTGCATAATGAATAAGTTATAAAAATTATCTGCCCATATAAACCATGAGAATTTGAACATCGCTTGGGTTTACCCCACTAATCCTGCTGGCCTGACCCAGCGTTACGGGCCTGATTTTATTAAATTTTTGTCTGGCTTCATTAGAAAGCGAAAGGATTTTGTCATAGTTAAAAGTATCCGGTATAATTTGTTCTTCTAATGTACTCATTCTGCTGACAAGTTCTTTTTCCTTTTGAATGTAAGTATCATATTTCAATTGTATCTCAGCCTGCTCCAGCGTTTCCGGCGCATAATTAATTAACAGGGATCTTAAAATAGAACTGGTTGTTATCATTCCGCTCAAACTAACTGAAGGTCTTAAAATTAAATGAAACGCCTTTTGTTTGTTCTCTAAAGGAGCAGAATTTATTTTTTCTAAATAGGGATTTACTTCACTCACTTCAAAAGTATAATCATTTAATATTTTTTTTATTTTAGCAACATCCTCTATTTTTTCTTTCACAATTTCCATCCTTTCCTGTGATGCTAAGCCGATCCTGTAACTTTTTTCAGTCAACCTGATATCAGCATTATCCTGCCGGAGCAAAGTTCTAAATTCTGCCCTGCTTGTAAACATTCTATAAGGCTCATCAGTTCCCTTGTTTATAAGGTCGTCAATTAAAACACCAATATATGCCTCATCTCTTTTGAGAATGAAAGGTTCAAGATGATTTATTTTTTGATGAGCATTAATCCCTGCCATTAACCCCTGGCAAGCAGCTTCTTCATAGCCGGTAGTTCCATTTATTTGCCCTGCAAAAAACAGATTATATATTAATTTAGTTTCAAGACTCGACCGGAGTTGTGTTGGAGGAAAATAGTCGTATTCAATTGCATAACCAGGACGAAACATTTTGCAATTTTCAAAACCAACTATCTCACTAAGTGCTTGATATTGAACCACTTCGGATAATGAAGAAGAGAATCCATTAATGTATATTTCAATCGTGTTCCATCCCTCGGGTTCAATAAATAATTGATGTCGTTCTCTTTGCGCAAATCTGGTGATTTTATCTTCGATGCTTGGGCAATATCGGGGCCCAACCCCCTGAATTCGGCCTTGAAACATTGGACTTTTAGAAAATCCTGTTTCAAGAATTTCATGAACTTTTTTATTTGTATAAGCAATCCAGCAATTTTTTTGAGTAGTAGGCTTTTTTGTTTTAGAGTAGGAAAAGCCTTTTATATCTCTATCTCCTTCCTGTACATCTAATTTTGTATAATCTATACTTCTACCATCCAATCTAGGTGGAGTTCCTGTCTTTAATCGATCACTTTGAAACCCCCAGCTTTTTAATTGTTCAGTTATTCCGGTTGAATTTTTTTCAGACACCCGACCACCTGACATCTGTTTTTCACCTATGTGAATTAAGCCATTTAAGAAGGTTCCATTAGTTAAGATTATTGATTTTCCATTAATTTGGTGGCCTAATCTTGTGATAACCCCGGATACACAATCTCCAACTTTTACTATGGAGGTTACCATATCCTGATAGAAATCAATATTCGGATTTTGTTCTAATGCCTCTCTCCATTTTAATGAAAATAGCGTTCGGTCACTTTGAGCCCTGGGACTCCACATTGCCGGACCCTTGCTTTTATTCAACATCCTGAATTGAATCATAGTTTCATCAGTAACTATTCCACTATAACCTCCTAACGCATCTATTTCTCTGATTATCTGGCCTTTAGCAATACCGCCCATGGCAGGGTTGCAACTCATTTCACCAATTGTTTGCAAATTCATTGTAACCAAGAGTACTTTACTCCCCAATTTAGCCGCAGCACGTGCAGCTTCGCAACCTGCATGTCCTGCACCTACTACTATAACATCATAATTCTGAAACATCTGTAAAATTACAAGAACATATTTTATACTCCCAATATACGTTTGACGTGGAAATTAAGTAGTCATGTTCCACGTGAAACAGGACACAATCTTAAGTATTGTTCTTGCGTTTTGTGCATTTTTATTGCAGCCGATTTGGGTTTGTCTAAATAGCCGCATAAATGCAGAATGCTGTGGATAATAACACGAATAAGTTCGGTTTTATAAGAAATTTTCATCTCTTTAGAATTCTCCTTAATACGATCAATGCTGATGTAAACTTCACCTACAATTGGATCTTCTAAATCAGATAGAACAAAAGTCATTGTATCAGTGTAGTAGTCATGGTGCAGAAAATCTTTATTGAGAACAAAAAGAAAATCATCTGTACAAAAAACTATGTCAACTCTTTTTAATGATATCTCCTCCTTTCTAAAGATTGATAAAAGGAACTTTTTCAATTTAATCCGATCAGTTAGAGTTGATTTGTCGGCTAACTCATGAAAATGTATTTTGTTCAAATTGTATTTTCTAAACTCGAAAATATTAAAGTTTACAAGGAAATATATTTACTCGATGCTAAAAAAATTATCAGAAATTGAGGTAGGAAAATTCGTAAGAATAAATTCCTTTATAAAAGATGATGGGTATTTAAAATTAATGGAAATGGGATGTTTGCCAGGAGAGTTAATCTGTATTGAAAAAGTTGCGCCTTTTGGAGATCCCATTTCTATTAGGGTTGCCGGATATTTATTGAGCTTACGCTTAAATGAGGCAGAAACCATACTTGTTGAGTATGTATAATATATTGATAATCAGTCTATTAAATGAAAATAGGTCTTTATTTCGGGTCATTCAATCCAATACACGTTGGTCATCTTATAATTGCTAATTACATTGCCATTAAAACAGATTTTGAACAAGTATGGTTTGTCGTGTCTCCCCAAAATCCATTAAAACAAAATGGCTCTGTTTTAAATAAATTTCATAGAAAGTATTTAATTGATATTGCAATAGAAGGCGAAAACAAATTAAAAACAAGCACGATTGAATTTTCTTTACCAATTCCCTCTTATACGATTGATACGTTAGCATATTTACACGATAAATTTCCTAACCATATATTCTCAATTATTATGGGCAGTGATAGTTTGCAAAACATTACCAGATGGAAAAATTATGAGGCGCTCATTAAAAATTATGAAATATTAGTTTACGAGAGGCCTGGATTTACTATTGAAAATAATTTTTGTAAGAATATAATTACTTTAAAGCCCCCCCTTCTTGATATTTCTTCAACAAAAATACGCGAGATGATAAAAAGGGGAAACTCAATTAAATTTCTTGTTCCAGATGTAGTAAAAGAAGAAATTGAAAGAAATCATTACTATAAATAAAATCCATTAAATATCCACCCCAATAATAAACAACCAATAACTACATAGGGAGATTTTATCCTTGTAAAAGTCAGCAAACAAAATGTTCCTGCGATTACTCCTATATTTATAAAACTTACAGTTTTAAAATTAGCAATAGAAATATCGTGTAATAAATAAAAAGTTGCAGCCCACATGATACCCACTACTGCAGCGTTTATGCCTTCTAATGCCCTATACACTATCGGATATTTTTTTAGATTATGCCATACGGGATAAAAAAACAAAACCAATAAAGCACTTGGTAAAAAAATTGCAATTGCACCCATAATACAACCGAGTAATTGCATCAATTTTCCTTCGGGCCTCATTACCATACCGCCCGTATATGAAGCAACTGAAAATACAGGGCCGGGTATGGCTCTAACCATACCCCAGCCAGTTAAATATTCTTCCCGGGTAATATTATATTTTATTTTATCTCTTACAACATATTGATCATACATCATGGGCATTAAAACATCACCACCACCAAAAACCAAACTTCCAAAACGATAAAAGTTTTCAAACAGGGCAAAGCTTCGTTTGTTTTCCCAGTTTCGTGTTCTTGAAACCTCACTCAGTAAACCTGCGATCATAAAAATTAATACAAACAACCAGATATTAGTCCACTTAACAAGTTTGGGTTTTAATTCTTTATTACGGGGATAACGATTATTGCTGAAGTTAGTAACAACACCTCCCAAAATTATCAAAATGGGAAAAACCCACGGTGTTTTAAATAATATAAAAGTGATTAATAAAGCAACGAGCATAATTACATAAGTAATTAAATTTGATATGGAGGCTTTATATACTCTATAAGCGGCAAATGCCAAAAAGCCAACAGCCATTGGTTGAATGAATTTAAAAACACTTAAACCGGAATGATTAGTATCAATGTATTGTACGGCAAATGAAAAAGCAGACATTAATGTGCAAGCGGGCAATATCCAAATAATAAGAGTTAGTACCGCTAATGG
>MWWF01000028.1_pt1 | contig 21990 bp, 25 predicted proteins | sample 1047351 | NCBI WGS metagenome assembly MWWF01 (sample SAMN06349970, study PRJNA376086) | soil metagenome | isolation source: MGM-3 sample Antarctic (ecotone) soil | place: Antarctica
GATTGATGGTGCAGTAGCAAGATTGGTGGAATATTATGATCAGAATCCTTGTCAGAATTATAACCTTGATGAAATAGTTGTTACAAATTCATTATCAGGAAAGGCTCCAGGTTTGCAACTTAGAGGTTCCGCTTCTATTCAAGACAAAGTAAAAATAGAAGCCCAATACGTTGTTGGCGAATATGACATTTTAATTCTTAGCGCCGAAGAATCAGAAGCTTTAAAAACATGGCTGAATGAAAACGGTTATAAAATTCCGGCTAATGCAGAAGAAGTGCTGGAGCCTTATATCAAAAGCAATCTGAAATTTTTTGTGGTGAAGGTGAATGAAAAAGAAAAAAAGAAATTGCCCGGCAATTTTCTTCGTCCTATACAAATAAGTTTCAAATCGCCAAAGTTCATATTGCCCATCCGGTTGGGAATGGCTAATGCAGATGGTGACCAGGATATGATTGTGTATGCTTTCAGTAAAAAAGGAAGAATTGAATGTACCAATTACAGAACTGTTTCATTGCCCACAGGAAAAAACATTCCGCTTTTTGTTCAAAGCAATTTCAATAATTTTTATGCAAATCTTTTTCAACACCAGTGGGAAAAGGAAGGAAGATCTGTTGCCATGCTTGAATATGCCTGGGATGTAAGTCCGAAGAATTATGTGAAATGTGATCCCTGCGTGGCAACGGCACCTTCAACGCAGGACCTTGTGCAGTCAGGCGTTTGGTGGATTAATGAATACAGTAATAATGGGGACGAAGATTTTTCGGATGATGTTTATTTTACCCGTTTGCATGTTCGATACAACCGCAAATCTTTTCCGCAGGACTTAATGTTTCAGTCAACACCAAACACAGAAAGTTTCCAGGCAAGGTATGTTGTTACGCATCCTGCCACAGGAGATTTTAATTGCGATGAAGGAAAAAAATATTTGAAGAAGTTGAAAGAACGCCGACAGGATGAAATGGAAATGCTCGGTTATCTAACAGGCAAAGGTTATGAAGATTGGGACCTTGTGATGAATGATGAAAAGCAACTTCCTGAAGATGTTTCTTACGAAACAGCAGCCATGTATGCAGGTAAAAACAAAGAAAAAAGCAATGGTGTTTTATTGGTTTCGTTGGGCATAGTTGCAATTGCTTCCATGATTGGTTTGGGATATAAAAGAAAATAAATCAGAATTTTTTTTTGCCGGAAAGAAGGTAGGTTTTAGAAGCAATTTCTCTTCCTGACTTACCGTTTTTCGGGCATTATGCAAGCTGCATTTTTATTCATCACTAAATTTTTTTAACAATACAAGGCAAAACTTCGGCGCATTTTTTTCATCTCAACCAAATTGAATCAGCTTAATGATTCTTTAAAACACATTCACATGAAAAAACTTTTTACGCCACTTTTGCCTTTTTTGATTGCTATCAGTTTAACTGTTAACTATTCCTGCAGCAGTTCAAAACTTGGTCGTTATGTATTGACAGAACAAGATGCGGCATCTGCCATTCGCCAGTTGTTACAGATTGGTTCAAAGGATGGCATAACTGGATTGTTCAGTAAGGAATCTGTAATGCAGGCTTTGTTTCCCGAGCAGTTAAGAAAAACATTGAACACTTTGCAGCAATTAGGATTGACAGGTGAAATTGACAGGTTCACTACTACATTAGCGACAGCATCGGAAAAAACAGCCGAACGTTCCATTCCTATTTTTGTCAACTCCATTACCAATATGAAATTTAGTGATGCTATACGCATCATTAAAAATGGCGGCACGTCTGCAACAGATTATTTAAGAAGTTCAACAGGCATTCAGCTTCGTGAATCTATTAAGCCTATAATGAAAACTGCTTTGGATGAATACAAGTTGACGGAACAGTGGGAGAAAATTATAAAGCCGGCACAGGCTTTAGTTGGTAACAAATTGAATTTAGATATAGCCAACTTAATGGCAGGTGCGGTAAGCGAGGCAATGTTTAAAAAAATTGAAGAAAAAGAAACGGAGGTAAGAGCAAATGCTGCGGCAAGAACAACGCCTTTACTGCAAAAAGTTTTTTCTAAAAACTGGAATTAAAAAATGCAAAATAATAATCCCAAATTCCAATAAAGGAATTTGGGATTGTTTTTTTTAAATTTAAAAGAAGAACTGCTCCTTTATAATCTTTCCATCTTTTACTTCATACAAAGCAATTTCGTCCATCTTCATTCGTCCGGCACCTTTCATGGTAACATCCATGCCCATGGCAACGGCAAAAAAATTGCCGGCAATTATAGGTTTGCCTGTATAGCCGCCGTGCATTTCTTCAATCATGCTGTTGAAAGCTTCTCCTTTCTTTTTTAAAGCTTCCTTACCCTTTGCATTTTGGAGTCCTTGTGCTGCTGCATGTGCCGGTTCAATACTTTCAACATCATCTGAATAGAGTTCTTGCTGGATCTGATCAAAATTGTTTTGTTCGGAAAGCTGGTAAAAACGGTCCGCTATTTCCTGTGTGTTCATAACGGCTTCTTGTGTAGTCATGACTTTAATTTTTTTTGGTGAAAAATGGACAGTCAAGTTAGGCCAAATCCTATTTATTGGAACATTAAATTATGATGAAAGGAAAATAATTATTGATAGGATTGGCTGACATATCTGGCTTAAACAAAGTAAAAAATTGTCGTTTTGCCGCAGGTCTCAATGTGTTACTGCCATAATGAATTGTTTAAAGCATTGGCTCAATTCTTAGGCTTTTTTCTTGTCAATTATTTTTTCATTTAAAAAAAGAAAAACATGTACTACAATCAGTCATGCGGGCACCGTCACAATTCAATGGCGTCCGAAGCCGCAAAAGGCAATTACGGAAGAGGGCAAAGACCCATGCTTATCCGCTCTATGCAGAGATCTGCTGTCAACATTTACAAAACAGAAAGCAGCTACGAAATGCTGGTGTTTGCACCAGGCAGAATTAAAGAACATTTTAAAATTGATGTGGAAGGAAAAGAGCTGAAGATTTCTTACACACCACCTGAAGGTTTTCCAAGACCTGAATGGGTGTTAAGAGAATACAGCCGCGGCGGTTTTGTCCGTGTATTTAGTTTGGATGATGCCATTGATGCAGCCAATATTTCTGCAAAATATGTAGATGGCGTTTTGGAGGTCAGTCTTCCGTTAATACAAGGAAAAGAGCCGGGCCGAAAAGAAATAGCAATAAGCTAAGGGCTTTATTAAATGTGTCAACAGGTGATAACGAAAGTTATCGCCTGTTTTGTTTAGGTAAATACGATGGCTTTTAAAAGCTGGAGGGTAAAATGCGCTACCATTTAAGCAAACCCTTCCTCAACTATGAATGATCTGTTAAGGTAATTTCCGTTTAACAAATTTGATTTAGGTGTGGCACGGTTTAGGCAAATACTTCTGTAACCTAAAAATAATAGTTATGAAAACATTGTTACCAAATTTCAGAAGTATGAAAAAATTCATCCCAATAGTTGCAATAGCAGCTTTAATTGTGGCTTGCAACAGCAATCCAAAAACAGCAGAAGCTCCGGTGGTACAATCGCAGCAAGAATCAACAATATCTGCTGAAGATTCATTGGTCTTATCTCAGTTTCGGGCATGGAAGTCTCAAAATGAATTGACCGATGCAAGAGAATTTTTAAATGGAGGCACGCAAAATAATGCTAATGCCAATCAATCAACATCCTCTACAAAAACAAGTACTACAAAAAGAAAAAGTTCAGGTTCTTCCAGCCCTGTGTATAATGGAACTTCAAACAATACAGGTACTGCGCAAAAGAAAGGCATAAGCAAAGCAGCTAAAGGTGCAGTAATTGGTGGTGTTGCGGGTGCTGCAGGCGGTGCAATTATTAATAAAAGAAACCGTGTTGTTGGTGGTGTAGTAGGCGGAATTTTAGGCGCCGGTGTTGGTTATGGAATTGGCCGTGCAGGAGATAAAAAAGATGGACGATACTAACTATGAAAAGCATATTCATTTTTAAGCGAGGCATTTGAAGCCTCGCTTTTTTTGTACCTGGCTTTTATTTAATTTTTTGAAATGGAGAACTTTTATTCTGAACAACTCTTCTTTTCTTGTTCATTAAAATCAAAAATTTCGTGGTATAAATATTTTTTTTAATTTTTCAGACTTCTGTTTTTATTTAAGGCTTTGAAGATGAAACCCTTTGAGTTAACTCACATTACCTTTGCCAAAATTTAAAACCACCATGCGTTTTCTCTCTTGTTTCTTTTTAGCCATTTTATTTTTTAGATGCTCTCCAAATAATGTTACAATTGATGCTTCTCTCGAAAAATATTTTAAAGAGAATAAAGTTGATGGAACATTTGCCTTATTCAATAACAATTCAGGACAGTTCACTATTTATAATTTGAGCCGGTATAAAGACAGCTTTTTTTTACCTGCGTCCACATTTAAAATTGTAAACTCTTTAATTGGTTTGCAAACAGGTGTTATCAGCAATGAAAATATGGTGATCAAATGGGATGGTGTTTTGCATTCTTTTCCCGAGTGGAATAAGGACCTGACTATGTACGAGGCATTCAGGGTTTCTGCAGTGCCTTATTACCAGGAAGTGGCCAGAAGAATTGGAAAAGATACGATGCAGTTTTGGCTTGATACAATGGCTTACGGAACAAAAAAGATCGCTACAAAAGTTGACACATTTTGGTTGGATAATTCTTTAAAAATAACTCCCGATGAGCAATTGGGATTGGTGAAAAAATTATATTTCAACAGCCTTCCTTTTCACCGGTATAACCAGGAAATTGTAAAAAAAGCCATGTTGTTTGAAGACAAGCCTGAATACAAACTAAGCTATAAAACAGGATGGGGTTTTTATGATGATGTTCATAAGAAACATATTGGCTGGATTGTAGGCTGGATAGAAGAGAATCGTCATCCATATTTTTTCGTTTTAAATTTTGAATCGCCGGATAAAAATTTTGATATGGTGAATGTGAGAATGAAAATGCTGAAAGATATACTGGCACATTTAGGTTTTTTGCAGGGAAAGAAGTAATGTGCTAATTAGCTAATGATTGAAGCGTCCTTCTTTCTTAGTAATCAGATTTCAAGAGGAATGTTTTTAAAACCAACTATTATTTAAGCTGGTTAAATTATAATGGAACCCAATTAGCACATCAGTTAATTAGCACATTAACTTTAGCATAGTCTTTGTCATAAAAAACGCAATGTTGTCAGATTATCAATTTCAATATCCTCTTGCTTTTTGGTTGCTTGCAATCATTCCTTTTTTTCTTTTCCTTTTTTTAATAAATAAGTTATGGAAAAGAAGAGCAATAAAAAGAATTGGTGATGCTGCATTAATTAAATCTTTATTCCCAAATTATTCTTCAGCGAAAAATATCTTAAAACAATTTTTATTGCTGCTGGCTTTTGCCTGCGGTTGCATTGCATTAGCTAATCCCAGAATGCCCGACACCACTTCGGGTGAAGCAAGAAACGGAATTGACATTGTAATTACATTAGATGTCAGCAACAGTATGAAGGCAAAAGATATTGCACCTGATCGTTTGTCAAAAGCAAAACAGTTTGTTGCTAAGCTTATAGATAATTTAAAAGATGATAGGATTGGTTTGGTGGTTTTTGCGGGCAATGCTTATGCACAAATGCCCCTGACTTTTGATCGTGAAGCTGCAAGGCTTTATGTGTCAGCAGCCAACCCAAAAAATATTGCAGCGCAAGGAACAAGCATTGGCGATGCTTTTTTAAAAAGCGATCTGTTATTTGGAGATGGAGGGGAAAGATTCAGATCCATCATATTAATTACCGATGGAGAAACCCATGATGAAAACGCAATGGAAGGAGCGAAAGAACTGGCTTCTAAAGGTGTAATGATTAATACCATCGGACTTGGTTCTGCAGAAGGTTCAACCATTACTGACACAGCAGGGAATACAAAAAAAGATGCAGGAGGAAAGGTTGTTATCTCCAAATTAAATCAACAAATATTAGAGCAGATAGCGAATCAAACAAATGGTAAGTACGTTCATTTGGAAAGCTCAGATATTGCAGTTAAGGAAATCATGAATCAATATTCGCAAATAGAAAAAAAAGCGTTGGGAGATACTTCTCTATTCAATTACCATACTTTTTATCATTGGATGGCAATTCCAATGCTGCTGCTTTTGATTATTGAAACATTTTTACCTGACCGTAAAAAAATAAAATCATGAAATGGATTTTTGCTACACTAACATTTTTGCTGTCAATGATTTCTTTTGCGCAAACAAGCAGCATTATTCTTGGTAATCAATTTTATAAAGACGGGCAATTTGAACAGGCGGAAATGCAATACAGAAAGGCATTAGAAACAGAACCTGAAAACACTACGGCTTTATACAATCTTTCCAATGCTTTGCACAGGCAAAAAAAGTATGAAGACGCCGCCAAGGTTGCTGCAACATTTTATAAAGCAACAAAGGACACGGCATTAAAATCGGCTGGTTATTATAACGAGGGAGTCTCTTATTCAAAATTGAATAATCTTGAAGCAAGTATTGAATCTTATAAAAATGCACTTCGCTTAAATCCAAACGATAAAGAGTCAAGAGAAAATTTGCAAAAAGCTTTGCTTCAATTAAAAAATAAACAGCAAAAAAAGGATGAGAAAAAACAAAAGCAAGATCAGAAGATGAGTCAGAAAGAAGCCGAGCAAAAACTAAAACAGTTGCAGCAGAAAGAAAAGGAATTACAGGAGAAAATGAATAAAAAAACTGGTGGTGGACAAACACAGGATTGGTAATTTCCAATAAAGTCAACATGCTGATATGCTTCAAACCCAAATAGCATTTAACTTAATCTTCTTTTGTTTGTTAATTAAACATCAGCACTTTTGCATTAGCTAATTAGCATATCATCACATTAGCACATTAATATGCAGTTTTACAGTGAAAGCCTTACATCGTATTTGCGTTTGCCAACTAAAGAAGTAAAAGTTGGTGAGTTGTTGCTGGGTAATAATCATCCCATTCGTGTACAAACAATGACCACAACAGATACAATGGATACAATGGCAACAGTGGAGCAATCTATCCGTTGCATTGAAGCCGGTGCAGAGTTGGTTCGCATTACTGCGCCATCAAAAAAAGAAGCAGAAAATTTACTCCATATAAAAAATGAATTAAGCAGGCGTGGTTACAAAACACCATTGGTTGCTGATATTCATTTCACTCCCAATGCTGCTGAAATAGCAGCAAGAATTGTTGAAAAGGTTCGTGTCAATCCAGGCAATTATGTTGACAAGAAAAAGTTTGAACTGATTGAATATACTGATGCTGATTATGCAGAAGAAATAGAAAGGATAAGAGAAAGATTTACGCCGTTAGTTAAGATCAGTAAAGAATATGGAACTGCCATGCGCATTGGTACCAATCATGGTTCATTGAGCGATAGAATTATGAGCCGCTATGGCGATTCGCCAATGGGTATGGTGGAAAGTGCAATGGAATTTTTACGAATTGCAAGATGTGAGAATTATCACAACATTGTTTTGAGTATGAAAAGCAGCAATCCTCTGGTAATGGTGCAGGCTTATCGTTTGCTGGTAAAAACAATGTTTGATGAATTTGGTGAAGCGTATCCATTGCATTTAGGTGTAACAGAGGCAGGCGATGGCGAAGATGGAAGAATAAAAAGTGCTATAGGCATTGGAACTCTATTGGAAGATGGATTAGGCGATACCATTCGTGTATCATTGACAGAAGATCCTGAATTGGAAATTCCTGTTTGTAAGGATATTGTGAAGAGATACCAGGGCAGAAGTACGAAGTATGAAGTACGAAGTACGAAGTTTACAACAGAAAGTCAGGCGTCTGATTTGCAACTTTCCTATTCTCCATTTGAATACAAGCGTCGGGAAACTTTTAGTGTTGATAATATTGGAGGTCATCATGTGCCGGTTGTAATTGCAGATTTAAGCAAACTCCAATCTATTTCTCCGAAAGATTTGCAAAGCATTGGGTACACTTACAATGAAGCAACAGATAAATGGACGATTTCTGATTCCGCAGCTGATTATGTTTTTACTGGGCATCTTGTTTTAAATTTTGCTTTGCCGGGCACATTAAAAGTTATTGTTTATCCTGCAACATGGTTAATGGTTGAAGACAAAACAAAATATTTTCCAATTTTTGATGATAGCGGTTATGCAAAATCTGAAGTGAAGAGCAATATCAATTTTGTAATGATTGATTGCGACATTTCGAATACTGATTGTAGTTTCCTTGATGATTTTACAAATGATCCTTCAGCTGTTCTTTGTTTAAGCAGTCAAAATGCTCTTCCTTTTCATTCTGTAAGACGAATGTTTACAGAGTTGATGAACAAAGAAAATAAAAGCCCTGTTATAATTATTGTTGACAGCAATTGGCAGACCCCCGATGAACATTTAATTCATTTTGCAACGGAAGCCGGTGCTTTATTGCTCGATGGAATGGGTGATGGCGTTTGTTTTGGAATGACAGCAGAAGCATACAAGAAACAAGAATCAAGCATCAAGAATTCCAGTGGCAGAAATTATTCTCAAAATTTATCGGTTGAACAATTTATAAATATTACAGCCTTCAGCATTTTGCAGGCAACCAGAACAAGGATTTCAAAAACAGAATATATCAGTTGTCCAAGCTGTGGAAGAACACTATTTGATTTGCAGAAAACCACTGCAAAAATTCGGGCTGTTACCAATCATTTAAAAGGCGTAAAAATTGCTATCATGGGTTGCATTGTAAATGGTCCTGGTGAAATGGCTGATGCTGATTTTGGTTATGTAGGAAGCGGTCCCGGAAAAATTACACTATACAAAGGAAAAGAAGTGGTGAAGAGAAATGTGCCAAGTGAAATAGCAGTGGAGGAGTTGGTGAATTTGTTGAAAGAAAGTGAAGTGTGGGTTGAACGTTCGGAAGTGGTTTTTCAATCCTGATCTTTCTCGCAGCGATCGTTACATCGCTGCATCTTTGCGGTCGCTGCGAGAAATTGCACAATAGAATTGTAGCAGTACCAAGAGTGCGACGCAAGAATAGCTAATAGTAATTCAAAAGCTTAGTACAAAAAATTACTTCTCTTACATGCAAACAGATTTTTTAGTTATCGGTTCGGGAATTGCAGGCTTGACCTACGCATTGAAAGTGGCAAAGCATTGTCCGGATAAGCAGGTAACAATTATTACAAAGGCAAGTCCTGATGAAACAAATACCAAGTATGCCCAAGGCGGTGTTGCTGTGGTAAACGATTTGGAGAACGATAGTTTTGAAAAACACATTGAAGACACTTTAATTGCAGGCGATGGCTTGTGCAATAAAGAGGTGGTTGAAATTGTGGTAAAAGAAGGACCCGCAAGAGTGCAGGAAATTATTGATTGGGGAGCTCAGTTTGATAAAGATGCCGAAGGCGATTTTAAATTGGGAAAAGAAGGTGGTCACTCGCAGTTTCGCATTGTTCATCATAAAGATGTTACAGGCAAAGAAATGGAAAGAGCTTTGCTGGAAGCGATAAAAAATTCTTCCAACATCAATGTCGTTCATCATTGTTTTGTAATTGATATCATTACACAGCATCATCTTGGATACCTTGTTACAAAATCAACGCCTGATGTTTGTTGCTACGGCGTGTATGTGCTGAATGCAAAAAATAACCGCATCGAAAAAATTATTTCAAAAACAACATTGCTGGCAACTGGAGGTAATGGACAAGTCTATCGAACCACTACCAATCCTTACATAGCAACCGGCGATGGTTTAGCCATGGTTTACAGAGCTAAAGGAAGAATTGAAAATATGGAGTTCATTCAATTTCATCCGACAGCATTGTATGAAGCAGGAAAAAGGGGACAGGCATTTTTAATTACGGAAGCCGTTCGTGGTGATGGTGGTATTCTTCGGAATATTAATGACGAAGCTTTTATGGAACGGTATGATGAAAGAAAAGATTTAGCGCCTCGTGATATTGTGGCAAGAGCCATTGACAACGAAATGAAGATTACCGGTACAGAAAATGTTTATCTCGATTGCAGGCACATGAATCTGGAAAAATTTAAAGAGCACTTCCCAAATATTTATGAAAAATGTTTATCAATTGGAATTGATGTTTCAAAAAACATGATACCTGTTGCACCGGCGGCGCATTATAGTTGTGGTGGAATAAAAGCTGATGAATGGGGACGAAGCTCCATTCAAAATTTATATGTCTGCGGCGAATGTGCCAGCACCGGTTTGCACGGCGCCAATCGTTTGGCAAGTAATTCTTTGCTGGAGGCAATGGTTTTTGCGCATCGCTGTTATGTAGATGCAGTGAAGAAGATTGATGCAGCAAAAGAAATGCCTCCTGTACCAGATTGGAAAGCGGAAGGAACTTCTGAACCAAAAGAAATGATTTTGATTACGCAAAGCCTGAAAGAGCTTCAGCAGGTAATGAGTGATTATGTGGGTATTGTTCGCAACAATGTTCGATTGCAAAGAGCTATGAAACGAATTGATTTGCTTTATGAAGAAACAGAAGGTTTATATCAAACAACAACAGTATCGCCGCAATTATTAGAGTTGCGTAACATGATCACAGTTGGCTATTTAATTATAAAAGGTGCAGCATTCAGAAAAGAAAGCCGCGGATTGCATTTCAATACTGATTATCCATTCAAGTCTGACATTGTTGAAAATATAGTTTTGTGAGAAAGCTTTGGCAAATAGCTGCGAGCTGCGAGACCAATAGGAATGTAGCTTCTTAAAGTCTCGCAGCTCATGGCTCGTAACTCGTGGCTCGCTACTATCTTCGCAGCCATGTATTACCTTGTTTACGGTTTCTTGTATGTTGTTTCCCTGTTGCCTCTTTGGATTTTGCATATTATCAGCGATGGTTTTTATGGTTTGATTTATTATGTTCTTGGCTATCGAAAGAAAGTGGTGATGCAAAATCTTTCCATCGCTTTTCCTGAAAAAACTGAAAAAGAAAAAGAACTGATAGCAAAAAAGTTTTACAGAAATTTTACTGACACATTTATCGAAACGGTAAAGTTGATGAGTGCAGGAGAAAAATTTATTAAAAAACATTGTGCTATTGATGCTTCCATGTTTAATGAATTGCACCGGCAGGGCAAAAAATGCCAGGCGCATTTAGGTCATAATTTCAATTGGGAATTGGGTAATATAGCCATGCCTTTATACAGTCCATATTTGATGCTCACAGTTTATATGCCCATCACCAATAAAACCGTTGACAGAGTTTTTAAAAAAATACGTTCCAAAACGGGAGCTGTAATGTTGCCGGCAAATAAAATGAGCACTGCTATTATTCCTTATCGCAACGAACAATATTTACTGGCGTTGGTAGCAGATCAAAATCCGGGTAATGCTTCAAAAGGATATTGGCTGAATTTTTTTGGAAAACCTACGCCATTTGTAAAAGGACCTGAAAAAGGCGCAAGAGCCAATGACACCGCTGTTGTTTTTGTTCACTTTACCAAAAAAAAACGTGGTTATTACGAAGTTCATTTTGAATTAGCCACAGTCGAACCTAATTCATTGCCTGAAACTGAACTGACAAAAATTTATATTAAATATTTGGAAAGAGTTATCAGGGCCAATCCGGAAATGTGGCTTTGGAGCCATAGAAGATGGAAGTATGAATGGAAGCCGGAGTATGGCGAAGTGATTGAATAAAATGAATTAGTAGTTTCAGTTTGCAATTTGCAAGAAATGGAATAAGTTTTCAGTTCTGGTTTTGAATAATATGGCTGCCCATAAGTGCAAACTGTTAACAGCAAACCGCCAACTAATTGAGAATTGTCTTTTCTTTTTCCTGTTGAATTCTTTCTTCGTCTTTAATTTTATTCCATCCGCCAAGTACATTTCTTAAATTATGAATGCCTTGCTTTTTTAAGATAGAAGAAGCAATAACACTTCTGTAGCCGCCGGCACAATGAACATAAATATTTTGCTCTTCTTCTAAGTTTGACATGATAGCCGGATCAATCATTTCATCCAATGGCATGTTCACTGCATCTTTTACATGTCCGTTAGCGTATTCGGTTGTTCTTCTTACATCAAGTACAACAATATTCGGATCAAAAGGAAGATCCATTGCCATCTCATCTGCTTCCACATCAATGATCATATCTATAGGTTCACCTGCAGTTTTCCATGCTTCAAAACCACCATCAAAATAGCCAATTACTTTATTGAATCCCACTCTTGCCAAACGCACAATGGTTTCTTTTTCTTTTCCTGGATCCGTTACTAAAATCATGGTTTGGTCAAATGGCAACAAGCTTCCGGCCCATTCTGCAAAGCGTCCTTCCAATCCAATAAAAATGGAAGAAGGAATAAAACCTTGCGTAAAAATATCGGCACGACGGGTATCAATGATCAACACATTTTCTTTAATCGCTTTTTTTATTGTATCAATTGACAAAGGCTTCAAACCCTGATTTAAAATATTGTCAAGGCTTTCATATCCTTCTTTATTTATTAGCGCATTGATAGGAAAGTATTGTGGCGGCGCAGCCAATCCATCCGTAACAGATGTAATGAACGCTTCTTTTGATGTTGCTTTCAAAGCATAATTGGTTTCTTTTTCTTTTCCAATGGTACTAAAAGTCTCAGGTCCTAAATTTTTTCCACAAGCACTTCCCGGACCATGAGCCGGATATACGATCACATCATCAGCCAATGGAATTATTTTAATTTGCAGACTTTCATACATCATGCCGGCAAGATCCTGCATAGTTATGTCTTCGCCTTTTTGCGCAAGGTCTGGACGACCAACATCGCCTACAAATAAGGTATCTCCTGTAAAAACACAATAGTCTATATCTTGCTCATCTTTTAATAAATAACAGGTTGATTCCAAAGTATGTCCGGGGGTGTGCAGTGCCTGAATGCTGATGTTACCGATTGAAAATACTTCACCATCTTTTGCAACATGAACTTTAAAATTTGTTTCGGTGTTTGGGCCATAAACAATGGTGGCGCCGGTAGCTTTTGCAAGGTCAATATGACCGCTAACAAAATCCGCATGAAAATGAGTTTCAAAAATATATTTAATGCGTGTATTTCTTTCTTTAGCTAATTGAAGATAAGCGTCAATATCTCTAAGTGGATCAACAATAGCAGCCTCTCCATTGCTTTCCATATAATAAGCTGCTTCACTGATGCAGCCGGTATATAATTGCTGAACGAGCATAAAAAAATTCTTTAACCGCAAAAATAATTGATTTGCGCCTAAAGAATTTTTGATTAAGATCAGCAGATTATTTTAACAAATCCTGTACGATACCATGCACTTGTTCAAGGCGGTTGTAATTCACTGAGTAAAAAATAAATTTACCATCACGCAGTGTGTTTACAAATCCGGCCTTGCGTAAAATTGCCAAGTGCTGAGATGCAACTGATTGTTCAAGCCTGAGCTTAACGTAGATTTCTGTTACAGTGATCTTTCCATGTTGATGGACTAATCTCATGATCTGTTGACGAAGCTTGTGGTTAACAGCCCTTAAAATAAGAGCGGCTTTCTTCAACTGGATCACATCAATCCTCAACTCTGTGGAAGTTGCTGTGGGTTCTGTTAATTCTTTTGTCATAGATATTCCTCTTGTTCAAGTCAAATTTATTGCAATGAAACGATATGGCAAATCAAATTGATATAAAATGATTAATTTTTTACAAAGATTGTGGAATGTTTGAATGAAATTCCTTGCCATAGAAAGGTTCGGTGTAGGCCAAATCTGAAAAAATAATGTTTAAGAATTTTTGATAAGAGAGCCCAATCATATTCTCAGCATTAGCTTCAATACTTTTGAATGAAGCATTCTGGTGAGAGATCAGCGGTTTGAACTTATTGCTTCCGTTGCCAAAAAAACTAATTGTGTGCTTTTCTAAAAGTTCTTTAAAAGAATTTTCATTAATGATTTGATTTGAGTATGGCAATTGTTCTTTAAGATTTTTATCAAATACGGTAGTAAAAACTTCCATTCTTCTTGCATCAATCATTGGACATAAAAGTTCAGTTGTTTCATTTTGTGCTGCAGCAGCCATCATCTGCAATGTATTAATAGCGATCAAAGGAATTTGCAGAGCATAGCACAAGCCTTTTGCAGCAGCCATTCCAACACGAAGTCCAGTGTATGAACCCGGTCCTGAACTTATAGCTATTGCATTTATTTGAGAAAGCAGGATTGCTTTTTCTTCAATCAATTCTTTTATGGCAACATGCAGCCACGATGCACTGTCTTTTTGTGAAGGATTATTTTTACTGCCAATAATATTTTCATTATCTGCAAGGCAAACAGAAGCTGCCTGAACTGCTGTATCAATATTTAAAATGATGCTCACACAGGCAAGATACTATGCTTTTGAAATTTTATCTTACCGGAGGCCTTGCATCATCTTTTGTTGTGCGAATAAGACTGATGCCTGTAAAGAAAAATATGGCTCCCAAAACTCCATAAACAACCAATGTTTTGATCTGCCTTTCTGTGCCTTTTGCATTCATAAATAAAGTAGCAAAATAAATTAAACCGGCAATACCGAGAACTGTAAGTATGATTCCAAATGTTCGTTTAACGTTCATAAGATTTGTTTTTAATGATGATGCAAAATAACTGCCAGTGACTGATATGAAAAATTTAAATAGAGAAAGTGCCAATAGATTTTGATTAGAATAAATTATTGCCTGAGGTAGCACCAAACTTCTGATCTTAAACCTGATTGGTCATTTTCTGCAACAGGCAGAACAATAGCCTGTGTTCCATTAGCCAATGTAGTTTTTGCAAATAAATTTTTTAATGAGCCTGAAGTAAAGAAAACTCTTTGCGCCGCAACGCTGAATTTGTATTCTCCCACTTCGTTGCTTGTTGAAATTTTATACCTGTTGTCATCTAGCAAAATAATATCTCCACGTTCCCATTTATCCTGATTGCTTTTGATTACAGTTTCATATTTGCCTGCTGGAAGATTATTTACAGGAGTGTTTTGTGCATTGCAAAACAGAACTAAAAAGATAAAAAATAGGTTGAGTAAAAAACGTTTCATAGGTGATGTTTTTGCTCTTGTAAGGTACAACATAAACTGCGCCAATCAATCGTAAGTCAACGTGGAAAAAATACGAACTGATGCTTCACTCGTACTTTTTATAAAGAGAAAACAGAATTTTTTTATCGAAAGAATCTAATGTTGAACTTTTGTCCTGCTGTTCAAATTTTCTTTTAAATGCCCCAATAGCTGCAGCAGAATCTTTCACATCATAACCAATAATACGCAGAGCTTGCATGCTATTGAAATTTTCCGGAACGCTTACACCTGTCGTGTCACTCCACCAATTTCCAAAACCATTATCAGCTAATTTTTTCCAGGGAAAATAAACATTTGGATCCACTTTTCTTTTTGGCGCAATGTCTGAATGACCAATGAAATTGCCAACAGGAATGCTGTATGCTTTTTTCAAAGAAGATAGCAACGACAGTAAACTATTAATTTGTTGATCGGTGAAAACTTCAAAGCCGTTATTGTCTATTTCAATTCCGATGGAAGAAGAATTAATGTCGGTATTATTTCCCCATTTGGCAATTCCGCCATGCCATGCCCGCAGGTAATCGTTCAGCATGTGATGAATAGTTCCATCCTTGCAAATAACATAGTGAGCACTTACCTGCGTTTTGGTTGTGGTAAAAGTTTTCAATGTTTGCTCGCAACTGTTTTGCGCAGTGTGATGGATGATGACAAAATTTGGCTTGCGCATATTAAAATTGGTAGTACCAACCCATGAACCTGTTGCAATAGAATCTTTTAACGGCGTTTCTTTAATAGTTTTTGCAAAATTTTTTACCTGTTTTTTGTAAGCTTTATTTGTATCGGCATAGAGACTGCGGTTGCAGGCAAAAAGAAAAGTAATAAAAGAAATAGACAGAACGGTGAAAAATAATTGATGATGTTTCATGCTTGTTTGTTACAATTGAAAATACAGAAGATTTTGATTGCTCAAATAAATCTTCTTCATTCCGCATGGTTTGGTTTTTGTGCATTTGAATCAAAATATTTTTTTATGGCAATAGATGTAAAAGGAAAAAAAGCTGCTGTTCTTACAGAAAATGGTTTTGAAGAAGTGGAATTAATCAGCCCGGTGAATGCATTGGAAAGAGCAGGTGTTGTGGTGCATATTGTTTCGCCGCAGGCAGGTAAAGTAAAAGCATGGAATCACGATCACTGGAGCATTGAACTACCTGTTGATAAAAACATCAATGATGCAAACCCGGAAGATTATGATATGTTATTGCTTCCCGGCGGCGTATTAAACCCGGATAAATTAAGATTAAATAAAAAAGCTGTAGCATTTGCCCAGCATTTTATTGAACAAGGCAAACCACTTGCAGCCATTTGCCATGGCCCGCAATTGTTAATTGAAACGGGCATGTTGGATGGAAGAACAATGACATCTTATCCATCTGTAAAAACAGATTTAATTAACGCTGGTGTTAATTGGGTTGATAAAGAAGTAGTAGTTGATAATGGTTTGGTTACAAGCCGCAGTCCTGAAGACCTTGAAGCATTTAATAAAACGATGATTGAAGAATTAGGCGAAGGCAAACATGCAACAACAGGCCAGTTTACACATCACGATAAAAGATTTTAAAGAAGGTCAAATAATAGAAAGCATGATTTATTGTTTGCATAATTTCTAAAAAAGCAATATGCCCGAAGGCCCGTCTTTAATAATTGCAAAAGAAGCAATGATATCTTTCAAAGGAAAAAAGATCATTAATATTTCCGGCAATTCAAAGATTGAAAAAGAAAGGATGCTGTACAAGAAATTGCTCGATATTAAAACCTGGGGCAAGCATCTTTTATTTTGTTTTGATGATTTCACCATCCGTATTCATTTTTTAATGTTCGGTACTTACCGGGTTAATGAAAAGAAGGACACGGCCCCAAGATTAAGAATACAGTTTCAAAAAGGGGAGATCAATCTTTATGCCTGCGCTGTAAAACTGATTGATGAACCACTTGAAGAAATTTATGATTGGGCTGCAGATGTATTAAGCGATGAATGGGATGCAAAAGCAGCAAAAAAGAAATTAAAAAAAATTCCTGAAACATTGGTTACAGATGCATTGCTTGACCAAAGCATTTTTTCAGGTGTAGGCAATATTATTAAGAACGAAGTTTTATACCGTATTAAAATTCATCCCAAAAATGAATTAGGAAAACTGCCTGCAAAAAAATTGACGCAGATGATTAATGAAGCAAGAAATTACAGCTTCGATTTTTTGGAATGGAAAAAAGAATACACACTGAAAAAACATTGGCTGGCACATTCAAAAAGACTTTGTACAAGAGATGGCGATAAAATTTATAAAGAATATTTAGGCAAAACAAACAGGCGTACTTTCTTTTGCAACACCTGCCAAAAATTATTCGATTGATTAAAAGCAAAAACGCAGATAAAACTGATAGTTATGATTAAAGCGAACATCTTATCAATTTTAACCCATCATAAAATCAGTGTTTGTTTCTCTTTCTATTTCTGTAATTTCCTTATCTAATTTTTCACCATGAAAGATTTATTTGAACCAAACACCGCTGCCGAAATTCTTTCCCGTTTACAAAAATTGCAGGCGAATACTCCACCCCAATGGGGCAAAATGAACGCATCTCAAATGATGGCACATTGCCAGCGTCCAATTGAAGTTTTTTTTGGTGAAAAAAAATTGAAGCAGTCATTAATAGGAATACTTTTTGGCAGAATGGCCAAGAAAAAATTATTTGCTGATAAGCCATGGAGCAAGGGCCTGCCAACCGCACCGGAGTTTTTAGTAAAAGATGAAAGAGAATTTCAAAAAGAAAAAACAAGACTGACAGATCTTATCAACCGAATGATTACCGAAGGCCCTAATACAATTCCCCCGGTTCATCCTTTTTTTGGAAAAATGTCTTTGCAGGAATGGTCAATTCTGGGGTATAAACATTTGGATCATCACTTCAGGCAGTTTGGAGCCTGAATGAAGATTTTGAGATTTAACGATTTTGGAATTTTGAGATTGCATTTTTCATTAGCGCAAATCCCAATATCTCGATATCACTAAATCTCAAAATAAAAAGATAGTTATTTAATGAGCAACGATATTTTGTACTTACCCTTTTTGCCCTCTCAATTCGTCTAACCGCTTTCTTTCTCTTTCAATAGCTTTTACTTGTTCTTCCTGGTCTTCACGGTTTTTCTTCAAGTCTTTTTGAAGTTGGTCAATTTTTTTGCTCATGTCTTTTTCATTGTCTTTGAGCTTGTCATATTTTTTCTCAGCATCTTTTACGGCATCTTCCTGCGCTTTTATGTCAAGGTCTAATTTGTATACCGCCGATTTATCTACAAATCCATTTAAAAAATTTTTAGCGGCATTGTAAGTAATTTCATCAGAAGTGGAAGAAATAAAACTTTCGCCTCTGCCAACAAGCATATAAATAATGGATTCATCTTTTGCCCTTTTGCTTTTACGATCAACTTTAAAATAAAGATCAACCAGTTCGGCCACGCCTTCCAACCGCACCTCTTTAAAAATATAATACCCATTCAGCTTGTTTTGCTTCCAAAAAAGTTTGCCTTTTGTTTCTGCGTCGTAGCCAATTTTTTTAAGATTATCAATTATGAAATTTTCAGAAATACTTTCGTTATACGGAAGGTCAAGCATTAACCCAGGCTGAGATGTTTTGTTGTAGGAAATTGAAGTAAAGCTTGCCTGCGAAAAAGAAGATTCACTTGCCATAAAAATTATTAGAAGAAGAGTAAAGATTTTTTTCATAACTGTATTTTATAGTGTAAATAAACAAAGATTTTTAGAATGCCCTCAATAGCAGCTTTTGACAGGACGGAGAAGCAAATAGTATGGTTGCAAAATAGTTTTAAAAATTGCCAAAGTCCATAGTCGTTACTTTAATTCTTCAAATTCACCTGTTTCTTTATTCTTCCGAACGTTATTAGCGTTGAAATAACGTCCATTCATGGCAACATATACACCCACCGGCAGGGTTTGCACAAACGCCATTGCACTTCCCAAATTAAAAAGTCCGTCAGAAGATCCGAACTTGTAAGGCACCATCGCTCCGGTTACAACAATCGTTTTGTTTTTCACTTCTTTTGCAATCAGCGCAGCAGTTTTCGCCATCGTATCAGTGCCGTGTGTAATAATAATTTTGTCTTCCGGACTTTTAATGCAATGTTCAACAATCAATTCCCTGTCCATCTGTGTCATCTCTAAACTGTCAACCATCATCAATGTTCTTATTTCAACAGGAATCAAATTTCTTCCCAATTCCAGCATCTCGGGCAAGTGAGAATCTTTAAAAAATAATTCGCCGTTCAGTTCATTATATTCTTTGTCAAACGTGCCACCGGTAATAAAAATTCGAATGCTCATAGTATAAGATTGCAGTAAAATTAGGGTGAGAAGAATTAGGAACTAAGCAATATTTCTACTATTAAGCTTTGCTTGCGTCGCACTCTTGTGCAGTAGGAATTCTATTCGGCATTATGCAATATTCACTATTGAATTCAATCAGTTTTTTTGGCAGCCTGCTCCATATTCTTTCCAATTATATAACCAACAACTGCTCCTAATAATGCTGCAATAAGTAAAACAACATAATTATCTCCTGCACCAAACCAGGCAATGATCAAAGCAAAAACGGCAAAGAGAACAGCCCATAGAACTCTTCCCTTGACTCTTTGTTTGGCAGGAATGTCTGAAGGCTTGCGAAATTCATGATGTCCGGGACGCTTACGGCTTTGTGGCATACTTAGTTTTTGTAAAAGTTACTAAGAATGTTTTTCAAAGTCACCACTTATCAAATCTTATTTGAAATTAGATGCGAATTATAAAAAAATATTTCTGCCTTTCGAATTCTGATAGAAAGAATTCTGTGATTAGATTTCTCCCTCAGTCAATTTCTCTTATTACTTTTGAGCATGACCGATGTGAACATAACCAACGAGCAGGAAGCCGCAGTGGCAATTTTATTTGCTTCTGTAATGTCGGGTAATAAAACTTTGACACAGGCTCAAATTGAACAGCTTTCCCGAATGCTGGTACTATCCTCAAAATTTAAAGAAACTTCTTTGAATGAACTTACCGTAAAAGCTTTGTCATTGCAAGCGGCTCATGGAAGCAAAATTATAATTGAACATTCGGCGCCGCTTGTTTCAGACGATTTTAAGGAAACGCTTTTTGCCATGTGTTGCGAGATGATGACCAATGACGGAAAGATTGATGAAAGCGAAAGTGAAACACTTGCTTTGGTTGCTTTGTATCTCGGCATGTCAATAGAAAATATGAAAATGATGCTGACAACTTATTTAATAAGGAATAGATGGAATGTGCAGATAGTTGAGCAATGATCAAATGGTTAATTCCTGCACTTTTTTTATAAGCGATTCAAGATGTAAAGGCTTTTTTATAAAAGCAATATCGCTGCCTAAGCCTTTTATTGCTTCTTCTTCTTTTTCTATCATCACTATGGCAGGTATCTTCAGCTTGTCTTTTATCAATAAAAATTCTTTAATTCCAATTATAATGACTGCAGGTTTTAAATGTTTGATGCGTTCAAAAATTTCATTTGCATTATCCAATGCTTCTGCTTTATAATTGCGGTGAGACAAAGCAAGATAAATTTTGGAAAGCGTATCTATGTCGCTGTCCGCCACTAAAATTTTAGTTCTTGTTGCCATTAAATTGAGTTGATTATCCTTGTAAGGGAAATGACAAATGTAAGGTGGCAACCAAGTTAAGGCAAGCGTAAGACTAGCAATTTTTTTACGTATTTAATGAATAAAAAAATTGGAGAAGGAGCGGAGTTAATATTGATATAAGCAGGAAATGTCTATCGAATTAAGATACGGTTCGAGGGCTTCATCATCTTCAAAACTTCTCATGCCCTGCATTGCATTGAACTTTAAATTATGGTAGATCTCAACATAAAACCCATCAATCCTATACAAAAAAATAGTGAAGTTTTTATAATCTCTTTCGGCAATAAATGTTCCTCTTTCTACCAGCGCTTTTGCCTGCCTGTCATCATTTAAAAATGTAAACTCCTGTTGTGTCATCTGGGGCGAAAGATAGTTGCAGCCTTTTTAGTTTCAAATAAATTTGTAGAAAAAAAAATCACAGAACAGTAAAATTTATTCACATTGTTTAGTTCTGTAATCTGAAATTTTCAAATTTTATTTGAAAATTTCATTCAATAAACCGGCAAGGTGAACACCACCTTTTACCAACTGTAGCTCCAATGCATCAATATGATCAAAGTTATACCTGTAGCCAAGTTTGGGGTTATCTTCTTTTATTTCTGTATGTAATTCTTGTGCCATTGTGTAAGATTCAAACAACCATTCGCTAAGTGGTTGCTGCTGCCATTTTTTTCTTTGCGATAGCGTCGTATGATTGATGTCTTTTACGTATTCAGTATAGCTTAATTGTTGCTGGTCTAACAATTGCGAATCCCAAACCCGGTGGAGGTTAGAAGGTGCATTGAACCATTGTACTTTAATATCATTGCCGCCTGTGGTGCCAAACGGACTTACATGCAAAGGTTGGTGAATGTCGCCAGCAATATGGATCAGCAAGCGCAGGTACATTTGCTTTTTATCTTTCGACACCGTTTTTTTCTTTAATTCTTTTGTAAGAAATGTGATGGCAGTGTAAGCGTCTCCAGCAGTGTCTTTTTTAAGCGCTTCCTTCAGCTGATCATAGCTAAGGTTTTTTTCAAAATTGATGTAATGCCATATATCTAAATATTTGTAGGTAGAATCTGATTTTATGAAATCGGGCCAGTTGCTTGCGATGGCGATAGATTCAGTACCCAGTATTTTTTTAATTTCTGTTTTTGCTTTTGCAGTGAGGTAGCTGTCAGCAATTTCACCAACAATGCGGTGGCCCAATAAACCCCAGGCCATTGATTGAAAGGGAAGATAAAAGAAGAGAGCAATTAGAAAATATTTTTTAAATAAATCAGTAGGC
>MWWF01000029.1_pt1 | contig 21841 bp, 16 predicted proteins | sample 1047351 | NCBI WGS metagenome assembly MWWF01 (sample SAMN06349970, study PRJNA376086) | soil metagenome | isolation source: MGM-3 sample Antarctic (ecotone) soil | place: Antarctica
GGCTGGTAAGGCTCGCCGCCATTTACCGCACACAATCAGGCATTAATCCCTATGCGGGTGCATGGGGCACAAACGAAGTGCAACATCTTTTAAAACGGGTTATGTTTGGCTCTACCAGGGCCGATATCAACTACTTTAAAAGTAAAACTGTTTCGCAGGCAGTTGATGAGTTATTGAATCCTACAGCGCCCCTGCCGCAGCCACCGGTAAATGATTATAATGCCAATAATCCCGACCCGGATGTACCTGCCGGGCAAACCTGGGTAAATAAGCCTACCAATGATGGGAATATCAATAGTGCAAGGCGGTCATCGTTTAAAAAATGGTGGACGGGTGTACTGCTTAACCAGGACAGAAGTATCCGCGAAAAGCTAAACTTATTCTGGGCAAATCATTTTAGTACTGAAGCCAACGACATTGGCATCGCTAATTACGCCTATTGGCACCATGCCCTGCTGCGGCAAAATGCCTTAGGCAATTTTAAAAGCCTGATAAAAGCGGTAACCATAGATGAAGGCATGTTGCGTTATTTAAATGGCTATTTAAATACGGCCACTGCTCCTGATGAAAATTATGGAAGAGAATTACAGGAATTATTTACTATAGGAAAAAATCCGGTAACCGGTTTGGCCGACTATACAGAAGATGACGTAAAAAAGGCCGCTAAAGTGCTTACCGGCTGGCGTATTAATGGCACCACGTTCGCTTCTTATTTTGATTCTACAAAGCATGACGCAACGAGTAAAACCTTTTCATCTTTTTACGGTAGTACTACCATTACAGGAAGAACCGGTACTGCAGGTGCTAACGAAACCGATGATTTAATTAGCATGATATTTCAGAAGAATGAAGTATCCCGATACATTGTTCGCAAACTCTACCGCTGGTTCGTTTATTATAAAATTGATACTGCTACAGAAGCGAATGTAATAGAACCTTTAGCAGCTATTTTCCGTAGCAGCAACTACGAAATAAAACCTGTTCTATCTGCGTTATTTAAAAGTGAGCATTTTTTTGATCTGCTAAACCAGGGTTGTGTAATTAAAAGCCCGGCTGATAAACTAATAGGTTGTCTGCGGGAGTTTGGCGTAGTCTTTCCAAATAATACCACTGAGTACCTTGATGCCTATGGCATGTGGAATTATATTTATGGATGGATGGCCAGCATGAGCCAGAACATAGGCGACCCGCCGAATGTATCGGGCTGGCAGGCTTACTACCAGGCACCACAGTTTCACGAGATGTGGATCAACTCTGATACACTACCCAAACGCAGCCGCTTTACCGATACAATGATCCTGAGCGGTTATACCCGCAACGGTAAAAAAATTATTATTGATGTAGTGGCCTTTACAAAAACACTTGCCAATCCTGCCGACCCGAATGCTTTGCTGGATGAAGTACTTCGCATTATCTATCGTGTGCCGCTTACTGCCACTGCAAAGCAAACCATCAAACAACAAATTTTATTAAGCGGGCAGGTAACTGATTCTTACTGGACCAATGCATGGAATTCTTATACAGCCGCGCCAACCGATATGTCGGCTTTCACAATTGTAAATAACCGGCTGAAAAGCTTATATCAATACCTGATGAACCTGGCTGAATATCAACTGTCCTAAACTCCTTCACATGAAAAGAAGATCATTTTTAAAAAGAACTATTCCGGCTGCAGCCGTGCTGCCTAATATAATTAGCGGCATGACGATAAAAGCCTTTGCCGCTGATAGCCCGCTAATAAAAAACTTACTGCTTCCCACCGATACCGATCATGTATTGGTGATTGTGCAGCTAACCGGTGGCAATGATGGATTAAATACACTGATACCGGTTTCAACCTATAGTAATTATTATAATGCCCGTACAAACATTGCTATTCCCGAAGCAAAGATTTTGAAGCTGAATGGCTATACAGAAGCAGGGTTAAATCCGGCAATGACAGGTATGCAGGCTATGTATAATGAGGGCAAGCTTACCGTGCTGCAGGCAGTAGGATATCCGATGCCCAATTTCTCGCATTTTAGGGCCACCGATATTTGGATGAGTGCTTCAGACAGTAATACAGTAATTAATTCCGGCTGGGGTGGCCGCTATTTAAATGTAGAGTATCCTAATTATCCAACCGGATACCCTAATACTGAAAACCCTGATCCATTAGCTATTCAAATCGGTTCTATCACTACACTTACCTGCCAGGGACCTGCTGTAAATATGGGGTTGAGTATTTCCGACCCTAACTCTTTTTACAATTTAATTAATGGCGTACAAGATCCAGCACCTGCTAACCCCATGGGCGAGGAGCTCACTTACATCAGGGAGGTAGCAAAGCAAACGAATCTCTATGCACAAAAAATAAAAACTGCTGCTGCATCGGTTACACAGCAAAGCACCTATCCAACTAATAATTCACTGGCCGATCAATTAAAGATTGTTGCAAGGCTAATTAAAGGCGGATTAAAAACAAGAATTTACATGGTAAGCTATGGCAGCTTTGACACGCATAGTTTACAAACCACTGCCACCGATACAACAGTGGGAACACACGCAACTTTATTAGGAAATGTCTCCAATGCTATTAAGGCCTTCCAGGATGATTTAAAATTTTTAAGTGTAGAAGACAGAGTTGTGGGAATGACCTATTCTGAGTTTGGACGACGTATCAAATCAAACGCCAGCGGTGGTACCGACCATGGTGCGGCAGCGCCTATGTTTCTTTTTGGTAAGAACGTTATATCCGGCGTATTGGGCACAAATCCCACTATCCCGGCCAATGCTACAGTGAATGATAACGTACCTTTTCAATACGATTTCCGCAGTGTATATGCTTCTCTTTTGCAGCGATGGTTCTGTGTAAAAACTACCGATCTGCAAATGGTGATGATGCAAAACTTTCAGCAACTGAATGTTGTAAATGATAAAAGTTGTAAACCATCTGCGCCAAGCACCAGCGGCGACACTTTGATAACCAATTATCCTAATCCATTTACCGATAGCACCCGCATAGAGTTTACCACAAAAGGTGGTCACACGCTTATTCAGATTATAAATGGATTGGGGCAGGTAATTAAAACGTTGATAGATGCTGAGTACCCGGTACCCGGCACCTATTCTACATCATTCAATAGTTACAATTTACCAAGCGGAGTTTATTATGCACGTTTGCAGAATGGGCCTGTGCAACAGGTAAGAACGATGTTGAAGGTGAGGTAGTTGATTGGTTGATTTGTTGATTCAAGTTTGAACGACTCAAGTTACTTACTAACTTACTACCTCATTAACTTATTAACTGAGCAACGACTCAACTAATCAAATCAACCAATCAACTGACCCACCTTCGCCACTTGCTTCCGCTCACCAATCTGTTGCCGCCACATAGCGTAGTACAAACCTTTTTCATCCAGCAAATTTTCATGCGTACCGGTTTCAATAACAACGCCTCTTTCCAAAACATAAATCCGGTCGGCGTGCATTATGGTAGAAAGGCGGTGCGCAATTAATATCGTAATTTGATTTTGCAGCGACGATACGCCACGAATAGTTTTGCTGATCTCTTCTTCGGTTAAAGAATCAAGCGCTGATGTGGCTTCATCAAAAATTAAAAGATTTGGCTTGCGCAGAAGTGCACGAGCAATGCTTAATCGTTGTTTTTCTCCCCCAGATAATTTTAAGCCCCCTTCACCAATCATAGTGTCGATTCCTTTTTCTGCCCTGTCTATTAAGTTAAGGCAAGAAGCTTTGCGTAAAGCATCCAGCAGGTCTTCTTCAGTGGCAGACGGATTTACAAACAACAAATTTTCTTTTATGGTTCCGCTAAAGAGTTGGGTATCCTGCGTTACAAATCCAATCTGGCCGCGCAGGTCATCAAAATGAATACTGTTTTCATCAATACCATTATAAAAGATATTGCCCTCCTGCGGACGATAAAGGCCAACCAATAATTTCATTAGTGTTGTTTTGCCGGAACCTGATGGGCCAACAAAAGCAATAGTTTCCCCTTTTTTTGTGGTGAAGCTAATGTTATCAATGGCTTTGTGTTGTGCTGTTTGATGCTTGAAAGTTACCTTACGAAACTCCAGGGTTTGTACAGGGCCTAAATGCTTTGGCTGCGCAGGTTCTGTTTCAGGCGTTTTTTTCATCAGGTTTTCAAAATTATTTAACGAGGCTTCTGCTTCGCGGTAGCTTGTAATGATGTTGCCAATATCCTGCAAGGGTCCAAAAATAAAAAAAGAATAAATCTGCATCGTCACTAATTGACCCGCATCCATTTCATTTTTAAAAATGAACCACATAAGCATAAATAAAATTATTTGCCGCAGAGTGTTTACAAAGGTGCCCTGTACAAATGCAATGCTTCTTACCCGTTTCACCTTGGTAATTTCAAGCCCCAAAATTTTATAGGTATTCTTATTTAACCGCTCCACTTCCTGGCCGGTTAAACCCAGGCTTTTAACCAGTTCTATATTACGTAATGATTCTGTTGTTGTACCTGCCAACGATGTTGTTTGGCTCACAATTGTTTTTTGAATTGTTTTTACTTTTTTGCTTAAGATGTTTGAGATGACCATAAGAATAGCTGTGCCTCCAAAATATACAATAGGTAACAGCGGAGAAATGAAAGCCGCAAAAACAGCCACGATGACAATGCCAATAAGAACCGTGAATAAAATATTTACAAAATTGGAAATAAACCTTTCCGTATCCACTCTTACTTTTTGCAATACGCTCAGGGTTTCCCCGCTACGCTGGTCTTCAAATTCCTGGTAAGGTAGTTTCATTGCTTGTTGCAGGCCATCGGTAAAAACTTTTGCCCCAAACTTTTGTACTACAATACTTAAAAAATAATCCTGGAAATTTTTAGCAATCCGGCTTATCATGGCTACCGATATAGAAGCCAGTAAAAGCCACACTACTCCATATAAACTCACTACTTTTCCTGACTTATTCAGGTAGGAAGCTTTCATAAAAAGGAAATTATCCCAGCTAAAACTTCCCGGTGGGGTTTGCACTTTCTGGTGCTCATTAGCTAAGTTTATGAGCTTGCCAAAAATGATCGGATCAACTAATGAAAAACCTATGTTGAATGAGGCTAATAATAAAACTAAAAATACCAGCCCTTTGTGCGGCTTGAGGTAGTGAAATAAAATTTTCATTTTGTAAAGCTAAGGGCTAAATTTTTTTTCATACTTGTCTATACGCCAACCATTTCCTGTTACAGTTTGCACCCACCGTTTCCATACAGGCAAATGCTGAAAAGCCTCTTTGTCGGCCTGAATCGCCATTGCATTTATATGGTGGCTCAGCTTTACAAGGTTAGCCACACTTTCTTCGCTATTGGTTTTAAAAAAACGCGACAGCAAAAGACTGAATTCTTTCAGGTGCCAGTAGTGCGCTACATAGTTATTGGCAGCATGTATGCTTGTAGCGCCTTGCAGGCAATAGCTAAGTGCTACCTGCTCGGCAATGTGCTTTGGAAATTTTGTAAACAGCGCATCGGTCAGGTGTAAGGCTTCGGTAAGAAGCGGTTTGTATTGTTGCGGTAAACCCACAACGCCTGAATTCCAAATTTCAATGCTATCGTCGTATTGCATTGTTTTATTTCCATATGCCACTGCATTGTTCTGTAAAAATCTTTTCCATTTATAAAACGAAGCACTGTCCAATGTTCCTTCTTTTTGGTGCATGTATGCAGTGCCTGATGCTATCGTTTTTAACAGCGGTTGCAGCGGTCCTAAAATGTAAGTGTCGGTATCAAAAAAAAGAAGATTGCCGTCGTGCTGTATGTCCTGCAACACCTTCAACTTTATCCGGTAAACGTACTGGTAATTGCGGCTCCATTCTTTTATCTGGCCGGTGGAAATTTCAATGATCTTAAAATTTAGAAAATGAGAGGTGAAGAGTTCAAAAAAAGAAGGCCGGTCAGTAACAACAACAATTTTTATATCGGGGGGAGGCTGCAGATTATAAACTGATAAAAACCGGATAAGTGAAAAGCGGCACTCGTCAATATAACTTTGTTTTGTGTGCGCCAGGTAAACAATGGTGTTCATAAATTGAAAAGTAACCTTATTGGTTAAGATAAGATGCAGAATCAATACCAACCTGGTACTGCTGGTTAATAATTTTAGGCAGGATGATATAGCCTTTCACAATTTCGTTAGTAACCGCATAAGCTAGCAGGTTATCGGCAATAAAAGAAATAGGTTGCTGCAAAGCAAACAATTTTTTTGCAGCTGATTGTTTGATGGCATAAGCATGGGTACAATCGTGATAGCCGGCTTTGTAAATATGATCAGATACTTTTTTAGGATAAAGATGATTGATAGTAGAGTGGGAGAATTTAAGACTACCAAACTTTCTGAGTAAGTGGTAAACTGTTTTTTTCAATGGCGCCAAAACAGGCTCTTTTTGTCTTTCTGCAAAGCCAAAGTAGAGCAACTCCCAATTGGCAGGAAGTTCCTTCATTATTCTTTCAAAATTGACAGCAGCCTTTTTATCAATTACAATATCATCTTCCAGGATCAAAACTTTTTGATAGCCTTTTTGGAGAACATCTTTATATACTTCAACGTGACTCCACGCACAGCCAATCATACCCGGGAGCATAGGCTTGCCATAGCGATGATGTTTTTTGGCAAGACCTTCATCATATATTCCTCTTTGTTTCAGACCTTCAATATCAAAACTTAATTTATCATGCCCATAAAAAAATTCGTATTTCAGTCCTTCTAATTCTTTATACACGTGCTCGTGCCGGTCTGTTGCACGTTGCAGGGTGATTAAATAGATGCGGTCAAAAGTTTTATTAAGAAGCGTAAAAAATGGTTGTAAATCCTTCATAGAAAAGTAGGCAAGTTAAAAAGAAACTTTGCAGTTTACCATTCATAATTTACCTTCTCTATGGTCATCACGCCACAAAACGTAATTTTATAATGGAGCCCCTGTATTACATTAGGCGTTCGCCAATATACTTCCCGCAGACGGTTCACTTTTGAGCCTTTGGCAGCAGAAAATGGGCAGGATTGATTACCGATAAATAATTTGCTTCCGCTAATTACCTGTGCGAATTCTAGAAAATTATTTACCGGCCTGTGTTCAATTTGCGTTTTTAGCGATAGCATATGCCGTAGAACAGAGAGTAAATAATGTCACCGGCGTTGCCACTATGCTTAAAATGATAGTCGTGTTTTACGGGAAAATCAAAAGCAGTAAAAAGATTCGTTTTACTTAAACGCAACTCGTATTTATAATTTTTATACTGCTCATAATCTTTCTGTCGTAAAACAAATTTCTCTATAAACGAAAGTTTCTTCATCGCTGCACTATAGTTTCATTAATATTTTGAACCGATACTTACTAATTGCTAATTGCCATTTTACACTATTCATCATTCATCATTCATCATTCACTATTCACCAACTCATCCCGCCCAACCTTCTCTATCAAGGCTTCTGTATTGTATTGCTTCTGCAAGATGCTCAATTTTTATTTCTTCACTACCGGCTAAATCAGCAATGGTCCGCGACACTTTTAAAATTCTATCATAAGCCCTTGCCGACAAGTTCAACCGCTCCATCGCTGTTTTTAATAAATTTTGTCCGGCAGTAGAAATGACGCAAATCTCTTTCAACATCTTACTGCTCATTTGCGCATTGCAATAAACATCATTTATACCCTTGTACCTTGCCTCCTGTATATCTCTTGCCTTAATTACTTTATCACGGATAGTTGCCGAAGCCTCCTGCGGTTTTAATGTAGATAACTCAGAAAAAGGCACAGGCGTTACTTCCACATGCAGATCAATTCTATCTAACAGCGGCCCTGATATTTTATTCAAATATTTTTGCACCGTTCCGGGTGGGCAGGTGCACTCTTTATCGGGGTGATTATAGTATCCGCAAGGGCAGGGGTTCATCGAAGCAATCAGCATAAACGAAGCGGGAAAATCAACGGCTACTTTCGCACGGCTGATAGTGACTCTTCTTTCCTCCATAGGTTGGCGCATTACTTCCAACACCGTTCTTTTAAACTCCGGCAATTCATCTAAAAATAAAACACCATTATGTGCTAAAGAAATTTCGCCAGGTTGCGGAATGCCGCCACCGCCAACTAAAGCAACATCGCTTATTGTATGGTGCGGACTACGAAATGGACGCTTTGAAACTAATGTTGTATTCTCCGGAAGCTTACCAGCTACCGAATGGATCTTTGTTGTTTCTAAAGCTTCCTGCAAAGAAAGTGGTGGAAGAATAGTTGGCAACCGCTTTGCAAGCATCGTTTTTCCGGCGCCGGGCGGGCCAATCAATATTGCATTATGCCCACCTGCTGCGGCAATTTCCAAAGCCCGTTTAATATTCTCTTGACCTTTTACATCAGCAAAGTCAATCTCAAAATCATACTGCGAATGAAAGAACTCTTCCCGGGTATTTATTTTAGTTGGCTGCAGGCTCTGTTCACCACTTTCAAAAAACTGAATAACGTCTTTTATATGATTGACGCCGTAAACATTTAAGTTGTTTACCATGCCCGCTTCTTTGGCATTAGCAGTAGGTACAATAAACCCTTTAAAACCTTCTTTGCGACCTTGTATTGCAATAGGTAATGCTCCCTTAATGGAACGCACTTCTCCATCCAGGCTTAACTCACCCATGATGATGTATTTTTCAATCGCCTCAGCACCTTTCATACGTTTGGTAGCTGCTAAAATTCCAATGGCTATCGGGAGGTCAAAAGCTGTCCCGCTCTTCTTAATATCAGCCGGTGCAAGGTTTACTACAATTCGTGTTCGGGGAAGGTCGGTGCCAATACATTTTACCGTGCTTTCAATACGCTGCATGCTTTCCTTTACTGCATTATCGGCAAGGCCTACAATGATATAGCCTGTATTGCTTTGCATCCAGTTTACTTCCACTGTTATGGTAATGGCTTCTACGCCGTAAACCGCACTGCCAAAGGTTTTTACCAGCATTTACAAAATTTAGTTTTGGTAGGCATGAGCTTTAAAGAGACGCTTTTTTTCCGTTATGTACAACTTCCTTTTTGGGATGAACAGTGACAGTTTGAACAATGATACATATTGATGAAGCGAACACCATTGTTTTTTTGTCCTTTTACCAAAAAAATATTTATGCTTCAAAAATGATTTCGGCACCTAAAATTCACGCTATCCGCTACAGGCTTGACTGTAAAATTTTAACTTCATTGTTATCCACAGGTGTGTATATCTCGGAGTTTACTTTTTCGGCTTGTAAATCTACTTTCGTCTTCCCCCATTACTTTTTTTGAGGACGTGTTTAAAGACGAAGAAACTTACTTATTCAACATAAATTTTTCAGGACATGGATAGCGCAAAACCAACAAGCAAAGGCTTAGCTTTTCAACGTCGTTATACTCGCGACGACATCAGTGTATTTGAGCAATTTGAGTACGATTATCGCACTTCGGTGATTCGCAACCCCAGCGGCGAAGTTGTTTTTGAAATGAACAATGTAGAGGTGCCGAGGCAGTGGAGCCAGATTGCTACTGATATCCTGGCCCAAAAGTATTTTCGCAAAGCAGGAATTCCTCAGTCAGACGGTTCTTTGGGCAGAGAAACATCGGCTAAGCAAGTAGCGCATCGTATGGCTAATTGCTGGAAAGTATGGGGTGAGAGATACGGTTATTTTGCTACCGAAAAAGATGCACACATTTTCTATGAAGAGTTAGTCTTTTCTGTCTTAAATCAAATGTGTGTGCCTAATAGCCCACAATGGTTTAATACCGGCTTGCACGAGAGCTATGGAATTAAAGGGAAGCCGCAAGGCCACTATTATGTTGATCAAACTGATGGGCAATTAAAGAAATCTACATCTGCTTATGAGAGACCGCAACCCCATGCATGTTTTATTCTAAGTGTAGAAGATGACCTGGTAAATGATGGCGGTATTATGGATTTATGGGTTCGTGAGGCAAGAATTTTTAAATACGGTTCTGGTGTGGGCACTAACTATTCCAACCTTCGCGGGGAAGGTGAAAAACTTAGTGGCGGCGGTACTTCCAGCGGTTTAATGTCATTTTTAAAAATTGGTGACAGGGCTGCCGGAGCTATTAAAAGCGGAGGCACTACAAGACGTGCTGCCAAGATGGTTTGTTTAGATATTGACCATCCTGAAATTGTAGGATTTGTCAACTGGAAATTAGAAGAAGAAAAGAAGGTAGCGGCGCTCATTGATGCAGGTTATCCATCCGATTATGAAGGCGAAGCGTACCGCACAGTAAGCGGGCAAAACTCTAATAACTCTGTTCGTATCCCAAATGCTTTTTTTGAAAAATTAGAAAAAGATGAAGACTGGGAATTAACAGCACGTACCGATGGCCGTGTGATGAAGAAAGTTCCATCACGTGAATTATGGAATACGATTGCTTATGCCGCCTGGCGTTGCGCCGACCCGGGAACACAATATAACACGACGATTAATGAATGGCATACTTGCCCGGAAGGCGGTGAGATAAGAGCATCCAACCCTTGCTCAGAATACATGTTCCTGGATAATACTGCCTGTAATTTAGCATCAGCTAACCTGATGAAGTTTTACGATTTTGCCACCCAAACTTTAGATGTAAATGGTTTTGAATATTGCTGCCGCTTATGGACAACTGTGTTAGAAATTTCGGTGTTGATGGCGCAGTTCCCAAGTAAAGAAGTTGCGCAATTAAGTTATGAATACCGTACACTTGGTTTAGGCTATGCCAACCTTGGAACCTTGCTGATGGTTAGCGGTATTCCTTACGATAGCGAAAAGGCCCGCGGCATTGCCGGTGCTATCACCGCTATTATGACCGGCATCTCTTATAAAACATCAGCGGAATTAGCGGAAGTAATGGGTGCCTTTCCACGTTACCAGGAAAATAAAGAGCACATGCTTCGGGTAATGCGTAACCATCGTTTAGCTGCGTATGATGCAGACAGCTATGAAAATTTAAGCGTCAAACCACAAGGGTTAAAATCGCAACACACACCTAAATATTTATTAAATGCTGCCTGCAAAGCCTGGGATGATGCTGTTGAATTAGGCGAAAAATTCGGGTATAGAAATGCACAGGCAACGGTGATCGCTCCAACCGGCACCATCGGTTTAGTAATGGATTGCGATACCACCGGTGTTGAACCTGATTTTGCTTTAGTGAAGTTCAAAAAGTTATCGGGTGGTGGTTATTTTAAGATCATCAATCAATCGGTTCCGGTGGCCTTAACTAACTTAGGCTATAGCGAAAAAGAGAAAGATGCTATCATAAAATATGCAGTAGGTTCAGGAACATTTGCCGGTGCGCCTCATATCAATCATCAAACCTTAAGTGAGAAAGGGTTCCTCCTTTCTGAAATAGCAAAGTTGGATAAAGCTGTAGGCTCTGCATTTGAAATTGGCTTTGTATTTAACGTATATAATTTGGGTGAAGAATGCCTGCAACGCCTTGGCTTTACTCCTGAACAATACTACAATTTTGAATGGAGCTTATTAGATGCTTTAGGATTTAACGATGAGCAAATAGAAGTAGCCAATGATTATGTGTGCGGAACCATGACAATTGAAGGTGCTCCATTATTAAAGTCCGGGCATTTACCTGTATTTGATTGTGCCAACAGGTGTGGTAAAAAAGGCGAACGCTATATTCATGCACACGGCCACATACGCATGATGGCTGCTGCGCAACCATTTATCAGCGGTGCTATTTCTAAAACAATCAACCTGCCTCACGAAGCGCAGATTGAGGAAATTGCCGACTCTTATTTATTAAGCTGGCAGTTAGGTTTAAAGGCCTGCGCCTTGTATCGTGATGGTTCAAAACTTTCTCAGCCATTAAGCAATAAGAGTGATAAAAAGAAAATAGCAGATGACAGTGTGAAGATGACAGATGACAGTAAAGAAACTGCTGTCAACAGTCAACAAACAACTGTCAACGAATCCCCGATCGTTGACATGGCCAAACTAACCATTGATGAATTATTATGCGAGGTACAAAAACGTGTGCAGGCTTCGCCCGATACACAATTAAAACGCCAGTTGGCTACTATTGTAGAGCGCCGTTCTTTACCTGCAAAACGCCGGGGCTTTACACAAAAAGCAAAGATCAACGGGCAAGCTCTTTTCCTGCGCACCGGTGAGTATGGTGATGGTACATTAGGAGAGATTTTCATTGATATGGCTAAAGAAGGTGCTACCATGCGCAGTATGCTCAACTGCTTTGCTATTTCCATCTCTATTGGCTTACAGTATGGTGTACCATTAGATGAATATGTAGAAAAGTTTGTGTTTACTAAGTTTGATCCGGCTGGTTTTGTTGAGCACCCGAATATTAAATCAGCTACTTCAATTGTTGATTTTATCTTCCGCTTATTAGGATATGAATATTTGAACAGAACAGATTTAGTGCATGTATTAGACAAACCCGAAGTAACCAACTTAGGTAATGAACCCTGGGATGATGTAGAGCCGCTGAAACCAAGCGACCCGATTGAATTAAGCAGTGTAAGGGTTGTGGCAAGTACACCACAAATGGTGAAAGCACAAGCGTCTTCATTACCCAAGAACGGAATAGGTATGCAGGCAGTAAATGTAGCAGCCAGGAGCATGCAAAGTGATGCACCTGCTTGTAATACCTGCGGACATATTACCATAAGAAGCGGCACTTGTTATAAATGTTTGAACTGCGGAAACTCAATGGGATGTAGTTAAGTGAATGTTTTTACTAGCTAACGATGTTGAATAAAAAGAGGCTGTCTCAAAAGTACGAGTCAGCCTTTTTTTATTCGGATAACCTACGGAGAAAGTTTTCATTTAAGCGATTAAGTTTTGATAAAACTTACTATTTTAAACTTTTATTTCTTAAATACATGAGTATTGAGGACAAAAGGCTTGCCTTTCAAAAGTCTCCAAAAAATATCAAAGCAATCGGTATAGTCATTACGAGTACCTTGACAATTGCTGCTACTCTGTTGGCTTCATTTCTTTTTTATTGGCTTACGAATAAAAGCCCTTACCTCCAATATGAAATCTTGTCAGTCACAAATTTCCATGGTAATTACGATTGGATTGATATTGTTCATCATATTTCATCAGCGCAAGCTTATAAGATTCCAACTAAGATTGCAGCAATCAAAACATAAAACCAATCAAAAAATTTTTGAGAAGCTAAGAGAAATGGGTATTGATGTAAATGATTTGAGAAAAGATACTAAAGGCGAAAATAACCCATTAGGGGAATAGCGCCTTCGTCCCTGCTAACCGTATTGTTCTTCAAACTTTAGGATTGCCGGCCTTCAATGGTTTTCCTTAAAGGAGCATTTCCTCTATAAAACTTGCCATCCGGTTATTTCATTTGCCTTTAGGTAATTGACATAATCCTTAATCGATTTGTGAATGATTGAATACTTTGTCGTCCGCCCGGGGTCTTCGCAGAGAGCCTGTGCATGGCCTTGTGGCGAGACCTTGGGTGTTTTGAAATTTACCTGAACTTCTTTTTCGGATTTAGTGAAGTATGAAATACGGCAACCACACGAATACTCTTTTTGCGCTTATTAATTCTATAGATAATCATGTAAAAAAAAATAAGAACAGGTGTTTCTCTGTAAGCCTTGTAGCATAAAGGATACCTTTCAGGAGTTTGCTCTATTTTACGGATGCGGTCAGTTTACTTCTTTTACAAACGGTCACCTAACCCCTGCTGCCTGTCTTCATACCATGTCCATGATGTAAGTATTTCTTTTTGTGCCCTGGTTGAAATGATAGTTATAAAGACCGGGTTATTTGCCATACCTGTTTTTGCGAAGTATATCAACAGATTGTTGGAGGGCTTCCAATGTAACCCCTTTGTCAGTACCGTTTTCCAAAGCAGTATAACGGTTGTCTAATTCTTTTACAAACTCCTTGTCCTTCCACCACTCAGCCGTTTGTTCAATCTCATTTTCGAGCAAGTAGTATATGGCTTTGAGTTTTTTATCATCGGCAACCCGGATATAATCATATAGCTTATGGCGTATGGCAGCAGCATCACTCATATCTCAAATTTACGAAGCAGCGGTTAAGGAATTAAATAAAAAAAACCTTGTTATGGGTTTGAATGTCCAGCCAATTACCCTGTTATTCGCAGCCTTCTTAAACTTTAGAATTGCTGGCCTTCGTTGTAGAGAAGGTCTTATAAGCAAATGACTTTTACAAAACAAGTGAAGCTGTTTGATTTGTTGCACTGCAGGTATGCATTTACAACCAACAGAAATAAATCCTTTACTTAAATAATTAGGATGGTATAAACCAACCTACGTTTCCGAACCAAATAATCCGCGTTTTTCATACTCTTGCCTGATACATCTCCCTCAAATCATTTGCGGAACATAAATACCAAACGTAGATTTTTTACCAAGCGCCTTCAATATCCACAAAGAAATAACCGGGTAAAACCCATCTACAATACTCATGGCAATGATATAAGCATATTTGCTGTTGATGCCTAAATAACTTTCCATATTCCATGTTCCCAAAATAGTATTCTCCGCTATCTTAATAATAAAACTGGTAAAAGCAAAAAAGATGAATTGTTCAACCAATGGTCGGTCATGCGTGCAGTAATACAGCCATCCTAAACAAACACCTACCCATAAAAAAGAATGAATAAAATTATTTGCCCATGGCAAAAAACTCATCACACCCAACCTGTAAAAAAGATAATTGCCTGTAAACATTAAGAAGGCCCATAAGCCTACAAGAAAAAAATAGTTAGCCCTGTAATTCAGTTCCAGTTTGGGCTTGGGATAACGAATAAAAAGATACATAAGGAAGTAAATGAAAAGCACTAAAGCATAATCAGGTAAGCTATTATTTGCGCCAAATATTTCGTTCATATAAAAGAGGTTGAAAAGATGACTGAATTTTAAACCTTATTCATTTCCTGCCTGATGAATGTTACGCTACCTCTGCCAACATTATCCGCCACAAACGGAACCGCATAATCAGCCAGTGTCATTACGGTTACTTGTGGGTTTACGCCAAGGCTGGTTGGAAACACAGACGCATCGGAAATAAATAAATTATCATATTCATGCACTTTCAACTGCTCATCTACAACACCCATCTTTTTGTCGCGGCTAATAATGTTTCCCCCTTGCGGATGCCCGGTGCCTAATGTCAGATCACTGCTATCTTTTACATCGTACTTCATCAACTTCAAGCTTTCCATGCTGCTGTATTCATTATACTTAAATGTGTTTGGCATTACACATTCAGCGCCGGCAGCAAGGTAAATATCACCGGCTAATTCCAGGCCATCGAGCAAGGCATCAAAATCGTTTTGTGTAGGCTTGTAGCGAATGTCCCTTTTTGTTAACCCCCCCAACCTCACTTCTGCATTGCTGTTGCTGCCTACCAGCACACCTGTGCAGGCCATGCGGTTATAGCGCTGCATGTTTTTATAATGGTTCTCCCACCAGCCAGGCATTACTGTAGATTGAAACATTGGCGGATTAAACCAGGTTTCAAAAATGTATCCGCGGGTAGGAGATAATTGTAAATAGTGTGAGATCTGCAAACCCCTGTACGAATCAATCACTTCAGGAAAAACAGCACTGATAGGCGAACCGATATTGAATGAGAGATGCTTACCGGCACGTCCCTGGGCAATGCCCGAACGTTGTAGCAACAAACTTGAAGAGATAGCACCTGCAGCCACTACAAAGGTTCTTCCTTTAATCTCAATCTTGCGGCCGTTTTTAAATTTACCAATGAGCGAGGTAATTTTTTTCCCTTTTGACTTAAGCTTATCCACTTCGCAGCCGGCAATGATCTGCAGTGCTTCCCTGCCATATTTTTCCTGTATTTGTGGCAAAATATGGCTAAGCATAGAAAGTTTCTTCCCCCATTTACAACCCATATTGCAATAGCCGCAGCCCACACAGTTACAAATATTGGCGGCCACAGAATCCACCACATGTGGTGAATTGGCGTAGCCCAAAGCCTCAATGCCTTCTATGAACTTACGGCCCCCCGGGTTCAGGTATTCTTCCCGCGACATGGTGTTTGGAGTATTGTCAATTTTTCTGACACCAATCATTTCATTGACCCTTTTATTGCATTGCGCATAGCGGTTAAGGTCAAGACCCGCATCAATGCCGCTATCATTCCACCTGTCCAAAACTGTTTTCGGTGTATCAAAACAAACGGCATTATTCACTACGCTTGAACCCCCAACGGCACTGCCTTGTATTACCTGGAAACGAAAATCTGCCGCTTGTTGCAATGCACCATCAGCATATAATTTTGACACCATGTCAATTTCATCTTCATTAAATTCCGATGGGTCGGTATGCTCGCCACGTTCTACCAATAACACACGCTGACCTGCTTCCACTAAGCCTTTTGCCATGATAGAAGCACCTGGCCCTGAGCCAACGATGACTACTCCATCCCAATCCAGGCTATCTCCAACAATATCTTTTTCATTTAATACGTACAAAGGTTCTATTTGCTGGAAAGGAAGGTCTTTCATTCTTTCTTCACTATCGGCACGGCCAGAAAAAGGAACATAGCCAACGGAAGCGTGTACCAGGCTATCGTTATAATAACCCATATAGCAAAGTTGCTTTCCCATTCGAATCATGGCCTGCACCAACATACGCAAGGATTCGGGTGCCAAACGCAGCGTTACATCCTGGTAAAAATGCCGCTCTAAAAATGCCTTGCGTTCATCGGCCCGCATATAAGAAGTCAGTGGCTTCAGGAACACAATAGGGTAAAGTTCAATAGCCATTAATGAAAGCTTGCTTACCCATTTTGTTTTAGCGGTGAAGGAACTCATGTAGCGATCAACATTTAAGGCAACAGCTCTTGCGCTTATAACTTTTTTATCGTTATCAATCACCACATCAGCCAGTGCCATGAGAGACCTGAATTGCATGGGTGAAAAATAGTATAATCCATAGCGGGCTTTCTGTGCTTTGTTATAAAGAACAATGAGAATAATATTTAGTGTTGCATCAAAAATGGAAGAGTATAAAATGATGGTACTGATTTTTGTTTCGTTTCCTCCCATCAGGATCGTATAATTATTTTTGGCGAAAAACATTAGAATGATTCCTGATAACACAGCAAATGTCATTACCACCATGATGGCTTCTACGGCAATTAAGTAACGCCTGACGTCACCGGCAGCAACAAAACAAAGTGCTGCAAACAGTCCCATTTTAATAGTGGAATTATTGGCAAATGCCGGATCGTTAATAAAACCAAAGGGCTTTAAAAACGGAGGCATCAAACCAAGTGGCGGTAACAGGTATAGAATCACGCCACCGAGATAAATAAAAAACAGCAGCCGCAGGTACGATTTTAGATTTAATTCTTGCAGAGTAAGTGTGGTGCTGATATTAGTTGACATGGTAGTTCTTTAAGCAGGTGAAAGAATGATGTTCAAAAAGAGCCAGCATCATAAGGAAAGAACATATTAAATATAGAGTATATTTTGGAAAAAGAAAAGGAACGCAGTACCAGGTTGCGATTCAAATTTCCATCCAAATAAATTTTTAAAAAATGTAAAACCGCAGAATACAAAATTTAAAATGTAAAATTTTTTTTACCAGAGTAATTATGCTTATTGGTACAAGCAATAGAAGCGCTTCTTGCACTAACAGACTGCTTCCTATATTTTATATTTTACATCCCCGGGTTTTTATTCTTTATGGTTAAACGCATCTTTGCTTTTTACGATTGATATAACAGTATGAAAAAAGATATTCAGAACGGGAACGACATTGAAATAGTTATGAATAGCTTTTATCAAAAGGCAAGAGCTGATGAATTGTTGGGGCCGGTTTTTAATAGCCGGATAGCAAACGATGAATGGCCGGCACATTTAAAAAGGATCAATGCTTTTTGGAACGCCATTTTATTTGCGGAAACAGGTTTTGAAGGTAACCCTATGGAAAAGCACATGACATTGCCTATAGCAGAAAAGCATTTTACCCGCTGGCTCTTTTTATTCAACCAAACCATTGATGAATTGTATGAAGGAGCAAAAGCCGATGAAGCAAAACACAGAGCAGACTCTATTGCACAACTCATGAATTTTAAAATATCTACGCAATAAAAAATGAGCTCGTGTGTTTCTTTTTGCTCAAAAGTAAAAAGCCTTACCAACACTGTATAATTAACCCAAGTCCTTTTCCACATCTTTTTACACAAGCTGATAATCTAATAGCGGGAACGATTTTTTCATGAGCCTATTAAATATTTGCTTCACTTAAAAAATTTTAGCAATGAAATATATTACAACAGAGGATGCAACAACCGGCGAAGAAATTCAACTTTCATACAAAGACTATGGCAGCGGTCGCCCGGTAGTTTTAATACATGGATGGCCTTCGAGCAAGGATATGTGGGAATACCAGATTGATGATTTGGTAAATGCCGGACTACGTGTGATTAAATACGATCGTCGCGGTTTTGGTAAAAGCAGCAAGCCCTGGGATGGTTACGATTATGATACCTTGACCGATGACCTGGCTGCAGTTATTGAACAACTGGATTTACGGGATGCTGTGCTGGTGGGCTTTTCCATGGGTGGCGGCGAAGTAGTGCGTTATATGAGCCGCAATGGCAGCGACAGGGTTTCAAAAATTGTTTTAATAAGTTCTGTTACACCTTTTCTTGGACAAACAAGCGATAACCCTGATGGTGTGCCACAGGAAGTATTTGCTGAAATGATGGAGCAGATGAAAAACGACCGCATTGCGTTCCTTGATGATTTTGGTAAAATGTTTTTCGGCGTAGGCTTGATGAACCATCCCGTTAGCACACCGTTTTTAGAGTACAACCGCGACTTAGCTGCTGTGGCTTTGCCCAGAGCTACGCAACAATGCGCTATTGCTTTTGCCAACACCGATTTCAGGGCCGATGTGGAAGCGATAAATGTACCTACACTTATCATTCATGGTGATGCCGATAAAACGGTACCGATTGAAGCCAGCAGTAACCGCACGGCCAATATGATCTCGGGAAGCCAATACATTGTTATTGAAGGAGCGCCGCATGGTTTATATTATACCAACCGTAAAGAAATTAATCAATACCTGATTAGTTTTTGCCAGGAAGGTGCTCAGGTAAACAGAAGCACACAGTCAGAAAGAAGACTGCAGGCGTAATGGTTTTTTGAGCGGAAAAGCGGCTGAATATGAGCCGCTTTTTTTATAACATTATTAAGGTTTTCTATTATTACGCACTTTGCAGGCAAATCATAATAAAGCTCAATTAATAAGCGCAGGCGCAGATGATAATCAGCCTAAAAGAATCTACAAGTCAGTAATAGGTTTGTATTTAGGCACCAGCGCTTTCATTACGAACCACGCTATTAAATAGGCCACGGCACAATAAGCAAACATAATAGTATAACCTGTTTGTATATGCCCTAAAGCCTTGTAATGATCGAATAAAGCACCTCCTGCTTTTGAAACTATCACACCACCGATGCCACCTGCCATACCACCGATGCCGATAACTGAACCAATGGCTTTTTTAGGAAACATATCTGATACGGTTGTAAAAATATTTGCACTCCAGGCCTGGTGAGCCGAAGCGCCTACACCAATTAAAATAACCGGTATCCAAAATGTAGCGCCTCCTAATGGTTGCGCCAGCAAAATGAGCAATGGGAAAAGAGCGATAAGGAGCATTGCTTTCATCCTGCCATCATAAGGTGTAAATCCTTTCCTGATAAAATATACGGGGAACCACCCGCCGCCAATGCTTCCAAACATCGTCATGCTATAAAGCACGGTCAACGGCAGTGTAATTTGTGTACCTGTCATTCCATATTGTGCATCCAAATATTTTGGCAACCAGAATAAAAAGAACCACCAAACTCCATCTGTCATAAACTTACCAAAAAAAAAGGCCCAGGTTTGCCTATAACCTAAAAGCTTAAGCCAGGGAACTTTTTCTTTTGTTCCAACCTTTTCATCAACAGCAATTGTATCCTTGCTGTCGCTGTTTATGTATTCCAGTTCTGCTGCGGATAATCGCTTTTGTTTGGTTGGCGTATCATATAACCAAAGCCAAAAGAACATCCATAAAAACCCTACGCCACCAATTAATAAAAAGGCGGTTTGCCATCCCCAGTGCAATGCAATCCAGGGCACAGTAAGCGGCGCTAAAATGGCGCCTACGTTGGTACCTGAATTAAATATCCCTGTTGCAAACGATCTTTCTTTTTTTGGAAAATATTCTGCAGTGGCTTTTATAGCAGCAGGGAAGTTACCCGATTCGCCAATGGCTAATACCGCACGGGAAACCATAAAGCCTAAAATAGAAACCGGTACTGCCGCTAAACCAATCCAGCTAAAAACATTCGACAACCCGGTACCAATTGGAATTGCATACGCATGCATGACAGCACCAATGGACCAAATAATAATTGCCAAAACAAAACCGGTCTTTGTACCCAACTTATCAATTATTCGCCCGGCAAATAACATGGATATGGCATACACAAATTGGAAGATGGCAGTTATATTTCCATAATCCGTATTGCTCCATTTAAACTCTTTTGAGAGGGAAGGCGCCAAAAGGCTCAACACCTGCCGGTCTAAATAATTTACGGTTGTGGCAAAAAATAAAAGAGCGCAAATGGTCCAGCGGTATTTACCAATTACCTCGTTAGTGGTTGGCGGTGGTGTTTGCGCAGGAAAGTATTGTCCGGTCATGTAAAAAATTTTATAGCAAGCAGAAAGTAATAGTTGGCAGCAGGCAGTTTGCAAAAGAAAGTTTGTTCACTATTATTGTTAACTGCAAACTGTTAACTGCCGACTCTGATTTATCCTCTTACTTGTTTAATTAATTCAAGTGTCTTCAAGGTAGCGTTTTTGATGCCTTCATAATCTTTTCCATCTAATGAAGCTTTTGTTATGAGTTTGCTTCCCATACCCACGGCACAAACACCGGCTTTAAACCACCCACTTAAGTTTTCTTTTTCTGCTTCTACGCCACCGGTTGGCATAAACAAAAGGTTAGGAAAGATTTCTTTTATGGCACTTAAAAATGAAGGGCCTAATAAATTACCAGGAAACAACTTAATCATTTTAGCACCCAATTGTTCAGCCCTAATTATTTCAGATGGCGTCATGCAGCCGGGAACCCAAAGCATGTTGTTTGCATTGGCAACAGCTATGGCATCTTCCACCAAACCCGGACTTATAATATAATCTGTACCGGCATCAATAAAAGCTTGTGCTGCTGCTGCATTTTTGATGGTGCCTACACCGAGGTACATGCCTTGCAATTCAGCATCGCAAACCTTGCGTAGCTCTTTGAAATTTTTAAGGGCTGCTTCTCCCCTATTGGTGTATTCCACTGTTCTGATACCGGCGCTGTGTAAGGCTTTCAACACACCAATACTTACATCGCTATCCTTATAAAAGTATAAAGGCAATACGCCTTGATCGGGAATCAGCTTTAGAATTTCTGCTTTTTTATCCATTGTTTTAATTGTGTTTTAAGATACCGTTTTCTAATGGGCTGTTGGCGGAGACGCCAACAGCAGCGAATGTTTACAGTTTTACTTTGATGACCAGCTTTTTTATTTCAGCATCACCAATCATTGGCGCATGTACATCTTCGGGGAAGAAGATAGCGAATTGCCCGTCTGTTAATCCGAAAAAAGTATCTGGCTTATCGTAATAAAGTTGCACATCTTTTTCTGCATTGTATCCGCCATTGGGTGTAGTGCATTTCTCACGGGGCTTCCATCCTATTTGCTCATTACCATTAATGCAGAACTGAATGTCTATGTGAAGATTATGACACTCAAATTTGGCAACTGATTCTTCTGC
>MWWF01000030.1_pt1 | contig 21773 bp, 23 predicted proteins | sample 1047351 | NCBI WGS metagenome assembly MWWF01 (sample SAMN06349970, study PRJNA376086) | soil metagenome | isolation source: MGM-3 sample Antarctic (ecotone) soil | place: Antarctica
GTACTGCATGGCGCTAAGTTAATGGGAGATGTGCTTTTCTTTATAAAAACCCCCTCAAAAGATACAGGGAACAAAAAATTTGGTTCTATACTTATCTAACGAACCACTTACAACCCGGGGGGAAATATTGAGGTGTAAAAAAAATAGTATGAAAGAATTGCAGCCAGAGTAGTAATATGACGGAACTTCATTTTTACAAATCAATTCTTATCACAACCTCATTAAGGCATGAATAACACAATGAAATCAGTGGTACTGCATGGCGCTAAGGATTTACGGTTTGAAAATTTGCCCGTGCCTGACCTGCTGCCAGGAATGGTATTGCTTCGTATAAAAAGAGCGGGCATCTGCGGATCGGACCTGCACTATTTTGAACATGGTTACTGCGGGATGCACATTTTATAAAATTCAATGCAACCATTTATGCCAGATAACAGCATTTATATTTCACCCCAGGTAATGCTTGAACGCTTTACTTCCATATTGCTCCACCTAAATTTTACAAAAGAAAGAGCTAATGCAGTTGCCCAAATTTTTACAGACAATAGTATTGATGGCATTTACACCCATGGAGTAAACCGCTTTCCTGTTTTTGTGCAATATGTAAAAGATGGGTATGTGCTACCAGATGCCACACCATCACTACATCATAAGTTCGGTGGCTTAGAGCAATGGAATGGCAACCGCGGCCCGGGAACATTAAATGCCATTCATGCTACTGACTCCGCAATGCAGTTAGCAACTCAATATGGTATTGGTTGCGTTGCATTAGCCAATACTAATCACTGGATACGTGGCGGAACGTATGGCTGGCATGCAGCTAAAGCAGGATTTGTTTTCATAGGAATAACAAACACCATCGGTGTAATGCCGGCATGGGGGGCTCTGGATTCAAGGCTTGGAAATAATCCATTTGTAATGGCTTTGCCGTACAAGGATGAAGCGATAGTGCTCGATATGGCCATGTCACAATATTCTTATGGTGCAATGGAATTATCGTTATTGAAAAATGAAAAACTGGCTGTGCAAGGGGGTTATAATAAGGAAGGAATATTAACGAATGACCCGGCTGAAATACTTGCATCACGACGGGCTTTACCAATTGGTTTCTGGAAGGGAGCGGGAATGTCGTTTTTGCTGGATGTACTTTCCACTGTATTATCAGGCGGATTAGCAGGTTATGAAATAACAAAGTCAGGAATTGAGACCGACATATCACAGTTATTTATTGCAATAGATATTTCAAAGCTTAGCAACCACTCTCTCATTACAAAAACAGTGGGAGGAATTATTGAAGATTATCATCAATCAGTAATTGCTGATCCTTCAAAAAAAATTACTTACCCCGGTGAACGGGTTTTGAAGAATAGAAAAAATAATCTTGCCAATGGCATACCGGTGCTAAAAAAAGTATGGGACAAGATTATGCAACTTTGATATTGATAATTCTATAAGCAGGCAGTTGATTTGCTTTATTTTAATTTTCTAATTAACCACTTATTATGGAGCAGTTAAAAGATATCAAGACCTGGTTACAGCACTGCGGTGAATTTTCGGGAAATGAAAAGGCAAAGCCGAAGGATCAGGGATATAGGGTTTTGTTTAATGGCCCTCCTGGTACCTATAAAATAGAAACCGCTGAAATGCTTGGTAAAGAATTTAATAAAAAAGTTTACCGGGTTGATCTTTCGCAGGTAGTAAGCAAATACATTGGCGAAACAGAGAAGGCCTTGGCGGTTGTTTTTAAAAAAGCAGAAGGCAAAGATTGGATCTTATTCTTGATGAAGCAGATGCTTTGTTTGGTAAGAGAACTGAAGTTGGCGATTCCCACGACCGGTTTGCAAACCAGGAAGTAAGCTATTTATTGCAGCGGATGGAAAGCTACCCCGTTCTTGTGATTCTTAGCACTCATTTAAAAGGAAATGTGGATGATTCATTTCTTCGTCGCTTTCAAACAGTACTGAAGTTTCCTAAAGCCTGATGCACATTAGGAATCAGGATTTGCTTACGTGCAATTATGTGTTCTAAGATAATTTGAATGGAATATCACGTCAAGCCCCGATCATCACTGAATTGCAAGGAGATTGAAAATAAAATTTTGTTCTTAAAGAATATGCAGCGTTATTCAAACTATAGTGGCAATTCGGGAGTTACGGGCTATGAAATTGGTTCCAACTTTATAGATATACAATTCCAGGATGGCGCTGTTTACCGCTATACGTATAACAGCGCAGGTGCTTCGTATGTTGAGCAGATGAAACAATTAGCAGTTAACGGCAAGGGGTTAAGCAGTTTTATAAGCCGTTATGTAAAGAACAACTATGCAGCCCGACTGTAAAATTTACAATCTGCGAACCATTATAAGAAAGAGCCGCAAACGATAACCCAAACTTCAAACCCTAAACCCTAAACTTAAAACCCACCAACTATTTTTGTTCTATGGAAAACTTTTCTTCGCAATTAAACGCCATGCAGCGATACTTTGCTACCGGTGCTACAGTTAGCTATAATACCCGTAAGCAAAACCTGGAAAAGCTACGTACGACTTTGCTGCAAAATGAAGAAGAATTGATGCAGGCACTTTATGCTGATCTAAAAAAGAATAAAGAAGAAAGCTGGGTAACCGAGATTGGATTTGTACTTGCTGAAATACGACATACACTCAAGCATTTACGCAGTTGGATGAGTGCAAAAAAAGTGGGCACCAACCTTTTAAATTTTCCCAGTAAAAGTTTTGTTTATAAAGAGCCATTGGGCGTAGTATTAATCATTGGCCCCTGGAACTATCCTTTGCAATTATTGTTGGCACCACTTGTTGGCGCAATAGCGGCAGGTAACTGTGTGGTACTAAAGCCAAGTGAACATGCACCCGCAACAACAGCCGCTATCAAGAAAATTATAGAGCTGAATTTTTCAAAAGAGTTTGTTTTATATGTAGAAGAAGATGGTGCGCTGGTGGTGCCCGGAATGATGAATGCCTTTCGGTTTGACCATGTTTTTTATACAGGAAGCACTGGGGTTGGAAAGTTGATATATGAAATGGCCGCAAAAAAACTTACACCTGTTACACTGGAATTAGGCGGCAAAAGTCCATGCGTAGTGGAAAGCGATGCCGATATAAAAGTGGCAGCACGCCGCATTGCGGTAACTAAATTTTCCAATGCCGGGCAAATGTGCGTAGCACCTGATTATGTATTAGTACACCAATTGGTAAAAGACGACTTTATTGCTGCGATGAAGGCCAGCATTAAAGAATTTTTTTCGGAAGATGCCGCATCGGATTATAATTATGGAAAGATAATTAATGAACGGGCTTTTAAGCGCTTGCTTAACCTTTTACAAGAAGGCAAAATAATTTACGGTGGCAGGTACGATGCAGCTACAAAATATATTGAACCTACTTTATTGGAAGACATTTCAATTGATAGCCCTGTGATGACCGAAGAAATATTTGGACCTGTACTACCCATTATTTCCTTCAACACATTTGAAGAAGCCAGGGACATCATTAACCATCATGCAAACCCCTTGGCGTTTTATGTGTTTACAAGCAGTAAGCAAAAAGAAGAACAATGGCTTACACAAATTTCCTTTGGCGGCGGATGCGTAAATAATGCTTCGTGGCATTTAACCAATTTTAATTTACCCTTTGGCGGCCGGGGCAACAGTGGCATTGGTGCTTATCATGGTAAATATTCTTTCGATGTATTCAGTCATCAAAAAGCGGTTATGAAAACGCCTGCCTGGTTCGATCCTAAAATAAAATATCCCCCCTTCAAAGGGAAGCTGAAATGGTTTAAAAAGATTATCAGGTAAGGGCTTTTTTCATCATCCAATCCTGCTGTACATCATTACCTAAAACAAATTCGCAGTCGCCGAATTTTTCAAAGCCCCATTTTTCATAAAAGCTAATGGCTCTTTTATTATTCTCCCACACGCAAAGCCAAAGAACAGCCTTTTCTTTTTCTTTTGCCATGTCAATACAGGCTTGCATAAGTTGCTTACCTACTCCTTTGCCGATGTTTTCTTTTGTAGCGTAAAGACGTGCAATTTCAAGTGCAGTGCATTCTGTTATGCCTGCAGGCTTACGGCTTTCCCGCATTTTTGCATAGCCGGCCACTTCACTGTTACTGTAGGCTACTAAAAAAATATTCTCCTGTAAACCCAATTCCATCATCAGTGATTCCCGGGTAAATTGGTTGGTTAAAAAAAGTTTCATGTCTTCTGCTGTATTATCCGGAGCAAACGTATCATAAAAAGTTTGGCGGCTTAGGTCTGCTATTAACGCTGCATCTGCGGTAGTGGCCTGTTGGATGAAGATGCTCATGAGGCGAAAGTAGTTTACAATTGTAGTTAACGGGTTATGCCTGAGACTTCATCCTACGGAACATAAACAATCTTAGGATGGATAGGGAAAAGAATCTAACATGATGGAGTCTAATTCTCCTCCTTGAGGAGAGGGTCAGGAGTAAGGTGCTATGCTTTCAACAGTTGGTATTTTTTAAAGGAATTGAGCAAAGCATCTATCCTCGTTTGCCTGTCAAAATCCGATTGAAAAATGTCTTCTATTTCTTTTTTCAATTCGTTATCTTCTTCTTCTGCAATAAAAATTTCTATTGTATTTACTACGTTAGAAAAAGCCTTATCAAATTCATCTGTATCCTCACTGCTATCAGTTAGTGTTATTGAATCAATCCCTGATTGTGCAGACGGTTGATCATGAACTTCGGAAACCCTGGTAGTTTGCATGCGTAAGTTCTCTAAGCTGTCAAGAATATTTTCCAGCGTTGCCACTCTCGATTTATTCAAATCATCATATAAATAATCCTTGCGTTTCAGCTCAAAGTTTCTACCCAAATAAAGCCGCTTTACTTCTTCATCGTCTGCTAATTCCTCTGCGGTACCATGCTTAAAAATTTTCCCTTCAATTAACAGGTAAGCTCTATCGCAAATAGAAAGCGTTTCCGTTACATTATGATCTGTAATAAGGATGCCGATGTTTTTAAATTTCAACTTGGCTACAATGGCTTGTATATCTTCCACGGCAATAGGATCAATCCCTGCAAAGGGTTCATCCAGTAAAATAAATTTAGGGTCAACGGCCAATGCCCTGGCAATCTCCGTACGTCTTCGCTCGCCACCGCTTAATACATCGCCGGGACTTTTGCGCACATGATGCAATCGAAATTCATCCAGCAAACTTTCCAGCCTGGCTTTTTGTTCTTTGCGGGAAAGTTTTGTCATTTCTAATACAGCACTAATATTATCTTCTACGCTTAACTTTCTAAAAACAGATGCTTCCTGCGGCAGGTAACCAATACCCGATTGTGCCCTCCTGTACATGGCCAATTTGGTAATATCGGCATCGGAAAGATATACCCTTCCTTCATCGGGCTTTATCAATCCTACTACCATATAAAAAGTAGTGGTTTTGCCGGCGCCGTTAGGTCCTAACAGTCCAACGATCTCACCCTGCTGCACTTCGATAGAAACATTGTTAACAACCGTACGTTTGCCATAGCGCTTCACCAAATCAGTTGTATGTATGCGTGTACTCATGGAGCGGTAAAAATAGTTGATCGGTTGATTGGTTGATTGGTTGATTGGTTAAGGAGTTGATAAGGAATAGAAGTTCTGTTGCTGCACTTCCAACGTAGCAACCCTTTTTGCCAGTCAACTAATCAACCAATCAACCAGTTTCTTTTTACCCAATCTAACCCTATGTTTGCACCCCAATTATGAAAGTTATTGACTACATCAACGAAGCAAAAGATTCGCTTGTTTCTTTTGAAATTTTGCCACCGCTAAAAGGCAAAGGCATTAATGCTTTATGGGAACATCTGGATGCCTTAATGGAATTTAAGCCGGCGTTTATCAACGTTACTTATCACCGCAGCGAAAGCATGTTTAAGAAAAAACCGGATGGCACTTTTGATAAGGTGGAAGTGCGTAAACGTCCAGGTACGGTAGGCATTTGTGCTGCCCTGATGAACCGTTATAAAGTAGATGCAGTTGCGCACCTGATATGTGGGGGCTTTAGCAGGCAGGAAACGGAAGATGCGTTGATTGACCTCCACTTTCTTGGTGTAAATAATGTGCTGGTGCTGCGGGGCGATGCACCGAAAAATGAAAGCTCTTTTGAACCGGAACCTGATGGCCATCGCTATGCAATTGACCTGATGCAACAGGTAACCAATATGAACAACGGCATTTACTTAGAAGAAGATTTAAAGAACGCCGTGAAGACCCAGTTTTGTATTGGTGTGGCCGGCTATCCTGAAAAACATTTCGAAGCACCCAACCTGCAAACCGATCTTGCTTTTTTAAAAGCCAAAGCCGATGCCGGTGCTGAATATGTAGTTACGCAAATGTTCTTCGACAACCAGAAATTTTTCGCTTTTGTAAAGTCATGTAAAGAAGCAGGAATAACCATACCTATTATTCCTGGATTAAAACCTATTACTACTAAAAAGCAACTCTCCATTATTCCACGCACTTTTCATGTGGATATTCCGGAAGAACTATTATCAGAAATATTGAAATGCAAAACCGATGCAGAAGTGGAAATTGTAGGACAGGAATGGCTGTTGAAACAATCAAAAGAATTAAAAGCGTCGGGTGTGCCGGTGCTGCATTATTACACTTTGGGGAAGCCGCATGTAATTGCAAATGTGGTGAGGGGGTTGTGAGAAAAAAGATGCGGGACCAAAAGATAGAGGCGGTCCTATTTAGTTGTGTTTTTGTACCCGGTAATTGAGGATCATGAAAACGTAAGCTTTTACTGTTACTTCTTCAAACTCGAAAGAGGGTAGCGCAAGCCTCCATAGGCCATCATATCTACTTTTACGCTGCCAACTGCAATCGGACTTTCAATGCGCAGGGGTATATGGTTCTGATCGTCACTAACCCATACCGTCATCTTTTCACCGCCTTCAAAAATGGTTCCTTTTACTAATAGCGGTTTAAACTTAATGGCTTTAAATTTTCCAAATTTTGTCTTTACATCTTCCTTACCTAAATAACGTATGTACATATCATAAACTTCATTATCTAAAAACATTTTAAAAGGAATTCTATCCTCTTTTTTGTAGTTATCAAAGTTTATGTTGCGGGCACTGTACACGGCGCTTATCACATCCTGTATGCAGTCAGGTACTTTATACACCCCTTCACTGGTGACCGCTGTTTTTGCAGTGTGGTTAAAGGTGATGTTTTCATAATGCTTGTGTTTTCCTTCGCTTACATTGCGTACAAATTTCAGGGGCTCCATCGTAGCCGTATCAATATAAGTTTCGTACTTATCCCGCACCTTATAAATCCAGTCGTAAGAAGAATTTGATTTTCCATCGGCGGTAATATGATAAACTGTTTTGCCGTTCAGTTTTTCAATATTGTTGACAAATGTAGCGTCGCCGGCATTGGCATAAAATCCCATCACGGAATAATAAACTGTATAGTTAATTTGCTCACCAGCCTGCGTAGTAAAATTTTTGGCACCGCAAATATCAGCAGGAGGTAACTGCGTTTTTGAGGCCATGCCTAAGGTCACAAAAAGGCCACTCAATAAAAAGAAGAAACTATTTTTTTTCATTTTTCGAAAGCAGTTTTACATTCCACAAAAACAACGTACCAACCAGTGCCGGTAGTATGAGGTTGATAGCCCAGATGGTAACGGAAGTTAACCCAATTCCTAAACTGTTGGCGCTGAACAACCCCATTAGCCTGATGCTTACCTCACCCCGCAAACCCACATCCAGTAAGGCAACTGAAGGAATAACAGCTAAGGCTAAAAACACAACACTCATTACAGGCATAATAATAATTGCTGAAACATCTACCTGAAATAAATAAAACACGGCAATATATTGCAGCAAAAAAATACTATAACGTAAGGACGAAAGAATAGCCAGCTTGAACAAAAAACCGGCGTTAAAATTTTGCAACGATTCTACCAGGTATAAATAATGATGGTTGCGCAACCAACGGCTAAAAAAGAGAACAACACTGCTTACTTTAAAATAAAACAACGCCAAAAAAAGTAAACTAAAAAGAAGCCCGTACAAAACAAACTGATACCAGATGGTTAGCTGCGGATAAGCAATTAGTAATTCTTTTTTTAAAATAATCAATCCTACGGTGCCCCATAATAAGGTAGCTAACAATTGGGCAGTGCTGCCTACAATAGCCAGCGAAATTGTTTTCAGTCTGCCGCCTTCCGGCTGGTAAATCATGCGGCCAATATATTCCCCGACGCGGTTAGGCAACGCTACAGAAAAAGAAACCCCTGACAGCACTGCTTTATAAGCTGTAAAAAAATTGATGGGACGTACCGTAGTTACCAGCAATTTCCACTTCCAGGCTTCTAAACCCCAGTTAAAAAAAATAAGGAGCAGGGCTGCAACGAGATAAAGAATTTTAGGTGAAGCAAAAGATTCTTTTATTTCGGCCCACGATTGAGCTAAGTGGGGTTGGTGTTTTATTTGTTGATAGATAGAAAACGACAGTCCGGCGAACAACAAGGGTCCCAAAAAATAATTGAGAAAAATTTTGATAGTTTTGGGCATTCGCATAGCGGTAAAAATAATCACTCTTTGCAAAAGCCAGTCATCATATTAGGCATTGATCCAGGTACCATCATCATGGGTTTTAGTGTTATAGAAGTAACCTTCACTTCCATTATTATAAAAGAGATGGATGTGTTGAAACTTACAGCCACTAAGGACAATTACCACCGCCTTCAAAAAATTCACCAGAAGGTTGTACAATTAATGGAGACTTTTTCTCCTACCGAGTTTGCCATTGAAGCGCCATTCTTTGGTAAGAATGTACAAAGTATGCTGAAGTTAGGAAGGGCGCAGGGTGTAGCTATTGCAGCGGCTATGGAAAAAGGAATTCCGGTCACAGAGTACTCACCTAAAAAAGTAAAGCAATCAATTACCGGAAATGGTAATGCCGATAAAGAACAGGTGTGGATGATGCTGCAACGCATAACGGGCCTGCCCGAACGCCCCAAACATTTTGATGCAACAGATGCTTTAGCGGTTGCGGTTTGCCATCATTTTGCAAGCCGGATTATTATCCCTTCTATTTCGAAAACAACATCTATAAAAAAAGCTCCCAAGCAAAGCTGGGAGCAATTTGTTAGTGCCAACGGGCACCGGATTAAGATTTAGTTTTTGTCTTTGTTTTTGTGGCTGGTGTTTTCGTTTTCACTTTGATTTTTCCGGCTGGTGTTGTTTTTATTTTCGTTTTTGCTTTTTTGCCTTCCGGAACTGAGGTTGTTGTTACGGTTGAATCGCTATCTGCTCCTTCAATATGCGCTTCTCCTTCTTTGAGGAACATTTCTCCTTTACGGATTATTTGACCAAACTCGCCACCAAACCACCCATCTTCTGCCGGGATATAAATTATTTTATCGAATGACATTTGATAAGCGGAGTCGCCCACGTTAAAATCAATAATGCCTTTCAAATTTTTAATTCCAGAGGCTTTGAACATTTCCATTTCGGGATTTGCTCCTGCTACCGTATCTGTTGTATAGCTTATAAGCTTTGCCTCATTCCAATTCACTCCTTTATTCTGTCCGGCTTCAATGGTTTTTTGAAAGCTTTTGCCAAAGCGTTTTTCCATTTCCGTAACTGCTTCCGGTTTATTCACCTTAGCCACTTCTGTATTTATCAAACTGTCAATATTCAAATTCTTTGACTTTTCATCTGCAGACATCATCATTTGCATTTGTTCCGATTTGAGCACCTGCTCCATCATCACTCTAACTACTTTCCCTAACTGGGTTGGATTAGGATAAAGTGCTACAAAAGCTTTTTCATCCTTTGCTTTAAGTGTAGCAAAAAGTTTATGAATTATTATATCCTGGTTACTCACTTGTGCTTTTACAGGTTGAATTGAAAAGTAAATAGCTAAAAACAGGATGATTATTTTGTTGTATTTCATTATGATTATTTTAGATGAGAAAGAATCTTCTCTTGTACTTTCTTCAAGTCCTCATCAGCCGCTTTGGGTTTGGGTTGTGTAAAGCTTATATCGTTTGATGAATTGATGGGTACTAAATGTATATGCGCATGAGGCACTTCTAAACCAATAACACTAATACCGCAACGGTTGCAATTAAAAGCTTTTTCAATGGCATGTGCAATGGGCCTGGCAAATGTGAGCATCTCTGATAAATAATCATCGTCCAGGTCAAACAGCTTGTCTATTTCTATTTTAGGAACAATTAAGGTGTGGCCTTCACGCAATGGGAACGCATCTAAAAACGCAAAGAATTTTTCGTTCTCGGCAATTTTGTAGGAGGGAATTTCTCCATTAATTATTTTAGAAAAGATGGTCATGGTTAAATGATGTGTGAATATGTAAATGTGAGAATATGCGGATCAGGTGTCCTTTGTTCAACAGTAATACCGAACGTACAAGTGAGTGACACAACAGGCGATGCTATGAAAAACTATTGCTGGTAACATAACTATTAGGCTAAATTATTTAAAAAGATATTTAAATTGTTTTAGTAAAGTTGTTTCCTCATCCGCATATCTGCACATCCCTGTATCCGCCCATTAAATACTAATCTCTTCTACCTTAAACTTCACCACCCCTGCGGGTGCAGCCACTTCGGCTATATCGCCAATAACCTTGCCCAGCAATCCTTTGCCAATAGGGGAGGTAACAGATATTTTGCCTGCTTTCAGGTCGGCTTCAGGCTCGCTTACAATTTTATAAGTAACCTGTTTTTTGGTTTTGAGGTTGGTAAGTCTCACTGTAGTCAGAATGGAAACCTTGCTGGTATCAACAGTGGCCTGGTCAATAATCCGGGCCTGTGATACCTGGACATCCAATTGAGCAATCTTGGCTTCTAAATGTCCCTGCGCTTCCTTGGCTGCATCGTATTCGGCGTTCTCTTTCAGGTCGCCTTTTTCTCTTGCTTCGGCAATGGCCCTTGAAGCTGCCGGACGGTCAACACCCCGCATCCGCTGCAGTTCTGCTTTCATTTGTTCAAGTGTTTCCTTTGTCACATATTGTACGTCGCTCATAAAAAAAGATTAGATAGAGATGAAAAAAATAGCAACGCTCTTTTGGGGGAGCGTTGCGTATTAAGTGTTACAAATATAGAAGAAATATTTATTGCTGCGCCAACTGAAGCTTTTGAACTAATACCTCAGCCATACGCAGAAAAGCTTCGTTGCTATACCCCGCAATATGAGGTGTAATAATTACGTTAGGTTGGCTTGTTAAAAATTCCAGGCCTTTATTTTCATCATCGTTATAAGAAGAAAGCTTTTCATTTTCCAGCACATCTAATGCCGCACCCGCAATGGTTTTTGTTTTTATTGCATTGATGACGGCTTGCGTATCTGTAACCGCCCCACGACAGGTAGTAATAAAAAAAGGCGGGTGTTGAAAACTGGCAAAGAAAGTATCATTTGCCATGTGGTAAGTTTCGGGAGTAAGGGGCACATGAAGGCTCACCACCTGCGCTTTTTCGTAAATTTCTTCACGGGTTGCTTCTTTAATATAGCTATCGCTATAGGCTCTTTTATACTTATCATGAGCCAACACCTGCACACCAAAAGGCTGTAATAATTTAGCGAAGCTCGAGCCTGCGTTGCCATAGCCTATGATGGCTACTGTTTTGCCTCGTAACTCAATACCCCGGTTTTCATTCCTAAGCCAAATTCCTTCTTTTACCTGGTTAAATGAGCAGGAGATGTTGTTCATCAAATTGAGCACTAAGCCCAAGGTATGTTCGGCTACGGCATTTCGGTTTCCTTCGGGTGTGCTGAATAATTGAATGCCATTTTTAAGAGCATAGCTTTCATCAATTAATTCCATACCACTGCCTAAGCGGCCAATCCATTTTAAAGTTTTTGCAGCATCTAAAATAGCAAAATCAATCTTTATCCTTGTGGTTACAACCAGGCCTTCGACATCTTCCACAATAGAAAATAATTCATCGTAGGTGATGGCGGGGTAGTAATGCACTTCATAACCTCCCTTTGTTAACTGCTCTATAAGATAACTGTGTACCGGTGCGGTGATGATAACTTTTCTCATGTGATGCTAAAACTTAATAGAGCAAAATCGTTGATAGATAGTTGCTCGGCCCGGCGATTAAAAATTTCCTGTTGTAAAATTTCGGGGGTAAATAAACCTTTGCAGGCATTACGCAATGTTTTACGGCGTTGATTAAAAGCCGTCTTTACTAAATTAAAAAACACAGGCCGGCTTTTGAATTTCAATGGTTCTTTACGCAGCAGTAATTTTATCACCCCGCTTTTTACTTTAGGTGGCGGGTTAAAACTTGTCTCGCTTACATCGAACAAGTACTCCACATTATAAAAGGCCTGTAATAAAACAGATGTAACACCATACACTTTGTTGCCTTCTTTAGCGGCTATACGTAGCGCCACCTCTTTTTGAAACATGCCTACCACGCAAGAAACGGCATCTTCCCACTCTAATATTTTAAAAAGTATTTGGGTAGAAATATTATACGGGAAATTACCCACCACTGTAAATGGTTCATCAAATGGTTTGTCAAGTTCTAAAAAACTTTGATGGATGATTTTATCCTGAAGCAAAGTGTAGGTTTGTTTTAGATGGGTCACTTTTTCTTCGTCTAATTCTACGGCTTTAAAATTTATGTTAGGCAGGTTGATGAGATATTTTGTTAGCGCTCCACCTCCTGGGCCCACTTCTAATAAATTAGTGAACTCACATTTCGTGAGTTCCTCAACAATTGTTTTACAAATATTTTCATCTTTTAAAAAATGCTGGCCTAACGATTTTTTCAGTGTGTACATGGCTGCAAATGTAGGCCAGCTCTCAGCTATCAATCGTCAGTTACCAGATAACCTGATAAATTTTTATTCATTGCTGTTGTTGTGCTGATTGCCGATTGCTGGCAGCTTTTAGTACATTTAGGCCTTTAATTTTTGTATGCAAATAATAACTAAGCCTGTCATTGGTATTACCTGCGGCGATATAAACGGCATTGGCACAGAACTCATTATTAAAACTTTTGCCGACCACCGCATTTTAGAGTATTGCACCCCCATAATATTTGCCTCGGCCAAACTGGTGAACTTTTACCGTAAAGCCGTGCCCGATGTGCACCTGAACTATCAAAGTCTGAAAGATTTTTCGAAAATTGCACATAAGCAACTGAATATTTTTAATTGCTGGGAAGAAGAGGTGGTAATCAGTCCCGGCCAACTTACTGACACTGGTGGGAAGTATGCCGTACGTTCATTACTGTCAGCTGCTCAAGCGTTGAAGGACGGTCATATTCATGGTCTTGTTACAGCGCCTATTCATAAAAAAAATGTGCAAAGCCAGGAGTTTTCTTACACTGGCCACACACCATTTTTAAAAGATGTGGGTGGCGCTAAAGATGTACTGATGCTGTTATATGCAGAACGCATTCGTGTAGGTTTGGTCACCGAACACTTACCTGTTAAAGATGTAGCCGGCAGCATTACTAAAGAAATCATACTTTCCAAGATTGCCTTATTGCACCAAAGCCTGCGTCGCGATTTTGGCATTGACAAACCAAAGATTGCCGTGCTTGGACTAAACCCACACGCCGGCGACGAAGGCTTAATTGGTGATGAGGAAGAGAACATTATTATACCGGCTATAAAGGAAGCAAAGGCTAAAATGTTAGTGTACGGTCCCTTTAGTGCAGACGCTTTTTTTGCCCGGAGTAATTATTTACAGTTTGATGTCGTATTAGCCATGTATCACGACCAGGGTTTGATACCTTTTAAAACCATTGCAGGTGGCGAAGGTGTAAACTTTACTGCCGGATTAAATTTTGTACGCACTTCTCCGGACCATGGAACCGCTTTTGACATTGCCGGCAAAAACAGTGCTGACGCAGGTTCATTTACTACAGCTGTTTTTGAATGTATTGATATTATTAACCGGAGGAACGAATATGATGAGAGGAATAAAAATCCGTTACGGAAGATTACTGCGGAAGTGCTGAAGAATGTGGTGGATGAGAGAATTGAGGAATAAGGCCCACCCCGCCCTCCCGGCGGGAGGGAGACCTAAACACAGCCCCCTGCTTTTCTACGATATTTAGAAAACTCAATCAGCTTTAGTGATTGATTCTTTTGCTACGACGCTATTGTTGGCATCCTCATTAACGACTTTTTATTTTATATTATAAAGATTAAATTTTATTTACTCCTTTTAAAGCTGTCTGCGTTATGTTATTAATTGTTTCCCTGTTGTTTTGGTAAGCCTCCCAAACAGAAGCGCACCATTTTCGTATCATATCATCTCTTTCCTTTCCCGGTGGTGTTGCTAAAACATTTGAAACAGTTATGTCACCTCTTTTTGCGGGTAAGGTAATTGTTGGCCATGGCTTTTTATTTTTTGCCATTTGCATATGTAGTTGCTGAACTTGTTTTCCTGTGTAATTTTTTTCAATAAATAAATATAGGCCTGCAAGAGAAAATATAATGCTTATAGGTTTTGTGTTCGCAGCGGCCGTTTGTGCAATTTGAGCATCAACAATATGTTGATGAATAAAGGATGGGTGTTGATGCGCAAGCGTATAAAAAGAGAGTTCATTATATTGTTCCTGAATTGAAGGTGGCATTTAATAAAGGCTTCTGTCATCGTTAATTACAAAAGTACCGTATACGTAGGATAGACAATTTATAGCAGTACTGTCACTTTATTTAAATACCTGGCAATAGTATTTCATAGCATCGTCTGTTGTGTTGTTTCATCCCGCTCAAACCTTACAGTATTTCCTCAATGCGTTTCAACTCTTCATCGCTGAAATTATAATTACGTACACTTTGTACAGAATCTAAAACCTGCTCAGGTTTACTGGCGCCAATTATAACAGATGTAATGCGCCTGTCTTTTAGCACCCATGCTAAGGACATTTGTGCCAGGCTTTGGCCACGCTGCTCAGCCACAGCATCTAATTGCTGCACTTTAAAAATTACTTCTTCCGTAATTACACTGGAGTCTAATGCGCCATTGCCACGGCCACTGGCAGCACGGGAATCTTCCGGAATACCGGCCAAATATTTGTTGGTAAGAAGGCCTTGTGCTAAAGATGAAAATGTAATGCAGCCAACACCTCTTTCATTTAGTGTATCTAACAATCCCTTCTCAATACCGCGATCCAGCATGGAATATTTTGGCTGATGAATAAGCATTGTGGTGCCTAAGGAGTTCAACACTTCAATAGCTTTTATTGTTTGCTCAGGTGTATAGCTGGAGATGCCCACATACAAGGCTTTACCTTGCTGCACTATTTGATGTAAGGCACCCATTGTTTCCTCAATACGTGTATCCGGGTCGGGGCGATGATGATAAAAAATATCAACGTAGTCAAGCCCCATTCTTTTAAGGCTTTGATCAAGGGAAGCCACTAAATATTTTTTAGAGCCAAAATCCCCATAAGGCCCGGGCCACATAGGCCACCCTGCTTTTGTGGAAATAATCAGCTCATCGCGAAAAGCCAGGAAATCCTGTTTTAGAATTTTACCAAAGGTTTCTTCGGCACCACCTGGTGGTGGTCCATAATTATTCGCTAAATCAAAATGGGTAATGCCGCAATCAAATGCTGTATGTATAATGCTTCTGCATTTTTCGTAATCATCCTGCCGGCCGAAGTTGTGCCAAAGGCCTAAAGAAAGTGAGGGAAGTTTTAAACCACTATGCCCGCATCGGCGGTATTCCATGTAAGCGTATCGGCCGGGAGAAGGTTGGTAAGCCATGCAAAATTTAGTTTTATAACGCTCAATATATTAAACTCTGATGATTAAAGAATCGATCAGGTTGAATCCTGTAACTTGTGAATCCTGTTGCTAATTATTTTTTATGAAAAAATCGATTGCCTGCTTCTTATCAATTGTTTTAATTACGTTTCTGATTGCAAGCTGCGATAACAATAAACAATCAAATGCAGAAGTAAAAGCCAATCAATCTGAAGGTGATAAAAAGGCATCTGCGGATAATAACATTGAAATAGAAACTCCTGATTTTGCTGACCCCGCAATTAAACAATATTACAGTTCTTATACAGCCTATTTGAAAAAGGTGGTAACAACCATTCGCAATAAAGATGAAGACGCAACAATGAAATTATTCAATGAAGAAGGGAAGCAATTTGATAATAGAAATGAAATGGAAGAAAAGGCCCGTTCTACACCCGAAGAAGAACAAAAATTTACAACATGGCTAATGCAATCATATCCCTACCAAAAAGAAATTATTGAATCTGGCTACTATAAAAAATTTACAGGTGATTATTATAAAACTTTAAATGAGAAGAAATAAAATAACATTGGAAAAAAACTTAAAATATGAAAACAGCACTGTTAACGCTTACGCTTTGTTTTTTAATTACTTCTGCACATACTCAGGATATAACAGCTAAAAAACCCGAATCACCAAAGACGATAAGTATAAAAGTGCCGGATTTTGCTGACCCCACAGTTAAAGAGTTTTATAACCAATATTCTTCGCACCTGGTTAAATGTGTAGAAGCTATCCGCCAAAAAGATGAATCAAAAGCAACATCATTATTTAAAAACCCGGGAGAGCAATTGGTAGCTAAGGAAAAGATAATAGGAAAAGATTTAGTAAAGGATGCTGCAGAAAAACAAAAATACATGCAGTTTGCAGCCCAGGTATATCCTTACATAAAAGAAGTGGAGCGTTCCGCTTATTATCAAAATATGTATGGGAGAAAAAATAATTGACAACCGGATAAGCAGCTATCATTTTTATTAAATAGGTATATAAAAGTCTTACGCCTCGCAAAACTATTTCTTACACATCTATCCTCGCATACTTCGCATGGCTTTCAATAAACTCCCTGCGTGGCGCTACTTCATCGCCCATCAGCATACTAAATACACGGTCGGCTTCAGCAGCACTTTCAATAGTTACCTGCTTTAATGTTCTTGTAGCAGGGTTCATAGTAGTGGCCCATAATTGCTCGGAGTTCATTTCGCCAAGGCCTTTATAGCGTTGAAGGTTCACACTATCAGGATTACCTCCGCCTAACTTTTCACTTATTGATTTCCTTTGCTCTTCATTGTAGGCATACACTTGTTCTTTGCCTTTCTTAACCAGGTATAAAGGGGGCTGCGCAATATAAACATAGCCTTGCTCCACCAACTCTTTCATATAACGAAAGATGAATGTCAGTATCAGTGTTGCAATATGGCTTCCATCAACATCGGCATCGGTCATGATGATTAACTTATGATAGCGAAGCTTTACAATGTTCAACGCTTTTGGATCATCTGGTGTACCAACTGTTACACCCAAAGCCGTGTACATGTTTCTTATTTCTTCATTTTCATAAATTTTATGCTCCATTGCTTTCTCCACGTTCAAAATTTTACCACGCAATGGAAGAATAGCCTGGTAGCTTCTGTCGCGGCCCTGCTTGGCAGTACCACCGGCAGAGTCGCCCTCAACTAAATATAATTCGCATTTTTCAGGGTCACGTTCCGAGCAGTCCGCCAATTTACCGGGTAAGCCACCGCCACTCAAAACGCTTTTACGTTGCACCATTTCACGGGCCTTTTTGGCCGCGGCCCTGGCTTGTGCTGCGAGAATTACTTTATTGATAATGTTTCGGGCATCTTTTGGATTTTCTTCTAAATAAGCTTCTATTACCCTGGACACAGTTGTATCCACAATGCCCATTACTTCATTGTTACCCAGCTTTGTTTTAGTCTGGCCTTCAAACTGTGGCTCGGGAACTTTTACGGAGATAACAGCACTTAATCCTTCGCGGAAATCATCACCTTCAATGGTTACTTTGGCTTTTTCAAACAAGCCTTGTTTATCGCCATAACTTTTAAAAGTACGGGTTAAGGCACGGCGGAAACCCGCTACGTGTGTGCCGCCTTCAATGGTATTGATGTTGTTTACATAAGAATAAATATGTTCTGTGTAGCTGCTATTGTAGGTCATGGCTACTTCAACTACTACATTGTTTTTTTCATCATGCCCTTCAACAAATAATATTTTTGGAAGGAATGATGTACGGCCGGCGTTGCCGTCCAGCATTTCTACAAACTCCACAATACCACCCTCGCTAAAAAAAGTTTTCGTATAGTTCAATCCTGTTTCTTCATCTTTTTCACGCAGGTCATTTAAAGTAATGCGCAACCCTTTGTTGAGGAAACTCAGTTCACGCAGGCGGCCTTCTAAAATTTCTTTGTTATAATCTAATGTAATAAAGATGGAATCATCGGGCCAGAAGTGAACCGTAGTACCGTGCTTTTCGCTCACGCCAATTTCACGAACAGGGTATTGAGGAACGCCTATGCGATACTCCTGCTCAAATATTTTTCCTTCCCGGAAAACTGTTGCATGTAATAATTTACTTAAAGCGTTCACGCAGCTTACGCCTACGCCGTGCAAGCCACCCGAAACCTTATACGAGTCTTTGTCAAACTTGCCACCGGCATGAAGTACGGTCATTACTACTTCCAAAGCACTGCGGCCTTCTTTTGCATGAATGCCGGTAGGAATACCACGGCCATCATCTTCTACCGAAACAGAATTGTCTTCATGAATGGTAGCAATAATATTTTTACAATAGCCGGCAAGGGCTTCGTCAATAGAGTTATCTACCACTTCATATACAAGATGGTGCAGGCCTTTTACGCTAATATCGCCAATATACATGGCCGGACGTTTACGAACGGCTTCTAAACCTTCTAAAACCTGGATGGAATCGGCGCCGTAAGCTGGCATTGTAGAAAGGGACGGAGGGCTTGTAATTGCATCTAAAATATCACTCATTTTACGCTAAAATTTAGGCGCCAAAACTGACGCTGGGCTATTCGGGCAAATATACCGAAATAAGCCTTTTAAAATGGCCTTTAGATAGGTTAAAATGTGATGATGAATTAAGCGTAGATCCCAAGTATTTTTATGACGATGTTTCTTATTAAAAAAATAGTGTTCACCGCTTTTGCCTTTGTTTATTTTCATACATAACTGCTTGCAATAAAATGGAAAATCCGGGGATGTACAGGTCTATTATTTTTTATTAGCTTAATAGTGCTAATGTCATTGATTTGTGACGGATGACGCCGGGAACAAAACAAATTGTTGGTGCAGTTGAAGAGAAGCCGGGTTATATTAAATGAATAAAATGAAAAAAGATTCTTTCGACCTTGCTTGCTTTGGTGAAATCCTCTGGGATCTGCTGCCTTCGGGAGCCAGGCCTGGCGGCGCTCCTATGAATGTAGCATACCATGGGCAAAAGCTGGGTATGCACAGCACATTAATTTCAAGAGTTGGAAATGATGGTTGGGGTGATGGGTTGGTTACGTTATTAAAAAACAATAGTATCTCAACTGAATTTGTGCAGGTGGATGAGGAACATGCAACCGGTGGAGTGAATGCTACCATAGGCGCAAACAACGAAGTGAGTTACGATATTATATTTCCTGTTGCGTGGGATTTTATTACATGCAATGAAGAAACTATTGAACTTGTACAAAATGCTTCTTTCTTTTTATATGGAAGTTTAGCGGCAAGGAATGCGCCGTCTCACCAAACATTATTGCGGTTTTTAGAAGTTGCTAAAACCAAAGTTGTTGATATCAACTTAAGGCCACCGCATTATACTCAAGCTTTGATAGAAGATTTATTGCTAAGCGCTGATATAGTTAAATTGAATGAACTTGAATTAGCACTGATTGCGCAATGGTACAAATCATTGGATGCGATGAATGACCAGGTAAAATTTTTGCAGGACAAGTTTTCTATTCCAACTATCATTGTTACAAAAGGTAACGATGGCGCTTTAATTTGTAAGGAAGAAACTATTTTCATTCATAAAGGTTTTCCCGTTACAGTTGCAGATACAGTTGGTAGTGGAGATGCGTTCTTAGCTGCTTTCTTATCAAAGACGGCGGAAGGTAAACCAGTAGGAGAATGTTTGAAATATGCTAATGCTTTAGGTGCTTTCATTACATCAAAACCTGGTGCCTGTCCTATATATGATGTTGACGAAATAGAACTATTAATGAAACAACCTTCTGTTCTTTAAAAATAATAAGGATGAAAAGAATTGAAAACTTCTCACTGTTGATGTATCCTGCCGCCAATATTTCTTATAAAGTACTCACCCTCTCCATCATCAACTGTTTTACGATGGATTCCAATTCCTGTATTCTTTTTTCTAATTGAGGAAGGTTGCGAAACACCGCCTGGCTGCGGAGTGCCGAAGTGTAATCCCCGGCGGGTGAGCCGGTTACTGCACTATAAGGTTCTTTCATGGATTTGCTCACGCCGCTTTGTGCATTGATCTTGGCGCCATCCGCAATTTGAATATGGCCAACCAGGCCTGCTTGTCCACCAATCATAACTTTATTACCAATTTTAGTGGAGCCGCTAACGCCGGCTTGCGCTGCAATCACGGTGCTGTTGCCCACCTCTACGTTATGCGCAATCTGGATCAGGTTATCAAGTTTAGCCCCTGCTCTAATGCAGGTAGAACCAATTGTGGCACGATCAATAGTTGTGTTAGCGCCAATTTCTACATAGTCTTCAATTACCACATTGCCAATTTGCGGCACTTTTTTAAAGGACCCATCTGCTTGTGGTGCAAAGCCAAAACCATCTGAACCTATTACGGTACCGGCATGTACGTTTACGTCATTACCTAATTCACAATCATGATAAATTTTTACACCGGGATGAATGATGCAGTTCTTACCAATGGTAACGTTATCACCAATATAGGAGTTAGGAAAAACTTTTGTACCGGAACCAATATTTACGCCTTCGCCGATGTAAGAGAAAGCACCAATATATACATCATCTGCAATTTTAGCCGATGGCGCAATATAACTTGGCTGTTGTATGCCTTTTAATTGTTGCGTAACCATTTCCTCGTACTTGCTTAAAAGTTGTGCAAACCCGGTATAAGCATCCTGTACCCGCACTAAGGTTGGCTTTACCGGTTCCCGCAGTTCGTAGGTATCGTTAATTATAGCAATAGATGCATTAGTGGAATAGAGGAACTCTTCATACTTAGGATTGGCAAGAAAAGTAAGCTGCCCGGCATGTGCTTCTTCAATTTTACCAAACGAAGAAACAGTCGCATCGGCACTCCCCTCAAGTTTCCCGTTTAACAATATTGAAATTTGGGCGGCTGTAAATTGCATAGTTCTGTATCATTAAGGATAAAAGACTAAGTCAAACTAAGACAAGCTATTGTTCAAGCTCGCTGCAAAGCAAGGTCAATTAACTCAATTTAGTCATATGGTACAGAAAGTAAAACTGTTAAAACAAATGTTGTCGCTTGATCCCTTTAGCCTCTATAATTATTTCTAACCTGTTTTATTTAAGGTAACAAAGATAATCCTTCCGGACAGGCGTGGAGAGCCGCTGATGTATCAGTGCATTATCTACCTGCGAAATATCAGCTACCGTTCCATCCCTGTATAAAATTTTTATATGCTCATCAGCTGGATTGTAAGTTGTGTTTACGGCTTCTCCGGTAAAAACAAAATACGCTGCTTCGGTTTCGGTAATGCCCAGCTTTAGCGCCAAATCTTTTCGTAACGATTCTACAAGCATATCATCAAACGGTTCAGAAGCGTATTTTATTTTAAGCAGCTTTCTGTCAACCAATCCATTGCTTAACCGGGACAGCACTATATCAAAATGGCCGCACCAGCCTTTAAGGGTACACATTACATCCGTATCATCTAACTGCGCAAATTTTTCTATGTGCTTAATAAAAT
>MWWF01000031.1_pt1 | contig 21603 bp, 8 predicted proteins | sample 1047351 | NCBI WGS metagenome assembly MWWF01 (sample SAMN06349970, study PRJNA376086) | soil metagenome | isolation source: MGM-3 sample Antarctic (ecotone) soil | place: Antarctica
GAACAAGAGGGAAAGAAGTGCTACCTTGTGGGGGTGAAAGCGGGCGGCGTAAAAATGCCATAACGTAAAAATGCCATAACGTAAAAATGCCATAACGTAAAAATGCCATAACGTAAAAATGCCATAAGTAAAAATGCCATAACGTAAAAATGCCATAACGTAAAAATGCCATAAGTAAAAATGCCATAACGTAAAAATGCCATAACGTAAAAATGCCATAAGTAAAAATGCCATAAGTAAAAATGCCATAACACACTATGGCAAATTTTGAACGCTGCGCGTCCAGAATTTGCCGTGTGCCCCTCCGGGGCGCGTACCTTTCTTCCCCACCGCCCCAATCGTTCGCCATGCCCCACGCCATTATCCGGGTAGCCAAGATTAAGACAGCGGGCGCAGCTCGTGGGAAGACTGCCCACAATTACCGACTGGTGGATACCCCCAACGCCGACCAGGAGCGCACGGCCAGCCACAACCAGGAGTACATCAACACCGACAAGACCGACTACTGGAGCCTGGCCGAGCAACGCATTGCCGAAGCCGTCACCCGCAAAGTGCGCGATGACCAGGTGCGGGCAATGGAGATAATTTTAACGGCTTCACCGGAGTGGTTCAACCGTGGCCAGGACGGGCAGGCCGAGGACGTGCGCGGGGGGAAGTGGGTGGAAAGTAATTTGAACTTTCTAAAGGAGAAGTTTGGGGAGAAGAACGTTGTTTCGTTCACGCTGCACCAGGACGAAACCACCCCGCACATTCACGCGGTCATCGTTCCGATTAGCGAGAACGAGAAGGGCCGGGCCTGCCTGTCGGCCGACCGGCTGTTCAACCCCACCACCCTTTCGCAGCTGCAAACCGACTACGCCACCGCGATGGCCCCGCACGGCCTAGAGCGTGGCGTGGAGGGCAGCCGCCGGCAGCACGAGGACATGAAGCAGGTGTATGGCCAGCAGGCCCGCACGGCGGCCGAGCTGGCCCCCCTCGTGCAGCCGGTGGCCGCGCAGGCGTTCACCCTACCCGACGTGCCGGTGTTTGGACGGGACGAGTGGAAGGTCGAGCAGCAGGCCGCGATTAACGCCGAGATAGCCCGACAGGTAGAGGAAGCCCACAAACGGGCACAGGAGGCCGGAATCGTAGCCATAGCGAACGCCGGGGGCCGGGAACGCGCCGACGTACTGGAACGGCAGTTGAACGCTTCACAGGGGCTAAAACAGGGGCAGTTTGAACAGTTGGCGGCTACCACGGCGCAAGTCAAGGCGCAGGCTGAGCGTAGCGAGCACCTGGCCGTGCAGCTTGCCCAGGGCGGCGGGCCAGCCGTGGAGGCCCTGACCAGCTACGGGCACCAGCAGCGCGAAAAAGCCCGTCAGGAACTGGTTGAGATACTTGAGACGGTCTTGTTAAAGCCCATCCCCAGCTCCGAAGCCTTCCGCGCAGAGCTGGAAAGCATTGGCTACATGCCCGGCAAAGATGCCCAGGGCAAAGGGGCGTTGGTGGACGAGCAAAGCGGAGCCGTTTTCACGCTAAGCGAATTAAAGCCCAACGGGTTAGACTTCCGCCCGCAGTTTGAAACGGCCATTAAGCTCACCAAAGAAGCCGAGTTTGCGCAGTCGGCCGCCGGCAAGCTGGCTGCCGAGCAGGCCGAGCGCCAGGTGCGCGGCCAGCAGCCCCACGAAGGCCGAGCGGTGCTGGAAATGGAGGCCAAAGACGTGGAAACCATCAAAAAGCATTTTTCAGACGTGCGGGCCGGTGTCCGGCCGGGCCAGGTGCAGGCTGATGGACGGGTGCAGCTCGAAATTGTGTACCAGCACACCCAGCCGACCATCCGCAGCATAAACCAGCTACTGAACCAGGCTCAGAAGTGGACAGGGGTAACGGTGCAGGAGGATAGCTACGACCGGGAGCAGCGCCAGGTCGGGGCCGAGCGCCGAGGCCAAGAACTGAAGGCCGAGAAAAGCCAGAGCAAGAGCCAGGATAGAGGGCAGAGCATTGGGTAACTATTTCCTCTAACCAGACGACTCCCAAAAGTCCCCCCCCAATTGCATTGGGGGGGGACTTTTGTAAGAGTTAAGAGCAGAGTGTTATAACTCGCTGATTATCAATGGGGGTCTGTTTGAAGATTTCAAACAGCCGTTTGAAACCTTCAAACAGGTGTTTTGTACTTTTCCGCGACAATAGATTTGATAAAGTTGAAAAAGTAGCCCTGTTTCTGCAATGAGACATTGCAGAAAGTGCAACATCATGTTTTAAAAAACGGGCGAATTTTCAACTTATACAATGTACATTTGAGTATCATAAATAAAATTTGCGATGTCAACTTGGTACAAAAAAATAACGGATTACCCTGAAAATGAGAGCAATCCGTTTTCAGAAAAGGCAGTGCTTGAGATTAGCACTACTAAAAAACGCCAGGCCATCAGGCCGCCCAAGACAACGGATGGAGAAAATAAGTATTGGGTAATCGACAATAACGGGCAGAAAGTGGCTGAGAGCCTGTTTGTTAGGGAAATTGAGGTGGATGAAGAGCAATTCGCAAAGGTTTTTCTAGGGGGACTACTCAACTTTTGGGAGCTTAGCCCGCGTGGTATCAGGGTATTTACCTATGTTCTCCGGCAGCTCCGTCCAGGGCGTGATGAGTTCTACTTTTCTGCTCCTGAGTGTATGAAATTCACTCTTTATAAAAGCAGGGGACTTGTAATCAGTGGTTTAGCTGAATTAGTTGGGGCTGGCCTGATAGCTCGTAGCACCGACCCCTTAATCTACTTTCTTAACCCACTGATAGTCTTTAATGGGAGTAGAGTAACATTTGCTAAAAGCTACGTTCGCAAGCAGATAGCAAGTAAAAACCTCAATCAGCTTGCCTTACCATTCAACCCCAGCTTAGAACAGTTGCGCGAAATTGCAAGCACTAATCATCTATGAAATGAGGCATCTACTTAACCAAGACGACGAGCAGGCCGTGCTCGATGAGTTGGCCCACAACCAGCACAGGGCAGAGCTAACAAGCCAAGCTTGTGCGCGACGGAGCCAACCACAGCAAGCAGCCAGTTGGGCAAAGTCAGCTCGTCAGATAGGTGACCGGATTATGCTTCTGAAAGAGGCTTTTCTACTGTCAAAACGCAACTAAACAAAAACCTAAAAATGAGCCAACAAATGACGTTTTTCGGCTTTTACATCGACATTTTTGAGTTTGGTTTTTGTCTGCACACTGAGCAGGTGGTAGAGCTGACCCAAGACGACCCCAAAACAACCCAACTCCGGGCCGCTGGCTTCATCGGGGAGGACTATGACGAGACCACCCACAAGCCCAATACCCTGCACAACTTCATCGAGAGCACTGACGAGTATAAGCAAGTAATTGGCATCATTGAACCAGAGTCTTTGGTTTACTTCTAACCTGTAAACCACGGGGCGGTGGGGGAAAAACGGCTAATTTAGCCGGCTCATCCACTCTACCCGCCGTGCCCGTTCTACATGCCGAGGTTCAGGTTGCCGGCGCTCGTGCGCGCTGCACCCTCACCCAGCACTCCCTTTTCCAACCGACTGACTACATCGGCCGGCCCAGCAGCACGGTTCACGTCGGGCTCATCATGCTCACGTTTTCCGGGGAAGAGGCCCTATTGGACATTTGGGCACAGTTGGGGCTCGATTCCTACCGGCGTGTAAGTGGGCACGTCGGTTTCTTTCACGAGGAAGGCCATACGCACCACAAGCTCACGTTCTACGACGCGGCTTGTGTGTTCTACCAAGTGCGGTTTGATGCGCGTGGCCAGGGCAAGGAGGCCTCCCTACAAGCGGACGTGTTTTTCTCGGCGGCGGCCGTAGACGTGCAGGGACTACACAGCGAGGCCCACACACAGCTCTGGTGGGAGAAGGACGACCAAGTACGATTTCGAGCCCTGAATAAGCCTGCTCAATTGCTGCCCTCCCCGAGCTTGCGAGCCTCGCTCTTCACAATTTCACCATCGACCCCGCCACTAGTAACCCCACTCCTAGCACCCAAACCGCCAAAAGAGGCCCTAGACCCCAGAAAAAAGCCTCCATATGCTCCGGTTATTGCCAAATGGTACCGGAAAGGGGGCGCAATCGAGCTACTGGCCGATGGAAACTGGAAATTCACCGATTGGGAATTTAACTCGGTGGTATACGAGGGCGATTTCCCAAATTTTACCCCTCACGAACGCCAGCAGGTCAATATTCCCGATATGGTAGGCGATTGTGAGGCCGATTTTCGAGCTGCTAACAAGCTAGCTCCACTTGGCCGAAGCCTAGAGGATAACACCTGGCACCACCACCAAAACCTAACCACTATGCAGGAGGTGCCCAGAGAATTACATGCACGGTTTACGCATTATGGAGCCCGCTCTATCATCAAAAAACGAGTAGCAGCTAATTCAGCGCAAACCAGCCCAGTCCGCTCTAAAATCAACAAGAGAAAGCCATGAAGACCTTCATTTCTTGGGGTAAAAACGATGAAACCGCCATTGTCCAGCTAGAAAAAGAGATTGGTTTCTCAGTACCCGCTGACTATCGAACCTTTCTGCTCAACAACAACGGGGGACGGGTTGATGACGAATTATTTTTTGTCGAGGGATTGAGCCAGGACGTGATGATGGACGTGTTTTACGGCATCACCCACCGAAACCAAGCCCTCACGTTGTCCTACTGGCTAAAAGAATACGGCGACGAACTACAAGAAAATACGCTCATCATTGGTACTGACCCAGGGGGGGGGATGCTTACTTATATCACGGCCGGGGAGGACAAAGGCGTTTACTATTGGGACCACGCCCATTTCTTCGAGTCATCCACCGAGGAGGACGGTAATACCTACTTTGTGGCAGATTCTTTCGCTGATTTTTGCTCCATACTTCGACCATTTGTGGGAGCTAGTTAGGTGCTATCTTCGCCCTGCTATCGGAAGCGTAACCGGCTCTGCTGAGGAGCAACCGGCCAGGAATACGGTAGTCCACAGACGCACGTCTGACACCCCGCCCAGCGTTGAAGGTTCGCCCTCTGCTGCGCGGGGTGTTTCTGTTTTAAGAATAGGTTTTCAGGCATGCCACGCCGCATTGTCAGACTGTTCAGAAAAGCCTAAATTGGTCTATTCTGTATCGGCCGGGAATACTAAAATAAGCCCGACAATGCGGCGTGGCATGCCCGAAAACCTAATGCCAGAACTTGTACTTTTAGGTGGTAGTGATTTATCTTTTGCTTTATGGACGTGCGGATATTTCGCCTAAAGAATACCCCATTGGGCACGGTGTTGGTCAAATTTTATCAGGTGGTGCCGTACAGTTCGGAGGCGTTTGAACGGTACTTGATAACGGAGCATCTACGAACGCAGTGGGGTGCAGATAAGGTCGTTATTCTACCATCGAGTAAGGCGCTTTATCAGGGACTGGTGCTGAGTAATACCGTACTGATTGGGGCCATTGCCAAGCTGGCTGAACGGTGCCCAGCGTGTAATTGTGTGCGGGTCGAGCGGGAGATACCAGGGGGCATGAGCTGGTAAGCAGGGGGCCAGTGTTGAGGGTAAGCGGCGGTCGAACAAGAGGGAAAGAAGTGCTACCTTGTGGGGGTGAAAGCGGGCGGCGTAAAAATGCCATAACGTAAAAATGCCATAACGTAAAAATGCCATAACGTAAAAATGCCATAACGTAAAAATGCCATAAGTAAAAATGCCATAACGTAAAAATGCCATAACGTAAAAATGCCATAAGTAAAAATGCCATAACGTAAAAATGCCATAACGTAAAAATGCCATAAGTAAAAATGCCATAAGTAAAAATGCCATAACACACTATGGCAAATTTTGAACGCTGCGCGTCCAGAATTTGCCGTGTGCCCCTCCGGGGCGCGTACCTTTCTTCCCCACCGCCCCAATCGTTCGCCATGCCCCACGCCATTATCCGGGTAGCCAAGATTAAGACAGCGGGCGCAGCTCGTGGGAAGACTGCCCACAATTACCGACTGGTGGATACCCCCAACGCCGACCAGGAGCGCACGGCCAGCCACAACCAGGAGTACATCAACACCGACAAGACCGACTACTGGAGCCTGGCCGAGCAACGCATTGCCGAAGCCGTCACCCGCAAAGTGCGCGATGACCAGGTGCGGGCAATGGAGATAATTTTAACGGCTTCACCGGAGTGGTTCAACCGTGGCCAGGACGGGCAGGCCGAGGACGTGCGCGGGGGGAAGTGGGTGGAAAGTAATTTGAACTTTCTAAAGGAGAAGTTTGGGGAGAAGAACGTTGTTTCGTTCACGCTGCACCAGGACGAAACCACCCCGCACATTCACGCGGTCATCGTTCCGATTAGCGAGAACGAGAAGGGCCGGGCCTGCCTGTCGGCCGACCGGCTGTTCAACCCCACCACCCTTTCGCAGCTGCAAACCGACTACGCCACCGCGATGGCCCCGCACGGCCTAGAGCGTGGCGTGGAGGGCAGCCGCCGGCAGCACGAGGACATGAAGCAGGTGTATGGCCAGCAGGCCCGCACGGCGGCCGAGCTGGCCCCCCTCGTGCAGCCGGTGGCCGCGCAGGCGTTCACCCTACCCGACGTGCCGGTGTTTGGACGGGACGAGTGGAAGGTCGAGCAGCAGGCCGCGATTAACGCCGAGATAGCCCGACAGGTAGAGGAAGCCCACAAACGGGCACAGGAGGCCGGAATCGTAGCCATAGCGAACGCCGGGGGCCGGGAACGCGCCGACGTACTGGAACGGCAGTTGAACGCTTCACAGGGGCTAAAACAGGGGCAGTTTGAACAGTTGGCGGCTACCACGGCGCAAGTCAAGGCGCAGGCTGAGCGTAGCGAGCACCTGGCCGTGCAGCTTGCCCAGGGCGGCGGGCCAGCCGTGGAGGCCCTGACCAGCTACGGGCACCAGCAGCGCGAAAAAGCCCGTCAGGAACTGGTTGAGATACTTGAGACGGTCTTGTTAAAGCCCATCCCCAGCTCCGAAGCCTTCCGCGCAGAGCTGGAAAGCATTGGCTACATGCCCGGCAAAGATGCCCAGGGCAAAGGGGCGTTGGTGGACGAGCAAAGCGGAGCCGTTTTCACGCTAAGCGAATTAAAGCCCAACGGGTTAGACTTCCGCCCGCAGTTTGAAACGGCCATTAAGCTCACCAAAGAAGCCGAGTTTGCGCAGTCGGCCGCCGGCAAGCTGGCTGCCGAGCAGGCCGAGCGCCAGGTGCGCGGCCAGCAGCCCCACGAAGGCCGAGCGGTGCTGGAAATGGAGGCCAAAGACGTGGAAACCATCAAAAAGCATTTTTCAGACGTGCGGGCCGGTGTCCGGCCGGGCCAGGTGCAGGCTGATGGACGGGTGCAGCTCGAAATTGTGTACCAGCACACCCAGCCGACCATCCGCAGCATAAACCAGCTACTGAACCAGGCTCAGAAGTGGACAGGGGTAACGGTGCAGGAGGATAGCTACGACCGGGAGCAGCGCCAGGTCGGGGCCGAGCGCCGAGGCCAAGAACTGAAGGCCGAGAAAAGCCAGAGCAAGAGCCAGGATAGAGGGCAGAGCATTGGGTAACTATTTCCTCTAACCAGACGACTCCCAAAAGTCCCCCCCCAATTGCATTGGGGGGGGACTTTTGTAAGAGTTAAGAGCAGAGTGTTATAACTCGCTGATTATCAATGGGGGTCTGTTTGAAGATTTCAAACAGCCGTTTGAAACCTTCAAACAGGTGTTTTGTACTTTTCCGCGACAATAGATTTGATAAAGTTGAAAAAGTAGCCCTGTTTCTGCAATGAGACATTGCAGAAAGTGCAACATCATGTTTTAAAAAACGGGCGAATTTTCAACTTATACAATGTACATTTGAGTATCATAAATAAAATTTGCGATGTCAACTTGGTACAAAAAAATAACGGATTACCCTGAAAATGAGAGCAATCCGTTTTCAGAAAAGGCAGTGCTTGAGATTAGCACTACTAAAAAACGCCAGGCCATCAGGCCGCCCAAGACAACGGATGGAGAAAATAAGTATTGGGTAATCGACAATAACGGGCAGAAAGTGGCTGAGAGCCTGTTTGTTAGGGAAATTGAGGTGGATGAAGAGCAATTCGCAAAGGTTTTTCTAGGGGGACTACTCAACTTTTGGGAGCTTAGCCCGCGTGGTATCAGGGTATTTACCTATGTTCTCCGGCAGCTCCGTCCAGGGCGTGATGAGTTCTACTTTTCTGCTCCTGAGTGTATGAAATTCACTCTTTATAAAAGCAGGGGACTTGTAATCAGTGGTTTAGCTGAATTAGTTGGGGCTGGCCTGATAGCTCGTAGCACCGACCCCTTAATCTACTTTCTTAACCCACTGATAGTCTTTAATGGGAGTAGAGTAACATTTGCTAAAAGCTACGTTCGCAAGCAGATAGCAAGTAAAAACCTCAATCAGCTTGCCTTACCATTCAACCCCAGCTTAGAACAGTTGCGCGAAATTGCAAGCACTAATCATCTATGAAATGAGGCATCTACTTAACCAAGACGACGAGCAGGCCGTGCTCGATGAGTTGGCCCACAACCAGCACAGGGCAGAGCTAACAAGCCAAGCTTGTGCGCGACGGAGCCAACCACAGCAAGCAGCCAGTTGGGCAAAGTCAGCTCGTCAGATAGGTGACCGGATTATGCTTCTGAAAGAGGCTTTTCTACTGTCAAAACGCAACTAAACAAAAACCTAAAAATGAGCCAACAAATGACGTTTTTCGGCTTTTACATCGACATTTTTGAGTTTGGTTTTTGTCTGCACACTGAGCAGGTGGTAGAGCTGACCCAAGACGACCCCAAAACAACCCAACTCCGGGCCGCTGGCTTCATCGGGGAGGACTATGACGAGACCACCCACAAGCCCAATACCCTGCACAACTTCATCGAGAGCACTGACGAGTATAAGCAAGTAATTGGCATCATTGAACCAGAGTCTTTGGTTTACTTCTAACCTGTAAACCACGGGGCGGTGGGGGAAAAACGGCTAATTTAGCCGGCTCATCCACTCTACCCGCCGTGCCCGTTCTACATGCCGAGGTTCAGGTTGCCGGCGCTCGTGCGCGCTGCACCCTCACCCAGCACTCCCTTTTCCAACCGACTGACTACATCGGCCGGCCCAGCAGCACGGTTCACGTCGGGCTCATCATGCTCACGTTTTCCGGGGAAGAGGCCCTATTGGACATTTGGGCACAGTTGGGGCTCGATTCCTACCGGCGTGTAAGTGGGCACGTCGGTTTCTTTCACGAGGAAGGCCATACGCACCACAAGCTCACGTTCTACGACGCGGCTTGTGTGTTCTACCAAGTGCGGTTTGATGCGCGTGGCCAGGGCAAGGAGGCCTCCCTACAAGCGGACGTGTTTTTCTCGGCGGCGGCCGTAGACGTGCAGGGACTACACAGCGAGGCCCACACACAGCTCTGGTGGGAGAAGGACGACCAAGTACGATTTCGAGCCCTGAATAAGCCTGCTCAATTGCTGCCCTCCCCGAGCTTGCGAGCCTCGCTCTTCACAATTTCACCATCGACCCCGCCACTAGTAACCCCACTCCTAGCACCCAAACCGCCAAAAGAGGCCCTAGACCCCAGAAAAAAGCCTCCATATGCTCCGGTTATTGCCAAATGGTACCGGAAAGGGGGCGCAATCGAGCTACTGGCCGATGGAAACTGGAAATTCACCGATTGGGAATTTAACTCGGTGGTATACGAGGGCGATTTCCCAAATTTTACCCCTCACGAACGCCAGCAGGTCAATATTCCCGATATGGTAGGCGATTGTGAGGCCGATTTTCGAGCTGCTAACAAGCTAGCTCCACTTGGCCGAAGCCTAGAGGATAACACCTGGCACCACCACCAAAACCTAACCACTATGCAGGAGGTGCCCAGAGAATTACATGCACGGTTTACGCATTATGGAGCCCGCTCTATCATCAAAAAACGAGTAGCAGCTAATTCAGCGCAAACCAGCCCAGTCCGCTCTAAAATCAACAAGAGAAAGCCATGAAGACCTTCATTTCTTGGGGTAAAAACGATGAAACCGCCATTGTCCAGCTAGAAAAAGAGATTGGTTTCTCAGTACCCGCTGACTATCGAACCTTTCTGCTCAACAACAACGGGGGACGGGTTGATGACGAATTATTTTTTGTCGAGGGATTGAGCCAGGACGTGATGATGGACGTGTTTTACGGCATCACCCACCGAAACCAAGCCCTCACGTTGTCCTACTGGCTAAAAGAATACGGCGACGAACTACAAGAAAATACGCTCATCATTGGTACTGACCCAGGGGGGGGGATGCTTACTTATATCACGGCCGGGGAGGACAAAGGCGTTTACTATTGGGACCACGCCCATTTCTTCGAGTCATCCACCGAGGAGGACGGTAATACCTACTTTGTGGCAGATTCTTTCGCTGATTTTTGCTCCATACTTCGACCATTTGTGGGAGCTAGTTAGGTGCTATCTTCGCCCTGCTATCGGAAGCGTAACCGGCTCTGCTGAGGAGCAACCGGCCAGGAATACGGTAGTCCACAGACGCACGTCTGACACCCCGCCCAGCGTTGAAGGTTCGCCCTCTGCTGCGCGGGGTGTTTCTGTTTTAAGAATAGGTTTTCAGGCATGCCACGCCGCATTGTCAGACTGTTCAGAAAAGCCTAAATTGGTCTATTCTGTATCGGCCGGGAATACTAAAATAAGCCCGACAATGCGGCGTGGCATGCCCGAAAACCTAATGCCAGAACTTGTACTTTTAGGTGGTAGTGATTTATCTTTTGCTTTATGGACGTGCGGATATTTCGCCTAAAGAATACCCCATTGGGTACGGTGTTGGTCAAGTTTTATCAGGTGGTGCCGTACAGTTCGGAGGCGTTTGAACGGTACTTGATAACGGAGCATCTACGAACGCGGTGGGGTGCAGACAAGGTCGTCATTCTACCATCGAGTAAGGCGGTTTATCAGGGACTGGTGCTGAGTAATACCGTACTGATTGGGGCCATTGCCAAGCTGGCTGAACGGTGCCCAGCGTGTAATTGCGTGCGGGTTGAGCGGGAGGTACCAGGGGGCATGAGCTGGTAAGTAGGAGGCCAGTGTCGAGGGTAAGCGGCGGTCGAACAAGAGGGAAAGAAGTGCTACCTTGTGGGGATGAAAGAGGGCGGCGTGGAAATGCCATAACACACTATGGCAAATTCTGAACGCTGCGCGTTCAGAATTTGCCGTGTGCCCCTCCGGGGCGCGTACCTTTCTTCCCCACCGCCCCAATAGTTCGCCATGCCCCACGCCATTATCCGGGTAGCCAAGATTAAGACAGCGGGCGCAGCTCGTGGGAAGACTGCCCACAATTACCGACTGGTGGATACCCCCAACGCTGACCAGGAGCGCACGGCCAGCCACAACCAGGAATACATCAACACCGACAAGACCGACTACTGGAGCCTGGCCGAGCAACGCATTGCCGAAGCCGTCACCCGCAAAGTGCGCGATGACCAGGTGCGGGCAATGGAGATAATTTTAACGGCTTCACCGGAGTGGTTCAACCGTGGCCAGGACGGGCAGGCCGAGGACGTGCGCGGGGGGAAGTGGGTGGAAAGTAATTTGAACTTTCTAAAGGAGAAGTTTGGGGAGAAGAACGTTGTTTCGTTCACGCTGCACCAGGACGAAACCACCCCGCACATTCACGCGGTCATCGTTCCGATTAGCGAGAACGAGAAGGGCCGGGCCTGCCTGTCGGCCGACCGGCTGTTCAACCCCACCACCCTTTCGCAGCTGCAAACCGACTACGCCACCGCGATGGCCCCGCACGGCCTAGAGCGTGGCGTGGAGGGCAGCCGCCGGCAGCACGAGGACATGAAGCAGGTGTATGGCCAGCAGGCCCGCACGGCGGCCGAGCTGGCCCCCCTCGTGCAGCCGGTGGCCGCGCAGGCGTTCACCCTACCCGACGTGCCGGTGTTTGGACGGGACGAGTGGAAGGTCGAGCAGCAGGCCGCGATTAACGCCGAGATAGCCCGACAGGTAGAGGAAGCCCACAAACGGGCACAGGAGGCCGGAATCGTAGCCATAGCGAACGCCGGGGGCCGGGAACGCGCCGACGTACTGGAACGGCAGTTGAACGCTTCACAGGGGCTAAAACAGGGGCAGTTTGAACAGTTGGCGGCTACCACGGCGCAAGTCAAGGCGCAGGCTGAGCGTAGCGAGCACCTGGCCGTGCAGCTTGCCCAGGGCGGCGGGCCAGCCGTGGAGGCCCTGACCAGCTACGGGCACCAGCAGCGCGAAAAAGCCCGTCAGGAACTGGTTGAGATACTTGAGACGGTCTTGTTAAAGCCCATCCCCAGCTCCGAAGCCTTCCGCGCAGAGCTGGAAAGCATTGGCTACATGCCCGGCAAAGATGCCCAGGGCAAAGGGGCGTTGGTGGACGAGCAAAGCGGAGCCGTTTTCACGCTAAGCGAATTAAAGCCCAACGGGTTAGACTTCCGCCCGCAGTTTGAAACGGCCATTAAGCTCACCAAAGAAGCCGAGTTTGCGCAGTCGGCCGCCGGCAAGCTGGCTGCCGAGCAGGCCGAGCGCCAGGTGCGCGGCCAGCAGCCCCACGAAGGCCGAGCGGTGCTGGAAATGGAGGCCAAAGACGTGGAAACCATCAAAAAGCATTTTTCAGACGTGCGGGCCGGTGTCCGGCCGGGCCAGGTGCAGGCTGATGGACGGGTGCAGCTCGAAATTGTGTACCAGCACACCCAGCCGACCATCCGCAGCATAAACCAGCTACTGAACCAGGCTCAGAAGTGGACAGGGGTAACGGTGCAGGAGGATAGCTACGACCGGGAGCAGCGCCAGGTCGGGGCCGAGCGCCGAGGCCAAGAACTGAAGGCCGAGAAAAGCCAGAGCAAGAGCCAGGATAGAGGGCAGAGCATTGGGTAACTATTTCCTCTAACCAGACGACTCCCAAAAGTCCCCCCCCAATTGCATTGGGGGGGGACTTTTGTAAGAGTTAAGAGCAGAGTGTTATAACTCGCTGATTATCAATGGGGGTCTGTTTGAAGATTTCAAACAGCCGTTTGAAACCTTCAAACAGGTGTTTTGTACTTTTCCGCGACAATAGATTTGATAAAGTTGAAAAAGTAGCCCTGTTTCTGCAATGAGACATTGCAGAAAGTGCAACATCATGTTTTAAAAAACGGGCGAATTTTCAACTTATACAATGTACATTTGAGTATCATAAATAAAATTTGCGATGTCAACTTGGTACAAAAAAATAACGGATTACCCTGAAAATGAGAGCAATCCGTTTTCAGAAAAGGCAGTGCTTGAGATTAGCACTACTAAAAAACGCCAGGCCATCAGGCCGCCCAAGACAACGGATGGAGAAAATAAGTATTGGGTAATCGACAATAACGGGCAGAAAGTGGCTGAGAGCCTGTTTGTTAGGGAAATTGAGGTGGATGAAGAGCAATTCGCAAAGGTTTTTCTAGGGGGACTACTCAACTTTTGGGAGCTTAGCCCGCGTGGTATCAGGGTATTTACCTATGTTCTCCGGCAGCTCCGTCCAGGGCGTGATGAGTTCTACTTTTCTGCTCCTGAGTGTATGAAATTCACTCTTTATAAAAGCAGGGGACTTGTAATCAGTGGTTTAGCTGAATTAGTTGGGGCTGGCCTGATAGCTCGTAGCACCGACCCCTTAATCTACTTTCTTAACCCACTGATAGTCTTTAATGGGAGTAGAGTAACATTTGCTAAAAGCTACGTTCGCAAGCAGATAGCAAGTAAAAACCTCAATCAGCTTGCCTTACCATTCAACCCCAGCTTAGAACAGTTGCGCGAAATTGCAAGCACTAATCATCTATGAAATGAGGCATCTACTTAACCAAGACGACGAGCAGGCCGTGCTCGATGAGTTGGCCCACAACCAGCACAGGGCAGAGCTAACAAGCCAAGCTTGTGCGCGACGGAGCCAACCACAGCAAGCAGCCAGTTGGGCAAAGTCAGCTCGTCAGATAGGTGACCGGATTATGCTTCTGAAAGAGGCTTTTCTACTGTCAAAACGCAACTAAACAAAAACCTAAAAATGAGCCAACAAATGACGTTTTTCGGCTTTTACATCGACATTTTTGAGTTTGGTTTTTGTCTGCACACTGAGCAGGTGGTAGAGCTGACCCAAGACGACCCCAAAACAACCCAACTCCGGGCCGCTGGCTTCATCGGGGAGGACTATGACGAGACCACCCACAAGCCCAATACCCTGCACAACTTCATCGAGAGCACTGACGAGTATAAGCAAGTAATTGGCATCATTGAACCAGAGTCTTTGGTTTACTTCTAACCTGTAAACCACGGGGCGGTGGGGGAAAAACGGCTAATTTAGCCGGCTCATCCACTCTACCCGCCGTGCCCGTTCTACATGCCGAGGTTCAGGTTGCCGGCGCTCGTGCGCGCTGCACCCTCACCCAGCACTCCCTTTTCCAACCGACTGACTACATCGGCCGGCCCAGCAGCACGGTTCACGTCGGGCTCATCATGCTCACGTTTTCCGGGGAAGAGGCCCTATTGGACATTTGGGCACAGTTGGGGCTCGATTCCTACCGGCGTGTAAGTGGGCACGTCGGTTTCTTTCACGAGGAAGGCCATACGCACCACAAGCTCACGTTCTACGACGCGGCTTGTGTGTTCTACCAAGTGCGGTTTGATGCGCGTGGCCAGGGCAAGGAGGCCTCCCTACAAGCGGACGTGTTTTTCTCGGCGGCGGCCGTAGACGTGCAGGGACTACACAGCGAGGCCCACACACAGCTCTGGTGGGAGAAGGACGACCAAGTACGATTTCGAGCCCTGAATAAGCCTGCTCAATTGCTGCCCTCCCCGAGCTTGCGAGCCTCGCTCTTCACAATTTCACCATCGACCCCGCCACTAGTAACCCCACTCCTAGCACCCAAACCGCCAAAAGAGGCCCTAGACCCCAGAAAAAAGCCTCCATATGCTCCGGTTATTGCCAAATGGTACCGGAAAGGGGGCGCAATCGAGCTACTGGCCGATGGAAACTGGAAATTCACCGATTGGGAATTTAACTCGGTGGTATACGAGGGCGATTTCCCAAATTTTACCCCTCACGAACGCCAGCAGGTCAATATTCCCGATATGGTAGGCGATTGTGAGGCCGATTTTCGAGCTGCTAACAAGCTAGCTCCACTTGGCCGAAGCCTAGAGGATAACACCTGGCACCACCACCAAAACCTAACCACTATGCAGGAGGTGCCCAGAGAATTACATGCACGGTTTACGCATTATGGAGCCCGCTCTATCATCAAAAAACGAGTAGCAGCTAATTCAGCGCAAACCAGCCCAGTCCGCTCTAAAATCAACAAGAGAAAGCCATGAAGACCTTCATTTCTTGGGGTAAAAACGATGAAACCGCCATTGTCCAGCTAGAAAAAGAGATTGGTTTCTCAGTACCCGCTGACTATCGAACCTTTCTGCTCAACAACAACGGGGGACGGGTTGATGACGAATTATTTTTTGTCGAGGGATTGAGCCAGGACGTGATGATGGACGTGTTTTACGGCATCACCCACCGAAACCAAGCCCTCACGTTGTCCTACTGGCTAAAAGAATACGGCGACGAACTACAAGAAAATACGCTCATCATTGGTACTGACCCAGGGGGGGGGATGCTTACTTATATCACGGCCGGGGAGGACAAAGGCGTTTACTATTGGGACCACGCCCATTTCTTCGAGTCATCCACCGAGGAGGACGGTAATACCTACTTTGTGGCAGATTCTTTCGCTGATTTTTGCTCCATACTTCGACCATTTGTGGGAGCTAGTTAGGTGCTATCTTCGCCCTGCTATCGGAAGCGTAACCGGCTCTGCTGAGGAGCAACCGGCCAGGAATACGGTAGTCCACAGACGCACGTCTGACACCCCGCCCAGCGTTGAAGGTTCGCCCTCTGCTGCGCGGGGTGTTTCTGTTTTAAGAATAGGTTTTCAGGCATGCCACGCCGCATTGTCAGACTGTTCAGAAAAGCCTAAATTGGTCTATTCTGTATCGGCCGGGAATACTAAAATAAGCCCGACAATGCGGCGTGGCATGCCCGAAAACCTAATGCCAGAACTTGTACTTTTAGGTGGTAGTGATTTATCTTTTGCTTTATGGACGTGCGGATATTTCGCCTAAAGAATACCCCATTGGGCACGGTGTTGGTCAAATTTTATCAGGTGGTGCCGTACAGTTCGGAGGCGTTTGAACGGTACTTGATAACGGAGCATCTACGAACGCAGTGGGGTGCAGATAAGGTCGTTATTCTACCATCGAGTAAGGCGCTTTATCAGGGACTGGTGCTGAGTAATACCGTACTGATTGGGGCCATTGCCAAGCTGGCTGAACGGTGCCCAGCGTGTAATTGTGTGCGGGTCGAGCGGGAGATACCAGGGGGCATGAGCTGGTAAGCAGGGGGCCAGTGTTGAGGGTAAGCGGCGGTCGAACAAGAGGGAAAGAAGTGCTACCTTGTGGGGGTGAAAGCGGGCGGCGTAAAAATGCCATAACGTAAAAATGCCATAACGTAAAAATGCCATAACGTAAAAATGCCATAACGTAAAAATGCCATAACGTAAAAATGCCATAACGTAAAAATGCCATAACGTAAAAATGCCATAACACACTATGGCAAATTTTGAACGCTGCGCGTCCAGAATTTGCCGTGTGCCCCTCCGGGGCGCGTACCTTTCTTCCCCACCGCCCCAATCGTTCGCCATGCCCCACGCCATTATCCGGGTAGCCAAGATTAAGACAGCGGGCGCAGCTCGTGGGAAGACTGCCCACAATTACCGACTGGTGGATACCCCCAACGCCGACCAGGAGCGCACGGCCAGCCACAACCAGGAGTACATCAACACCGACAAGACCGACTACTGGAGCCTGGCCGAGCAACGCATTGCCGAAGCCGTCACCCGCAAAGTGCGCGATGACCAGGTGCGGGCAATGGAGATAATTTTAACGGCTTCACCGGAGTGGTTCAACCGTGGCCAGGACGGGCAGGCCGAGGACGTGCGCGGGGGGAAGTGGGTGGAAAGTAATTTGAACTTTCTAAAGGAGAAGTTTGGGGAGAAGAACGTTGTTTCGTTCACGCTGCACCAGGACGAAACCACCCCGCACATTCACGCGGTCATCGTTCCGATTAGCGAGAACGAGAAGGGCCGGGCCTGCCTGTCGGCCGACCGGCTGTTCAACCCCACCACCCTTTCGCAGCTGCAAACCGACTACGCCACCGCGATGGCCCCGCACGGCCTAGAGCGTGGCGTGGAGGGCAGCCGCCGGCAGCACGAGGACATGAAGCAGGTGTATGGCCAGCAGGCCCGCACGGCGGCCGAGCTGGCCCCCCTCGTGCAGCCGGTGGCCGCGCAGGCGTTCACCCTACCCGACGTGCCGGTGTTTGGACGGGACGAGTGGAAGGTCGAGCAGCAGGCCGCGATTAACGCCGAGATAGCCCGACAGGTAGAGGAAGCCCACAAACGGGCACAGGAGGCCGGAATCGTAGCCATAGCGAACGCCGGGGGCCGGGAACGCGCCGACGTACTGGAACGGCAGTTGAACGCTTCACAGGGGCTAAAACAGGGGCAGTTTGAACAGTTGGCGGCTACCACGGCGCAAGTCAAGGCGCAGGCTGAGCGTAGCGAGCACCTGGCCGTGCAGCTTGCCCAGGGCGGCGGGCCAGCCGTGGAGGCCCTGACCAGCTACGGGCACCAGCAGCGCGAAAAAGCCCGTCAGGAACTGGTTGAGATACTTGAGACGGTCTTGTTAAAGCCCATCCCCAGCTCCGAAGCCTTCCGCGCAGAGCTGGAAAGCATTGGCTACATGCCCGGCAAAGATGCCCAGGGCAAAGGGGCGTTGGTGGACGAGCAAAGCGGAGCCGTTTTCACGCTAAGCGAATTAAAGCCCAACGGGTTAGACTTCCGCCCGCAGTTTGAAACGGCCATTAAGCTCACCAAAGAAGCCGAGTTTGCGCAGTCGGCCGCCGGCAAGCTGGCTGCCGAGCAGGCCGAGCGCCAGGTGCGCGGCCAGCAGCCCCACGAAGGCCGAGCGGTGCTGGAAATGGAGGCCAAAGACGTGGAAACCATCAAAAAGCATTTTTCAGACGTGCGGGCCGGTGTCCGGCCGGGCCAGGTGCAGGCTGATGGACGGGTGCAGCTCGAAATTGTGTACCAGCACACCCAGCCGACCATCCGCAGCATAAACCAGCTACTGAACCAGGCTCAGAAGTGGACAGGGGTAACGGTGCAGGAGGATAGCTACGACCGGGAGCAGCGCCAGGTCGGGGCCGAGCGCCGAGGCCAAGAACTGAAGGCCGAGAAAAGCCAGAGCAAGAGCCAGGATAGAGGGCAGAGCATTGGGTAACTATTTCCTCTAACCAGACGACTCCCAAAAGTCCCCCCCCAATTGCATTGGGGGGGGACTTTTGTAAGAGTTAAGAGCAGAGTGTTATAACTCGCTGATTATCAATGGGGGTCTGTTTGAAGATTTCAAACAGCCGTTTGAAACCTTCAAACAGGTGTTTTGTACTTTTCCGCGACAATAGATTTGATAAAGTTGAAAAAGTAGCCCTGTTTCTGCAATGAGACATTGCAGAAAGTGCAACATCATGTTTTAAAAAACGGGCGAATTTTCAACTTATACAATGTACATTTGAGTATCATAAATAAAATTTGCGATGTCAACTTGGTACAAAAAAATAACGGATTACCCTGAAAATGAGAGCAATCCGTTTTCAGAAAAGGCAGTGCTTGAGATTAGCACTACTAAAAAACGCCAGGCCATCAGGCCGCCCAAGACAACGGATGGAGAAAATAAGTATTGGGTAATCGACAATAACGGGCAGAAAGTGGCTGAGAGCCTGTTTGTTAGGGAAATTGAGGTGGATGAAGAGCAATTCGCAAAGGTTTTTCTAGGGGGACTACTCAACTTTTGGGAGCTTAGCCCGCGTGGTATCAGGGTATTTACCTATGTTCTCCGGCAGCTCCGTCCAGGGCGTGATGAGTTCTACTTTTCTGCTCCTGAGTGTATGAAATTCACTCTTTATAAAAGCAGGGGACTTGTAATCAGTGGTTTAGCTGAATTAGTTGGGGCTGGCCTGATAGCTCGTAGCACCGACCCCTTAATCTACTTTCTTAACCCACTGATAGTCTTTAATGGGAGTAGAGTAACATTTGCTAAAAGCTACGTTCGCAAGCAGATAGCAAGTAAAAACCTCAATCAGCTTGCCTTACCATTCAACCCCAGCTTAGAACAGTTGCGCGAAATTGCAAGCACTAATCATCTATGAAATGAGGCATCTACTTAACCAAGACGACGAGCAGGCCGTGCTCGATGAGTTGGCCCACAACCAGCACAGGGCAGAGCTAACAAGCCAAGCTTGTGCGCGACGGAGCCAACCACAGCAAGCAGCCAGTTGGGCAAAGTCAGCTCGTCAGATAGGTGACCGGATTATGCTTCTGAAAGAGGCTTTTCTACTGTCAAAACGCAACTAAACAAAAACCTAAAAATGAGCCAACAAATGACGTTTTTCGGCTTTTACATCGACATTTTTGAGTTTGGTTTTTGTCTGCACACTGAGCAGGTGGTAGAGCTGACCCAAGACGACCCCAAAACAACCCAACTCCGGGCCGCTGGCTTCATCGGGGAGGACTATGACGAGACCACCCACAAGCCCAATACCCTGCACAACTTCATCGAGAGCACTGACGAGTATAAGCAAGTAATTGGCATCATTGAACCAGAGTCTTTGGTTTACTTCTAACCTGTAAACCACGGGGCGGTGGGGGAAAAACGGCTAATTTAGCCGGCTCATCCACTCTACCCGCCGTGCCCGTTCTACATGCCGAGGTTCAGGTTGCCGGCGCTCGTGCGCGCTGCACCCTCACCCAGCACTCCCTTTTCCAACCGACTGACTACATCGGCCGGCCCAGCAGCACGGTTCACGTCGGGCTCATCATGCTCACGTTTTCCGGGGAAGAGGCCCTATTGGACATTTGGGCACAGTTGGGGCTCGATTCCTACCGGCGTGTAAGTGGGCACGTCGGTTTCTTTCACGAGGAAGGCCATACGCACCACAAGCTCACGTTCTACGACGCGGCTTGTGTGTTCTACCAAGTGCGGTTTGATGCGCGTGGCCAGGGCAAGGAGGCCTCCCTACAAGCGGACGTGTTTTTCTCGGCGGCGGCCGTAGACGTGCAGGGACTACACAGCGAGGCCCACACACAGCTCTGGTGGGAGAAGGACGACCAAGTACGATTTCGAGCCCTGAATAAGCCTGCTCAATTGCTGCCCTCCCCGAGCTTGCGAGCCTCGCTCTTCACAATTTCACCATCGACCCCGCCACTAGTAACCCCACTCCTAGCACCCAAACCGCCAAAAGAGGCCCTAGACCCCAGAAAAAAGCCTCCATATGCTCCGGTTATTGCCAAATGGTACCGGAAAGGGGGCGCAATCGAGCTACTGGCCGATGGAAACTGGAAATTCACCGATTGGGAATTTAACTCGGTGGTATACGAGGGCGATTTCCCAAATTTTACCCCTCACGAACGCCAGCAGGTCAATATTCCCGATATGGTAGGCGATTGTGAGGCCGATTTTCGAGCTGCTAACAAGCTAGCTCCACTTGGCCGAAGCCTAGAGGATAACACCTGGCACCACCACCAAAACCTAACCACTATGCAGGAGGTGCCCAGAGAATTACATGCACGGTTTACGCATTATGGAGCCCGCTCTATCATCAAAAAACGAGTAGCAGCTAATTCAGCGCAAACCAGCCCAGTCCGCTCTAAAATCAACAAGAGAAAGCCATGAAGACCTTCATTTCTTGGGGTAAAAACGATGAAACCGCCATTGTCCAGCTAGAAAAAGAGATTGGTTTCTCAGTACCCGCTGACTATCGAACCTTTCTGCTCAACAACAACGGGGGACGGGTTGATGACGAATTATTTTTTGTCGAGGGATTGAGCCAGGACGTGATGATGGACGTGTTTTACGGCATCACCCACCGAAACCAAGCCCTCACGTTGTCCTACTGGCTAAAAGAATACGGCGACGAACTACAAGAAAATACGCTCATCATTGGTACTGACCCAGGGGGGGGGATGCTTACTTATATCACGGCCGGGGAGGACAAAGGCGTTTACTATTGGGACCACGCCCATTTCTTCGAGTCATCCACCGAGGAGGACGGTAATACCTACTTTGTGGCAGATTCTTTCGCTGATTTTTGCTCCATACTTCGACCATTTGTGGGAGCTAGTTAGGTGCTATCTTCGCCCTGCTATCGGAAGCGTAACCGGCTCTGCTGAGGAGCAACCGGCCAGGAATACGGTAGTCCACAGACGCACGTCTGACACCCCGCCCAGCGTTGAAGGTTCGCCCTCTGCTGCGCGGGGTGTTTCTGTTTTAAGAATAGGTTTTCAGGCATGCCACGCCGCATTGTCAGACTGTTCAGAAAAGCCTAAATTGGTCTATTCTGTATCGGCCGGGAATACTAAAATAAGCCCGACAATGCGGCGTGGCATGCCCGAAAACCTAATGCCAGAACTTGTACTTTTAGGTGGTAGTGATTTATCTTTTGCTTTATGGACGTGCGGATATTTCGCCTAAAGAATACCCCATTGGG
>MWWF01000032.1_pt1 | contig 21427 bp, 19 predicted proteins | sample 1047351 | NCBI WGS metagenome assembly MWWF01 (sample SAMN06349970, study PRJNA376086) | soil metagenome | isolation source: MGM-3 sample Antarctic (ecotone) soil | place: Antarctica
CTCCAGCACTGGCGAGCCACTTAAAAAAATAAGTTTGCCACTTGCAAAAGCGTAATTGCCGCTTTGCGCCATGTAGCATAATAATGCATTTCGTGCCGTATTGATGTGGTTTGGAATAGACTCCTTACTGATGGGAATATATTTGACACCGCTGGTGGTGCCACTTGTTTTTGCAAAGTAGATGGGCCTTGCTTTCCAGAGCACGTTGTGCTTACCTCCTTTTATTTTTTCAATGTAAGGTTTGAAATCTTCATAGTCTCTTATGGGTACGAGCCGTTTAAAATCATCATAGTTGCGGATGCCTTCAAACTGGTGTTCTTTGCCGAAAATGGTAGTGGCGCCTGTTTTCACCAGTGCCTTCAGGGTATCTGCCTGGTCAGTCTCAGCCGTATCCATGCCTTTTTTTATCTGGCTATAAATGTAGGCGGCAAACGGTTTAGCAAGCAAAGATTTTAAATTCATATTACCTGTTAATGCGGACAAATATAAAAAGGCTATACCAGTATCCGTTTTTTTGATAAAAGCCAGATGGCATCGAAAAATAAGGTTTGGATTTAGATTATTTTTTCATTTATTCTTGCCTGAATGTTGATAAAACCCTTACCTTCGCCCACCTAATTTTGGAGCAGTTATGTTTGCAGTAGTTAAAATCGCAGGACAACAATTTAGAGTTCAAGCCGGGCAAAGCTTGTACGTACCTCACCTGCAAGGTAAATCCGGAGATAAGGTTGAGTTCAGCGATGTGCTGTTTACCGACAACGACGGCGAGGTTTCTTCTGGTGCTGGTGCTAAGGCAACAGTAATTGCAGAAATCATCAATGATCTTGTAAAAGGTGATAAAGTAATTGCCTTTAAAATGAAGCGCAGAAAAGGCTTTCGCAAGAAGCACGGTCACAGAACGCATTATACCCGTATTAAAATTGAAAGTATCGCTTAAGATAATTGTTGATATATGATTAGCTGGAATGAGTTAATTATTAATCCGATTGTCGTGTATCTGTTTAATTAAAAAAGTAGTTTTTTTATGGCTCATAAAAAAGGTGAAGGTTCCGTAAAGAATGGACGGGACTCACAAAGCAAGCGCCTGGGCGTAAAGATATTTGGCGGACAAGCTGCTACAGCGGGAAACATTATCCTCAGGCAGCGTGGTACCGTTTACCATCCCGGTAAGAATGTGGGTGTTGGAAAAGATTTTACTTTGTTTGCACTTACCGATGGTTTGGTAGAATTCAAAAAAGGAAGAAACGATAGAACAACTGTTTCAGTTGGAAATGCCGAAGCGACAGTCTAAGTTTTTTTGTCAATGCCGAATTAAGTTTTTATATTTAATGGATATTTACTAACCATTAAATTTTAAAAACATGGCAACTGCAAAAAAAGCTGCTGCAAAAAAAGCTGCTGCACCTAAGAAGGTCGCTGCCGCTACAAAGAAAGCTGCTGCTGCACCAAAAAAGGCCGCTGTTTCTCCTAAAAAAGCTGCTGCTCCAAAGAAAGCCGGCGCTCCAAAGAAAGCTGCTGCTCCTAAAAAAGCTTCATCGTCTACAAAGAAAGCTGCTGCTCCTAAAAAAGCTGCTGCCGCTCCTAAGAAGGCTGTTGCTGCTCCTAAAAAGGCTGCTGCGAAAAAAGGAAAATAAGCATTGGCTTACCTTTAATAATTTAGTTAAGTCCCCACTCGTGGGGACTTTTTAGTTATACGACTATTTAAAGATGACCCTGGCAATAGTAATTTAGATTGAATATTCCTTCATCTCTTGATTTACCTAGGAGGTTGAATTTATTTTGAATTTGCAATTGTGTCCCGCAACTCTTGTTTTTAACACCCTATAGATACCGGTCTAAGCCCTGGAAGAGACGGTTGACCTCGTGTACTTTTTTGGTACCAAGCATTTGTTTTAACCTGTGCTGTTTTTGTTGCTTGCTCCGGTTTTTTGGGGAACCTGTAAAGGGTGTTTACCTGCCTGACCGTTTTTTCGGGGAGCCTGTCGAAGGGCACACTTGTACTTATAAGCCATATGCAACGTTTGCAATAGTCAGGGAAGCTGCTTACTTTTTAAAATCAGATTTCCGCTTATCTGCTATTTCTTAAGACTGCTTTATCTGTCGATAAAAAATACCTAACCGCTAGTGAATGCGGTCGCCACGAACAGCAAGTTCGTTCATAACTTCAGCTTCGTACCCGAGCCACTGTTTCCAGCGAAGCCTTACTTTTTCTTTGTCGATATATGTTTCTGCCAGGTCAATAAACAAAGCATAATGGCCGGCCTCGCTTTCCATAAACCTGCGATAGAAATTACTTAAATACCCATCTTGTAGTCCTTCGCTAAGCCGCTTAAAACGCTCACAGCTTCTTGCTTCTATTAACGCAAAAATGAGGAGTTTGTCAAGAAAGAAATCCGCTTCGCTACCTCCTTTTATTTGAAATTGAATTAAGCGGTTTACATACTCATCTTTCCGCTGCTTCCCTAGTTGTAAATTTCTCTTTCTAAGTTCAGCAAGTACTAATCTAAAATGTCCCCATTCTTCTGTTACAATGGGTGAAAGTTCGTTTACCAGTTTGTCTTTGTCTGAATACCGTTGTATAAGTGATATGCAACTTGTGGCTGCCTTTTGCTCGCAGTAAGCATGATCTGTTAATATATCTTCTAATGAGATCTCCGCAAGGTTTACCCATCGTGGATCAGTTGGCAACTGTAATCCAAGGATGTTCTTCTGGTATTCGTCCATACATTTTGAGTTGATAATGTTTTAAATATTTCAGACAATTTCCAACTCCAAATCATTTGATTTAATAATCAAATGGATATTTCCTGCGTAATAAATGCACTGCTTTCCTGCGTAGGAGTTTCCGATTTGTAAGAGGTAGGCGACATTGGTTATTTAGTGAAGTAGGGTTAGTTCTGCTTCGCAAATATCTGTAAAGAAACTTTAGTTTTGAAGCTATGATGACTGACGAGTTTTTGTTGAAGAAGTTGAATGAAAGATTGCAGGAGAACGCTTTTAGACGCTTGACATTGAACAATGGCAAAGTTGATTTTTGTTCAAATGATTACCTAGGAGTTGTATATAATAACCTCTTGCACGAAGCTACCTTCTCCAATAAAAAGCATGGGTCCACAGGTTCTAGGTTATTAGCAGGTAATTACCCGTTTATTGAAGAAGTGGAAAAGGAGTTAGCAGTTTTTCATGATAGTGAAGCGGCACTTATTTATAACTCAGGGTACGATGCTAATGTTGGATTAATATCGTGCATAGCACAAAGAGGGGACACTATTATTTACGATCAACTTGTTCATGCCTCTATCAGGGACGGTATACGTTTGTCATTTGCTCAATCATTTCCCTTTCCGCACAACGATATACAAACACTGGAGCACAGGTTACAACAGGCTCCTGGTAATATTTTTGTTGTAACCGAAAGTGTGTTTAGCATGGATGGAGACTTGTGCCAATTACAAGACATCATTTCGCTTTGTGCTACTTACAAGGCTCACCTTATATTAGATGAAGCACATGGCTTAGGCGTGATAGGAGAAAAAGGCGAGGGGCTTGCCCAACACCATGGGTTACATGCAGCATGTTTTGCACGGATGTATACTTTTGGAAAAGCAGCCGGTTGCCATGGTGCAGTAATCGTTGGCTCAAAACGATTGAAGGAATACCTGGTAAACTTTTCGCGTAGCTTTATTTTCTCCACAGCATTACCCGAAGTTGCTGTTTGGGCGATACAAAAAAGCTATGCTACTTTTTCAATTTTAAACAATGAACGCAAGCAACTTAGTCAACTTATTGCTGTTTTTCAGGCTGCCCAACTTAGGTTTGCGAAACTAAAAAGCGACACCCCTATACAGGTAATCCAGTCGCCAGGCAATAGCGAGGCCAAAGCACTTGCCGAAGAGCTGCAACAGCACAACATGGATGTACGGGCTATCCTTTACCCTACAGTACCCAGGGGCGGTGAGCGCTTGCGCATTGTTCTACATTCATTTAATACCTTAGAGCAGGTTCAACAATTGATATATATTCTATCCTAATTTAAGCTGTGCAGTATCTCTTATACCAGGCTTTACTTTAAAAAAAAACAATGAAATCAATCACTCTACTTTTCTTTCTTTTTGCCCTCGCCCAACAACTGTCAGGCCAAAAAGAACTGAATGTTATGACGTTCAATATTCGCTACGATAACAAAGGAGATAGCCTTAATGCATGGTTCTACAGAAAAGACAATGCTGCATCGCAGGTGCGTTTCCATAAAGTGCATTTACTTGGTGTGCAGGAAGCATTATACAACCAATTAGAGGATATGAAGGCACAATTATCTTCTCACAAATTTGTGGGTATTGGTAGGGCAGATGGCAAACAAAAAGGAGAGTTTTCTGCCATATTCTACGATACCCTGCGATTACAATTATTACAAACAGAAACATTCTGGTTAGCGGAACAAACCAATGTGCCTGGCGCAAAAGGATGGGATGCAGCTATTGAAAGGATTGTAACCTGGGCTAAGTTTAAAGATCGGGTCGCCAAAAAAACCTTCTATCATTTTAATACGCATTTCGATCACATAGGCAAAGAAGCAAGAAGACAAAGTGCAAGATTGTTGGTACAAAAAGTACAGGAATTGGCGGCAAAAACCCCTGTATTGTAACCGTGATTTTAATGCTACACCTAACGACGAACCTATACAAATTTTGACAAGTGCAAGTACGCCCCATTTTTTATATGTGCTTTCCGCGCTAAAGAAACCAGCGATCAGCCTATTGACTATATTTTTCTAAACCGCACAATGCCCGTTTTGCAACATGCAACTTTATCGCAAACCTGGCAGGGAAGATTTCTTCTGATCATTTTCCAGTATTTGCTGTGCTTGTGTTACAATAAAAAATAATAAATTAATTATGAATTGCAATCGGCTTTTTAGAAGTCTATCAGCTTTACTGATTACAATTTGAATATAATGTTTGAAAAGTCTGGTGGTAAAAGCTCCCTGAAATGACAGCAGTACAAGAGCGCGACCAATGAAGTTTATTAACGGAAAAGTGCCTGGCCCATAGTGGCTGTTCTCTTCTTGCCCTTTGTAAGCCGTGTTATTTTGGTTTAAAAAGAATATGCGCAGCTATTCCGTAATGTAAACCCGAAAAGCTTTTTATAGCAACGATGTTGAAGACACCTAAGTCACCTGAACCATTTTTTTATCTTACCAACTACACCATTTCCCTTTTTCTCTTTTTTCTCTTTGCCAATGAGGTAACCATACGGCTTTAACCCTTCTACATTGTCGCACACAATTTTCACAATCCCTAATAGAGGAATGGCTAAAATCATCCCTGGCAAACCCCATATGAGTTCACCAACAACCAATACCATTATAGTAAAAAGCGGGTTGATGTTTACTTCTGCTCCAACAACCAGTGGTTCCAATATGTAAGTCTGCACAAATTGTACAATTCCGTAGGTAATTAAAACACCTATAATCATTCCGCTGCTGCCTCCTTGTGTTAATACCATTAGTAAGGTGAGCGACGTACCTATTACATTTCCTACAAATGGAACAATTTCGAGCAAGCCACATAGCACTGCAAAGAACAAGGCGCTTTTTACACCAACAATGGAGAAGCCGATGCCATACATTACCCAAAGCATTACGATCATCGCACCTAAACCACTCAGGTACTTTTGGGCTACCAAACTGCTTTCATAAATTACCTTTTGCGCATTTGCTTTTTGATCCTCATCCACTAGTTTCAATGCAAATGTTTTTAAGTGAGACCGGAAGTAAAGCAACAGGAATAAATAAACAAGCATAAGTACAAAGTCTACAATTATGCCTGAAAGTCCACTTACAAAACCCATCATTAATTTACCCCCACCGCTACCTTCACTTTGTTGCTTTTGAATAAATTCTTTTTGCTTGGTAGCACTAATACCAAACTTATCATTGATGCTTTGGGTAATCTTTGCAATGTTTTCTTTTAGGTGCGCCTGCATTTGGTCAGCATCTTGTGCTATGTCTGACATTTGCCACGACAGCAATGCTATGATTCCACCAATAAAAATCAGCAATAAAAGAATAGAAATTAAAGCCGCCAAGCCACGGCTTACTTTCCTTTTTTCCAGCTTTTTACTTACTGGTAAAAACAACATAGCCAGCAGGCTGGAAGTAGTAAAGAGAATAAGAAATTCCCGTGCAAAATATAAACCGCTAAATACTAAAAATAAAAAAAATAGCACCTGGATGGCCCTGGATAAATTGAAGTTTTGCATAACTAACGCTGAAAACAATTATGCCATTGTTAACAGAATAGTTGTGGTATACAGCAGGGTGGCACAGCACAAAAGGTGTGACTATAGTTTTAGGGCTGAAGTTGGCTTAAGGATAAAGTATAGCACCCGTGCATAAATTTACCTACCAAATAGTGCACGGAGCTTGATTGTTTTTTACAATTTAACCAGGTTTTTTCTAATAGCCTCCAGTGCAAGCCCAACGCGGCTTTGTACTTTAAGTTTCATAAAAAGAGATTCACGATAACCATCGATGGTTCGGGCACTTAAGTGCATTTCACTTGCAATTTGGTTATAAGTCATGTCGCTGCAGGCAAATTGCAAAAAGAGCTTTTCTTTCTCTGAAATATTTAGAAGTTCGTCTGCCTTTTCTGCCAGCAGCAAACGCCTGTAGTTTATATTACTTACATCGCCATTGTAGTAGCCCTTCAACGCAATTTGGTGAAGTGCTTTTTCCAGTTCATTAGGATGGGTATCTTTTAGAAGGTAAGCGCAACACCCCGCTTTTATCATTGAAATAATTGTCTGGTCATTATCATTCATCGACAATGCTACCAGCTTTATAGATCCATACGCCTTTGTTAACCATGCTGCCGTTTCAATTCCGTTCATAACAGGCATGTTTACATCTATAAGTATAATGTCGGGCAGCGTTTTAAGTGTCGGTATTTTATCCTGCAAATCTTTACCGTTTAATGCTTCTACTGCTATACTAAAATTTTGGAAGCTTGCCAGCATTAAACTTAGCGACTTTAAAAAGAGTTGGTGATCGTCAACTATGCCTACAGCAATATTCATAAATCTTCCTTTTTTAAGGGAATGAGGATACTTACGGTACAGCCTCGATTATTGTTTGCCCATTTAATAGTACCCCCCAGTAACCTGGTACGTTGTTTCAGGTGCATTATGCCTAACCCCTTGTGCACGGCGGCTTCATTAAACCCTTTTCCATCATCTATAACTGTAGTAAACAATTGATCGCCCTTTTCCTCCATTTCTATATAAATATTTTGGGCTAACGAATGCTTAATTGCATTTTGAATAGCTTCTTGTATTATGCGAAAGAGAATAATTTGCTCCTCATTTTTAAGGAAGATTTCATTTGGCAGCTTTAAATGAAAATGGATGGTTTTAGCCGAGTTTAAACGGCCAATTTCGTTAAGCAGGTTTTCTTTTAAACTAAACTGTGCCAGCCACTCACGACTTAAGGTTTTTGATAGTGACCTTAATTCATTGATGGCTGTACTTAATGTTTCGTTAGCAGTAATTAACGTATCTGGTGGCGAAGGAATGGAGCGCTCTGTAATGCCAATGAGCATTTTGGTTGTACTTAGCAATTGCCCGATATTATCATGCAACTCGCGGCCAAGCGCAGTGAAAGTAGCTTCCTGAACTTCTATTTGCGATTGCAATAGCTCTTCTTTAAATGCACTTTCCATAATTTGTTTCTCCTGTAAAAATTTAAAGGTGCTCTTTTGATAAGCCACCACAAACCAAACAATAAATGAACAGAGTATTAAAACAAATATGCATGCTGCTAAAATGATCGAGGGCTCCTGCGTGATGCCTGGCATTGAAAACCTTTAACGATAAATATAGTCATAATCGCAAGCATAAAATTTTGAAACCTCCACATTTTTCCTATATCGGCCACTTGCAGCAGCGTGAAATGCCTGTACACTAAAAAGACAAAAAAACAACAGGCGTAATAAAGCAAAATGCCTGTAACCAGCCAAAAGGAAGGTATTTTAAAAAGGTCTTCTTTCTCTTGTTGTTGTAAAAGCGCTGCATAAAACATAAGGCTAAACAAGGTGAAGGCTATACTGCAACTTCCAAACCCAAAAGAGTCGAAGACGTGGTAATTGGCGCTTATCACTTTGTACAATGTATTGATTACTGTAAAGAGGACGATTGCCAGGTAAAATGAACGTTTGTACTTTTTTAATACTGTGAGGTTAGCAAAATAGGAGGTGACAAATACGAAATTCAACTGGTTACCAATATGATAATAGACGTGGTTATTGGCTTCAAAAAAATTCATAAGAACATTGCCAATACCATTAATTATAGCCGTGCACAACAAAAAGACTACTAGCCAGCGTACATGCTGCGGAAAATTTTTATTTCTATAAAAAACAAAGAAGATAAACAGAGCTGCAAGGGGGGCTGTCGTATCGAGCCAAACCATAAATTCAAACACAACGAGGTGGATAAGGGCATCCATCTATTGAGCTGGTGTAATCTTCTTCCTGCAGCATCCTGGTTACCTCATGAGCTTTCTTGTAGTAACCTACTTTTAGCTTAGGCTTTCCGCCTTGCCCGTTGTTGGCCGAAATGATCAGGCCAAGGTCATCGCCACCGGCTTGTTTAGCTTCTTCAACCAATGTAAGCACATCTTTCACATAAAAAAAGAACTTGTTTTTTGACATCTATTTTTCTGTTTTAATGATTTACTATTTGCAATATGGTTTTTATAAACGTGGTAGCAACCGGGAAATTTCCCCTTTTTTTTGGGAAAATCCCCATTGCGCAGCACGCTGCAACCAAAGATATTTACAATGAAAATTATGGCGGGGGTGATTAAGGAGCAATGTGTGATCTGTTGAATGGCTGATCTATTGGAGGTGTAAAGGCAAGGCTTAAGGTTTAAGGTTTAAGGCGTAAGGTTTAAGGCTTAAGGTGAAAGGTGAAAGGTTCTTTTTAAATCTGCTCAATAGAATGGCGTTAGTACAAGAGTGCGACGCAACGGCTGCCAAATAGTAGTACCCGGCTTAGCCCAAAAAAAATCGACTGGTATTTTGCGCCCTCACTGGAACGTATTAAACTTAAGTCCAGTCATATATTTTGAATACTATTTCAAAAAATACTGGTTACACGGCCAACATCATATTTGTATAAACATCTTGGGGGTTTTTTTAAGGCGACTCCCTTTCCAGGGAGTTCCTTCATTTTAGGGAAGCTTGTTTCGAACTGTAGAGGCTTATATCATTTAACCGAGGCTTCCATATTTATACTTCCCCGTGTTTGTTTACTCATCTTTTATGCTTCACGTCTCAACACTTCAAGCGGCGTTTTGCCAAGCACTCCTTTTATATTCATTAATCCGATAGCCACTGTAAGCAGGCAGATTACAACAAATACAACGACCAAAGGGAGCGGCGATACGGTGAAAACTGTTTTAAAACTGTACCTGGCCAAAGCCCAGCTACCTGCAAGCGATAGCAAAATGCCGGTGAGAGAAGCCAGAGCACCAAGAAAAAAATACTCCAGCGCAGTAATGAATAATATTTGTTTTCTGCTGGCGCCAAGGGTACGCAGCAAAACACTTTCCTGTATACGCTGGTACTTACTAATAAGCACGGAAGCGATAAGAACTACGAGGCCAGTAACAATGCTAAAACCCGCCATAAAGCGGATGACAAAGGCGATCTTCTGTAGTATCTCGTCAAGGGTTTTAAGTACAAGGCCAAGGTCGATGATTGATACATTGGCAAACTGCTGAACCATGGCCTGTTGAAACCGGGCAGAAGCTTCATCGCTTTCGACCCGGGTGAGCAGTACATGAAATTGCGGGGCATCTTCCAACACACCATGGGGAAACACGACCAGAAAATTGGTTTGTATCCGGTTCCAGTCTACTTCTCTAAAGCTGCCCACCAAAGTTTGAATGCGTGCACCTTGCACATTGAACACCAGGGTATCACCAATCTTTAACCCTTGACGTTTGGCCCAACCTTGTTCAACAGAAACATAGGCCTTACCGTTTAAAGGATTTACCGTTCCGCTCCATTTTCCACCAGTAATTTTTTCGGAGGCTGTCAAAGAGTCCCGGTAGGTTACCCGGTATTCGCGACTAAAAAACCGCTGCGAAAAGCCGCTGTCACTTCCAACATAGCTGGCACCAGTTTTTCCATTCCATTCCTCTAATCGCATGTTTACAATAGGAACCTGTTGAATGACCGGCAATCCATATTGCTTTGCCATTGCAGCCACTTTCTCTTTTTGTGAAGTCTGAATATCGAACAGCACCATATTGGGTTGATTGGCACTTGCCGACAGGCTAATTTTATTGAGTAGCAGGGATTGCATAGAGAACAATGTGCAGATGAAAAACGTCCCAAGTCCAATACTCACAATTAAAATGACCGTTTGGTTATTAGGCCTGAACAGGTTGGCAAGGCCCTGCCGCCATAAATAGCTCCAGCGCGCAGGAAAGAACCGCCGAACAACCCACATTATTAAAAAAGCCATACCCATTAGTATAAAGAAAGCTGCGATTACGCTAAAGGTGAAGATGAAAGCCTCTTTCCAACTGCGCAGTTGCACATAGGTAAATACCAATACAAACAAAAAGATTAATGTATACACCAACCACTTTGCCGGATCATTTTTCACCTTTTCTTCATTGGTAACCCGCAAGGTGTTTAATGGCGAGATATTGCGCATTGAAATAAGCGGCAGTAATGCAAAAAGGAACGAGATGAAAACGCCCAATGCAATCCCCTGGCCTATGGCCGGCCACGAAATACCAGTAGAAATTTCTACAGCAATAAAGTCTTTTAGCACTATCGGCAAAAAAGCCTGGATAACTGTACCCAGCACCGCGCCTATAATACTGCCCACCAGGCCAATGGCAAGTATTTGAAGTAAATAAATAATAAATGCCTGGCGTGCCGTTGTGCCCAGGCAGCGTAGTATGGCTATGGTGCCAATTTTTTCTCTAATGTAAATGTGAATGGCGCTTGCCACACCTATGCAGCCCAGCAACAAAGCAATAAAACCAACGAGCGAAAGAAAATTAGACAAGTCGTTGAAGGAACGTCCCGTATCTTCTTTCTGGGTTTGTACGGTATTGTAGCTCAGGCCTTCTTTTTCAAAACGTGGTTCTAATTTTTTTACCAGGTCTGCAATATTAGTGGCGCTGTTTAATTTATAATAAAACCGGTAGTTTATGCGGCTTCCTTTTTGTGAAAGGCCGGTTTGCTCAAGGTACTTTAGTGGAATATAAACCGAAGGAGCAACAGAAGCGGAAAGGCCGGTTTGCCCGGGAGCTTTTAGCAGTGTGCCTGCAATGGTAAAAGTCACATCTCCCACCTTAATACTGTCGCCCACATTGGCATTGTATTGCAACATCAGGGTTTCATCCACCAGTGCCGCTTGTTGATTTCTAAAGGAAGTTGCTGCGTTAGCTGGTACAGTTTCCAAATTGCCATAATAGGGAAAGTTACCTTTCAGTGCTTTTATTTGAACCAACCTAGTGCCCTGGCTTTTTGGAAAAAAGATCATAGACGCAAAGCTGCGTTCTTCACTACGTTGTCCACCAATGGAGTCAAGCAATTGAAGCGTAGTGTCTGTTATTTCTTTGCCCGACGACACCTGCAAGTCTGCACCTATTAGGCTGGCAGCTTGTATATCTACATCGCGGCGTACATGGTCTTGCAGCGAGTAAATAGCTACCAATGCAGCAATGCCCAATACTATGCTCGAAATAAAAAGCAACAGTCTCGATCGGTTGCGCCTGCTATCTCTCCAAGCCATTAACAACAGCCACTTCATAATTAATTTTTATTAAGGCAAAAAAATAAAAAGTAAGATTTGAGAAAGTCTGAGAACCCATTTTTATTTTTCATAAGCCAATGTCATTAACTTTTTTTGGGACTAACATTTGGTCTTTGTGACTCTCCGGTTGTGTCACTCACTTGTACTTGTATCTTTTCATGCGTCAGTCCCGATTTTTCAGGAGCTGCTTTTTCCGCAACGTATGTTTTTCAATTCGCGCATTTTGCATTTTTAACTTATTGACATCGTTCATAAACTTTGTATGGGAGGCAAGCGTGAATAAACAACAATAGGTAATTCTATTTGCCAAAATCAAATCAATTATAACACGGTACGTATATTATTAGCTAATAAAATATTAGATCAACTAAAAAGCTACACCGGATTAAATATTTTGAATTGGTATTTACTAATTATTATCTCACTTTATCTTCTACAATACGCCCACCACGTATTTTTACGATCCGCTGTGTCATAGCAGCAAGCTCTGCATCGTGGGTAACCAGTACCAGAGTGGTGCCTGCTTCTTTATTTAAGTTAAACAGGAATTCAATGATGCGTTCGCTGGTTTCCGCATCCAGGCTGCCGGTAGGTTCATCAGCAAAAAGTATTGCAGGTTTATTAGAAAATGCTCTTGCCAGCGATACCCTTTGTTGTTCGCCACCACTTAATTGCGAGGGGTAGTGGTGAGCACGATCTTTCAAGCCAACTTTGTCCAGCAAGTCTATGGCAGTGTTTTTTACTTTTTTTTCTCCCCGTAGTTCAAGGGGCACCATAACATTTTCCAGTGCAGTTAGTGTGGGCATCAACTGAAAATTTTGGAAAATGAAGCCCACATATTTATTGCGTACTTGTGCCCGCTGGTCTTCGCTCAGCTCATCTAATTGTACATTGGCCAATTCTATTGTCCCAGCGCTTGATTTGTCGAGGCCGGCGCATAGGCCCAGCAGGGTGGTTTTTCCGCTGCCCGACGGTCCAACGATCGAAACCGTTGAGCCTGTCTCAATAGAAAAATTGATGTCGCTTAATACCGGCAGAATACGCCCCGAACTATTGTAGTTCTTCTGTACGTTTACAACGTTGAGAATTGCATTCACTTTAATTGATTTACTTTTTTTTGTTTACGTTTATTTCAATAAACAATTGTTTTATTGGATTAAAGATAAGTGTCATCTATATGTACAATTTTCAGTTAAAATTATTTTAAACCGGAGATCACCATGTTATAGTACCTGATTGTACAGATCGCCAGCTTTCCGTTCTTAATTTATTCGTATGCATTACCTTAAAATAAAAAGGTGCGGCAAATGCCACACCTTCCAAACTAAACAATGAAAATAGACCTATTTTCCTTTAGGAGTCAACACACCGTCAATTACATGTGTTACGCCATTACTTGAAATAACGTCTGCTGTAGTTACATTGGCACCGTTAATCATCACTTTACCGTCTTTAATTGAAACTGTCAACTCCTCGCCCTGTAATGTTTTTACTTTCTGGCCATCTGTAAGGTCAGCAGCTTTAACAGAACCTGCAACTACGTGGTAGGTAAGTATAGATGTCAAATCACCTTTCTTCTCAGGTGTTAATAACGTCTCAACAGTACCCTGTGGCAGTTTGTCGAAGGCCGCGTTTGTAGGTGCAAATACAGTAAAAGGTCCCGTACCACTAAGCGTTTCCGCTAAACCTGCAGTCTGTACGGCGGCTACCAGTTTAGTATGCTCGCTTGACGCTGCTGCGTTTTCTACTATGTTTTTTGACGGTACCATGTTGGCCCCTCCTACCATTACGCCTGGCTCCATTGCAGGTGCATTGTCGTTCATTGTAGTCGCATTTGTTGCGGAATCAGTTGTTGTTTCTGTAGTAGAGCTATCTCCACAAGCCATTACAGTTGTAGATGCTGCAATTAGCAGCATGATTAGATTCTTTTTCATTGAGCGTTGATTTTTATAAATTATGGAACTATTACATCAATCCGTTTATTTGGTTCATTAAAAAATAAAAAAATAAATACCTTTTTACGAATAGTACAAAACTGGTAAAAAGGGTAGTGTTAAATATGTCGAATGTTTAGAATAAAAACAGGTGGTCGATCTGTATGTAAAGTGGCATAAAACTTTTTTGCAACTGGTAATCAAATGGTATCAACCAGAGTTAACAAAAAAACAAGTAATGTGCAATTACCTACATCCGGATCGAAGATAAAAAAATGTTTTTTTTCAAATTGAACCCAATGTTGAGACTGATGAATTTTTTGGACCGCATAGAAGATTTAGAAAGGAATCCGTTGCCATAGTTGACCCTGAGCCTGTCGAAAGTCTCGGTTTAACGGCAGTTTTTCATCTCTACGGCCGTAGAGATCGGGTGGCAGTTTACCTGCCTGCCCCGTTTTTTCGCATTGGCGTCAACCTAAGAAAGACTTAAACCATGCTGAAACCCTTATCGGGCAATGGTTTGAAGCGAAAAACAAAACCGTAAAAAATAAAAAACTTTTGATAAGAAAATCAGGTGGAAAAAGCTCCCATAAAAAGATGCGGTACAAGGGACTGACACAACAATGTACCATTGAAAAACAAATGTTGGTCCCAAAAAAACCCCTTAAGTTGACGCCAATGCGTTTTTTCGGGGAGCCTGTCGAAGGGCGCTCTTGTACATTTTATTTTCTATTTAACCTGTTCCTATGTTCAAATCTTGATTAAACGGTATTGAAATAGGCCCACGATTTATCAGGCCAAAAGATCCTAAGATTATATCGAACTTGGGGAAGGGAACTATTGTGCATTTGTCTGGTAAAGGAGGCGCCTTGGCCCTGTGCCGAATCGGCTTTAATGGTTCCATTGTGGTTTTCTACTATTTTTTTGCAGACAGCTAAGCCGATACCACTACCTGAATAGGAGGCTTTGTCGTGTAGCCGTTTGAACAGAACAAATACGTTGGCAGCCTCAATTTCCGGAAAATCGAACATGATGTCTTTAAATACAATCTCAAATGTAGTTTGCGGTGCCGATCCGGCCGTAGTTATATTTATATGGGAAATTTCGATTTTTGGAGAGGTGTCCTGTTGCAAATTTTATCGTGTTTGCAATCAGGTTTTGAAAAAGCTGGCGCATTTAAGCGGGAATAACTAAAGCGTCAGGCAAATTATCACTTGCATTAGTTGCGCGTTTTTCAACAATCGCATATTCAAAAATTTCTTTACTTCTTCCTGTATTTACCTGACGTGGTAAAATTTCGAAAGAAGAGATCTATCTCATCTATCAGGTCAAACATTAATTCAGTGGACGTGTAACTGCTAATAAATTTCTTTAGCGATTTTGCACGCAAATAATTTATAAGGGTAACATCTGTAGATTCTATTTCAAATTTTCCTACATCCTCCAGTTGATCCGCTAACCAGCGCTTAAGCGAAACCTGGATAAATTAGAAGCTTTTCTTCTCTTCAATACTCGTAAGAGGTTCTGTAATAGAAATTCTGGGGATCTCCATTATCTCGTCTTCAAAAAAATGGGCAATTTATTTGAGCAGGGAAACTTCATATTTTCTACTAAGTTCCCTTTGATCACTGTAAAATTCTAACAGATGTTGGCGGAGAACCACTCAGCAAATAAAGGGAGGTGTAGTACCTCGGGCCCGGTTCTAAACTCCTTAACTTTCATAAACTTGTATTGGCTTTAAGCTGGTTGAAATGGGTGGTGGGTTTAGGTGCAGGCAAATTACTAATTTAGACATTTCGACTTTCACCTCTTTGCTCCGCTATATGCATAAAAGGTGTGCCATCTACGCATAAACAAATAGAGTAGCGCAGCTATTCTATTAAGCAAAAAAAACCCTCCCATCTTAAGAAGACTGGAGGGCTACGAAAGTTTGTTCGGAAAATGCTACTGAGCAAGGGTTGCTCTTGGTCCTCCAGAAGCAAATACTGCTTTCATACGCGTATTCTGGCCATGAGAAAACATGTACATGCAGGCATCATCAGTATAATCCATATAGTTCATTGTCATTTCTGTAGGGTTGCCTGTGCAAGTGCTCTTGTGCGGGTACGCCGGACACCCGTAATTAGCGGTATTGTGCGGAGGAGTATCTGGTACCTGGTCGGTACCGCAAGTGGCATCACCCCAAATGTGCCGAAGGTTCAGGTAATGTCCTACTTCATGCGTAGCTGTTCTACCCAGGTTAAAACTTGGTATAAGCGTACCTGTTCGTCCAAAGGCTGAGTACAAAACTACAACGCCATCGGTGCTTGCAGGGCCACCCGGAAACTGTGCATACCCAAGCAATCCATTACCAAGATTACACGCCCACATGTTTAGCGTAGTAGCAGGACTAATAGGATCACTGCCTCCTTGTGCCGTTTTCTTCATGGCATCATTGGTCGTCCAGCTTTTCTTGTTGGTAGCCTTTCTTATTACCTGTGCCAGTTCAAACTTAATACCTACAGTCGTTTGCTCATCCTGAAACTCTAATGGTACTTTAATTCTGTCAGCATTCGTATTATTAAAATCTTCGTTCAATACATCAATTTGAGACTGTATCTGTGCGGCGCTAATGTTTTCTGCGTCGGTTTTGTATAACACATGCACTACTACCGGTATGGTAATTACCCCATTTACCAGGCGGTAAGCCCTTGGGTTTTTCGAAAATTTTGTGGTAAATTCTTCAATGTTCTGCATCCGTATTTTCAGTGTGGGATCGGCAGCCATTTGCTCTTCTAACACTTCCTGACTGGCACAATACCGGGAGGATATTTTAGGAATGCTTTCCTGTTCTTGCTCTTCTAAGGCTACTTTAGAGTCCTGCTTACTACAGGATACCACTAAAAACAGAAGACCCAGGAGCGTAGTAGTGATCTTTTTCATAGTTCATGTTTTTGATTTATAAGATAATTACTTCTTCAAAGTAGAAAATTTTAACAACTCTATTAGAATTTTTTGACGCTTTTTGTGCTGCAACCAAAATAAGTAGTAGCAAGCTCATTACCTGTTTTACTTCAACTCACGCTTTTAGTGGCTAACGATCTTACAGTTTGTGTTCCTCAGTTCCAAATTTTGCAAAAAGGCTTAAGACAAGTTTTTTGGAACCAAACACTTGGGTACACTTGAGCTTTTCTTGCGTCGCACTCTTCTACTTTTATTTCTTTACGCAGCAGCCAAACTTAGCAACTGCATTTTTTCCTGCTGTAGCGGTTGTTGATCTTTTTCCCCTAGTAAATGGATAGCCAAAAAATTAAAGTTGACTCCATTTTTCAGATTCCAAACACGGGAGTTGAAAAACATTTGCCGCAAAAAAAAATCGCTTCTGCTATTGCAGAAGCGACACGAAAAAGCGCGATGGAATATTTTACAATTCTCCTTTCTTAAGTTGTTTTACAGCATAGTCTACTGCGCGGGCAGTAAATGCCATGTAGGTGAGCGATGGATTTTGAGTTGATGTTGAGGTCATACAGGCGCCATCAGTAACAAATACATTTTTGCAGGCATGCACCTGGTGCCATTTGTTAAGTATCGATGTTTTGGGATCATTGCCCATCCTTACCCCGCCCATTTCATGTATGTCAAGCCCGGGTGCTTGCTTTGAGTCGGATGTTTTTATATCCGTAAAACCTGCCTCTGTAAACATCTTTGTCATTTCAGTAAAAAAATCCTGGATCATCTTCTCATCGTTATCGTCGTAGTCAATTGAAATTTTTAGTTGCGGTATTCCCCATTCATCTTTTTTGGTTGGATCTAGCGATACAAAATTGGTTTCCTTCGGTATAGTTTCTCCCATCATGCCTGCACCTATATACCATGGGCCTAACTCAGGCTCCGATAGTAAGTTGTTCTTCAGCTCTTCGCCAAAACCCTCATTCTTTTGTTTTGAACCCCTGTTGGCGGAAAACGTCATTGCATAGCCGCGCAAAAAGTCGGTTTCCTGTTTAAAAACATTTCTAAACCTGGGGATATAGGCGCTTGTCGGGCGACGACCATCCGTAGTAGAATCCAGGAAGCCGTCATATTTTCCATTTACCCTTGCCCTGTAATTATGAAAAGCTACATACTTGCCCAGCACGCCACTGTCGTTTCCTAAACACGCTTTTAGTGGCTAACGATCTTACAGTTTGTGTTCCTCAGTTCCAAATTTTGCAAAAAGGCTTAAGACAAGTTTTTTGGAACCAAACACTTGGGTACACTTGAGCTTTTCTTGCGTCGCACTTTTCTACTTTTAATTTTTTACGCACCAGCCAAACTTAGCAACTGCATTTTTTCCTGCTGTAGCGGTTGTTGATCTTTTTCCCCTGGTAAATGGATAGCCAAAAAATTAAAGTTGACTCCATTTTTCAGATTCCAAACACGGGAGTTGAAAAACATTTGCCGCAAAAAAAAATCGCTTCTGCTATTGCAGAAGCGACACGAAAAAGCGCGATGGAATATTTTACAATTCTCCTTTCTTAAGTTGTTTTACAGCATAGTCTACTGCGCGGGCAGTAAATGCCATGTAGGTGAGCGATGGATTTTGAGTTGATGTTGAGGTCATACAGGCGCCATCAGTAACAAATACATTTTTGCAGGCATGCACCTGGTGCCATTTGTTAAGTATCGATGTTTTGGGATCATTGCCCATCCTTACCCCGCCCATTTCATGTATGTCAAGCCCGGGTGCTTGCTTTGAGTCGGATGTTTTTATATCCGTAAAACCTGCCTCTGTAAACATCTTTGTCATTTCAGTAAAAAAATCCTGGATCATCTTCTCATCGTTATCGTCGTAGTCAATTGAAATTTTTAGTTGCGGTATTCCCCATTCATCTTTTTTGGTTGGATCTAGCGATACAAAATTGGTTTCCTTCGGTATAGTTTCTCCCATCATGCCTGCACCTATATACCATGGGCCTAACTCAGGCTCCGATAGTAAGTTGTTCTTCAGCTCTTCGCCAAAACCCTCATTCTTTTGTTTTGAACCCCTGTTGGCGGAAAACGTCATTGCATAGCCGCGCAAAAAGTCGGTTTCCTGTTTAAAAACATTTCTAAACCTGGGGATATAGGCGCTCGTCGGGCGACGACCATCCGTAGTAGAATCCAGGAAGCCGTCATATTTTCCATTTACCCTTGCCCTGTAATTATGAAAAGCTACATACTTGCCCAGCACGCCACTGTCGTTTCCTAAACCATTGGGAAAACGGTTTGATGTTGAGTTTAGCAAAATCAAATTGGTATTGTACGCAGCCGCGTTCACAAAAATGATCGGCGCAAAAAACTCCAGGGTTTCTTTAGTATTTGCATCTATTACCCTTACGCCGGTGGCTTTGCCCTTGCTTTCGTCGTAAATAATTGAATGCACTACCGAATGTGGCCGAAGGGTCATATTGCCCGTTTTTTCGGCCCAGGGTATAGTGGTAGAATTTGAATTGTAGTAGCCTCCAAAAGGACAACCTCTTTGGCAGAGGTTTCTTTTTTGGCATTGTCCCCTTCCTTGTTGCAGATGCAATTCCGTAGGTTGGGTAAGATGAGCGCAACGGGCATAAATAACATGCCTGTCGGTGTATTTTTTCTTTACCTGTGCTTTAAAATATTCCTCCACACAGTTCAAATCATCAGCAGGCAAAAATTCGCCATCAGGCAGGGTTGCCAGTCCATCTTTATTGCCCGATATGCCGGCAAATTTTTCTACATGGCTATACCAGGCGTCTACATCTTTATAACGTATAGGCCAGTCTACAGCAAAACCATCTCTTGCGGGTCCTTCAAAATCAAAATCGCTCCAGCGCTGTGTTTGCCTGGCCCACATTATCGATTTTCCGCCCACCTGGTAGCCGCGTATCCAGTCAAAAGGTTTTTCCTGCACATACGGGTGTTCTGTATCCTTTACAAAAAAGTGCATGGCATCTTCGCGAAAAGCGTAACAACGGCTTATTACCGGGTTGTCTTTTTCAATTGCATAAGGCACTTTTCCAAAGTGTTTAAACTCCCAGGGGTTCATATTGGTTGTTGGATAGTCCTTCAGGTGTTTTACATCGCGTCCCCGCTCAAGTACCAATGTTTTTAAACCTTTTTCACAAAGTTCTTTTGCGGCCCAGCCGCCGCTTATGCCTGAACCAATTACAATCGCATCAAAATTTCGGTTTGTTATACTGTCGCCCATTCGTAGTTATGCTTTAATTGTTTTTACGGGTACGCAACCATGGTACCGCCCGGGTACCATTTCGTATACACGTACTTTGGTCAAATAATATTGTGAGCCTGTAAAGCTTTGAATAGTTAAGCCCCGTACCGCCTTATAGAATTTAATGGCTTCAATATCTTTTTCCTCTTTACGGGCCTCCATTTCGGTAAGCAATGCTGTGCGCTCTGCCGATGACAATTCAACAAATTCCTTTTTAAACTTTGTGCGGGTCAGGTCTTCGAATTGGTTAAGCCCGGTTACAAATGCTTCCTGTTCTTCAGGTTTGTAGCAGTCGTCTATCATCATCAAAACAAACAAGTGTGCACCCACATCTTTTGCTCCGGGGGTGTCGGTTGAAGGGATTATAGCATCTGCCAAAGCCGCTATCATTTGTTCCTGCCCACTGTTAATTTTTATATTTTTCAACAACAAGCCCGATTTACTTCGGTCTTGCATACACGAAGGCAATATGGCGGTGCCTACCGACAATATGAAGCAGTTTCTAATAGCTGTTCGTCTATCCATTTATACGAGTTAAATACTTTGTGTAATTGTCTTTCCTTCTTCCAATATGGTGGCTGGCCGGCAAGTGATTTCGCCGTTGGCTCAAATTCTTTTTAGGTAATCAATGTCATGTTTCAGACTTTCCATGGCAGTACTGCTGTATTCTTCCTGCTCTACAAAAAAGTATTTCATGCCAGATGCTTTAGCCATACCCAACATACCTTTTATATCAAGTTGGCCCTTGCCAAACTCTGTGCTATGCTTTTTAGCAACGTCCATATCTTTCAGGTGCCACAATGGAAAACGGCCCGGGTACCGGGTGAAATAATCTTTGGGGTCATTTCCTGTCACTACCACCCATCCAAGGTCCAGCTCCATCTTTACCAGTGCAGGATCGGTGTTGTCGAGCAGAATATCATAAAGGACTTTGCCGTTCACTTTTTCAAATTCGTAATCGTGGTTGTGGTACGCGAAGGTCAGGTTGGCCTTCTTGCAATCTTCTGCTGCACGGGTAAACATTTCGGCCACCTTGCTATAATTGGCTACGGTTTGTCCGTTAGTGGGCATTGATGAGCAAACGAGGTAATCCTGCCCTGTTTCAGCGGCGGCATCAATAGAACGCTGCCAGTCTTTATCAATATGCACGTGTCCGCTGCGCACCTTCATGCCCAGGTCGTTTGAAATCTTTTTAAATTCCTTTGGCGAGAGCCCGTAATAATTCCCTTTTTCGCTACGGGCCGACTCCAGTTCTTTGTACCCAAGTTTTGCTAGCTGCTGTAAGGTGCCTGCAGCATTGGCCAGCATTTCAGTACGCACACTGTATAATTGTACGCCTACATTTTTAAACTTCTTTTTGCTGGCCGCTTCGCCCATAGCGGGCAAAAGCAATGAACCGGCTGCAAGGCCTGTCATTTGTAAAAAGGTTCGCCTGGTTTGCATATTGTTAGGT
>MWWF01000033.1_pt1 | contig 21197 bp, 12 predicted proteins | sample 1047351 | NCBI WGS metagenome assembly MWWF01 (sample SAMN06349970, study PRJNA376086) | soil metagenome | isolation source: MGM-3 sample Antarctic (ecotone) soil | place: Antarctica
CTGTATAGCACCCACCTCCATTTCGGGGAAGGAAAGGCTGTGGGCGAGCGAAAAGCTAAGGACTCTGCAGATGCCTTTTTCTGACCGGGCCAGAAGCAAGCCTTTCGTATCCACAACTCCATCGGGTGTGGTAGGTAAGAGGGCCGAAAAATCGTTGGTAAATACAAAGGTGCCTGTGTACTTCTCATTTACAGTACCATCTGCACGGGTATTGCCGGGGCAGAGGTAGCACTTTGGATCGTAGGCGGGGCGAGTGTCGACAGGAAGGTCTTCTACCTTTCCTTGCCATGGCCTTTTATTGCGATGGGGAGAAACCAGCACAGTTTCGCCGGTAAGGATATTTACACGCGTATGCGGATGTTGATGCAGATTGAAAGTATTCATAGCCAAAACATTTGTTGTATTCTGGATGAGACCCTGGTGAACAAATAGCCAATTTGCCCCGGAAATTTTACAATAGAACCGTGCCCGGATCTTTAACCGATAAGTTATTTTGCCTCTTGCCTTAGTGGGCAGCTCTTTGTAAAAGAAGTAGAATCGAATGTCGTTTAGTTAAGCTCCACATGAGCTTCGTGTTTATAAAAAGGTTATGGCTAATTGTATCAATAGCTCCATAGATGATTCCTTTCCGGAGGATGCTCCTACAGAGTCCTGAAAAGTCATTCCTCTTGATGTTGCTATAAACAGGGTGCTCCTATTGAGTAAAAGGCGTAAGTAAAATGGCAATGAATTGCAACTCAGTAATAAAGAGTTTGTTGTTTCTTAACCTGAAGGTTTTTGTTGATTTTAAAAAAGCAAACTTAGAAACCACTTTGGTACAACCCAAAATATAGTTAATCTGTTCGCAGGCAATTGCAGATTTTTGGCTACTTAAAAATGCTCAATTAAATTTTCTTTAATAGAAGAGTGCGACCCCGCAAAAATGAAGGGGCAGGAAGCAATCTCTACGGCCGTTGAGACTAAATAGTAGTATGTGGTTCGGTCCATAAAAATGAAAATAGCAGGTTAAAGTTTATGAGAAAATTACGGATCTAGTTTACTGACCTAAAATGGAGCACCTGACCAGGAAGCAATTTGTACGGAGCAAAAGGTTGTAAATACATACCTTCATTTTTAAGATAATTCTATGAATTTGCCATTGCCTCAATACAATGTGCTACTGCACAGCCAAACGTGTTTTTATCTTGTGCTCAACCAGCAGGCAGGCATCATCCTTTCAAACGAGTTTTTCCAGGAAACTTTCCCCTCAACAATAAATTTTTTGCAGCTCCTTGATGAGCAAGACATTGATCTTTTTCGCGACACTACTAACGAACTGCTACCGTCGAAATTGGTAAGCTGTGCCTTGCAAATGCGACCACCACAACAAAAATCATTTAGCTACAGATGGGAGTTTTTACCAGCCAATAATGGCAACGCTGGTGAACTGCAGGCTATGGGCTTTCCGATGTTTTTGGCTGGCGCTACAACAGAAGCTCAAGGGCAACTGATAGCGTTCAACGATCTACAACAAGCACATTCAGCACATTTCATAGAGTCGGAAGAGCGCTATAAATTTCTTTTTTACCATAACCCTTTGCCCATGTGGATTTACGACATGGAAACGTTGCGGTTTATAGAAGTTAATGAAGCTGCCGTTAACCAATACGGGTATTCGGAGGATGAATTTTTGCAGATGACGGTAACACAAATACGCCCTCCCGAGGAAGTAGAGCGATACCTGGCATTGCAACGATCTGCAGACAAATACAACCCCAAACACAAGGGCCGCTGGAAGCACCAGAAAAAAAATAAAGAGATCATTGATGTGCAAGTGACTGCACACCTGATGCAATTGAACGGACAACAGGCAAAGCTGGTTTTGATAAATGATATAACCGAGCAAATAAAAGCGGAGGAAAACCTGCTGTTTAGTAACGAGCGGTACAACTTTGCCAGCCGGGCTACGTTTGATGCTATTTGGGACTGGGATGCAACGACGGACACGCTTTTTTGGGGTGAAGGGTACAAGAATTTATTTGGCTACGATCTTGATCAAAACCCGGCTCCTGTAGAAACGTGGTTTAATAACATTCACCCTGATGAACGAGAAAGGGTAAACATTGGCCTGGAAAGGGCAGTAAAACTCGGGGCAAATAACTGGATTGATGAATACCGGTTTATGAAAGCGGATGGTTCGTATGCTTACATTATTGACCGGGGTATTATAATTAGAGATGCTACAGGGGAATGTAACCGTATGATTGGGGCAATGCAGGACATTACAACAAGAAAACTGAACGAACAGCAACTGCAAAAAATTAACCTCCAACTTTTGCGGCAGCAAAAAGAAAGAGAACTTACTGCCTCTATATTACGATCGCTTAGCGAAAAAGAATTGCTTAACAATGCCCTGGAAGACATTTTGCAAAAACTTACTATATTCTTCAATTTTGAAATTGGGGAAGCCTGGTTTGTAAACATAGACCGCAACCGGGTAGAATTGCGCCAAAAATGGTCGGCCTCAAAAACTGCAGAGTTGTTTTATTCGTCGCAGGAAAGTATTAGCTACAAAGCAAAACAACATCAATTCTTAGGTGCCAATTGGCCCGAAAATGAGATCATATTTATTGATGATCTGCTGAACTATGAAACATTTTTGAGAAAAGAAGGCGCAAAGGTTGCAGGCCTAACTATAAGCCTTGGCGTACCCATTATTTTTAAAGGTAAAACCATAGCGGTATTTACTTTTTTTGGAAAGTCAGAAATAGCAGATCGTGAAAAAATAAGGCAATATTTTGAATCGCTTAGCCTACAGTTAGGGATAGATATACAACGCAAACGCACAGAAGAAGAACTGAACAAATTTTTTGAGCTATCACCAGACATCCTTTCCATTATTGGCTTTGATGGTTCATTTAAAAAAATAAATGCCTCTCTTGGTAAAATTCTGGGCTACCCGCAGCAACAGCTACTGCAAATGAAGTTGGATGAATTGGTATACCCGGAAGACCTTGCCATTGCCCGCGAACAGTTTAAGAAGCTGGAAAGTGGCGATACCATACATTACTTTGAGAACAGGTACCGGGTTAAAGATGGCGGATTTCGCTGGCTGGCGTGGTCCTCTACCCCTTTGCCTGAAGACAAGGTTATTTATGCAACGGCCAAAGACATTACAGAAAAGAAATTGTTTGACGAAAAGTTGAACAGAATACTGGAAAGTATTTCTGACGGATTTTTTACGGTGGATAAAGAATCGGCTGTGCTGTACTGGAACCAACGGGCGGAAAAAATATTAAACCTGAAGAGGGAGGATGTATTAGGGAAAAGCATATTCAGTCTTTTTAACGGGATTGTGTCCAACAGGTTTTTTGCTGAATACAAACAAGCTTTTGAAAGAAATATAACTGTACACTTTGAAGAATTCATTCCAAGCTACAATACCTGGTTTGAAATAAGCGCTTACCCGTTCGAGGGTATTTTGTCTGTATTTTTTAAAGATGTAACGGAAAGAAAAAAATCAGAAGAGATCATTAGGGTATCGGGCGAACGCTATGAAGTACTGGCAAAAGCAACAAAGGATACTATTTGGGACTGGAACCTGCAAACCGATGACATAGTATGGAATGAAGGGCTAAAGAACTGCTTTAATTACCCGCAACCTGGCGACCCCACCGTGAGTGGTTGGAAAATGGACAATGTGCACCCTGATGATGTAGGCCGTGTGCGGGAAAAAATATACCGGCACATTAGCGAAAAGAAAACGCATTGGGAAGATGAATACCGGTTTAGGTGCGAGAACGGAGAATACAAATACATTTACGACCGTGGCTTTACCATTTACAACGATAGTAATGAACCTATAAGAATGATAGGATCGATGCAGGACCTGACGGAAACGAAAGCCAATGAACTGATATTAAAAGAACTGAATGACTCTCTTGAAAAACGTGCTGCGCAGCTTGCTACCTCGAATGCTGAACTTGAACGTTTTGCCTATGTGGCATCGCACGACCTGCAGGAACCCTTGCGGATGGTGAGCAGCTTTTTACAGTTGATTGAAAAAAAATATAAAGATAAGTTGGACAGAAAAGCCCACGAGTACATCGGCTTTGCTGTAGACGGTGCCGAGAGAATGAAAGGTTTGATACTTGACCTGCTGGAATATTCGCGGGTGAACTCCAATAAGGAAACCAAAGAAGACGTGGATTTAAATGAAGTGGCAACAAACCTGGTACTTACTTATAATGACATGGTAAAAAAGACCGGTGGAAAACTCATTTTTGAGAACCTACCTGTTGTAAAAGGCATTCGTTTGCAGTTGACCCAACTTTTTCAAAACCTGATTAGTAATGCGCTTAAATACAGAAGTGAGTTGCCACCGGAGATACACATTGGCTATGCGGAGAAGGATATATATTACCAGTTTAGCGTAAAAGATAATGGGATAGGGATAGAGCCACGTTTCTACAATAAAATTTTCGTCATCTTTCAGCGCCTTCACAACAAAAACGAGTTTTCGGGTACAGGTATTGGTTTGGCGATCTGCAAAAAGATCATTGAACTTCATGCAGGTAATATTTGGGTGGAGTCGGAACCTGGCAACGGAAGTACTTTTTATTTTACTTTGCCCAAAATAGGAGACGAAGAATTGGCAGACCACAATATGTAAACAAAAGAAACGTTGCAGGTATTTAATAACTGGCGACGAAAGTTGAACAGAAGACACGCACAGTAAGTGACGCGGCTATTAACCTTTTGCGAAAAAAAAGCTATTGATTTGATGACTCATATACATATACTGCTGGTGGAAGATAATGAGGGTGATATAGTGCTTACTTTAGAAGCCCTTGAGGACGCAAAAATAATAAATGAGGTAACCGTTAAAAAAGATGGTGCTGCAGCTTTAGACTACCTTTTTGATGTGTCTCGCAACAACAGGTCGGCGCTACCTGACCTGGTGCTTCTCGACATAAATTTGCCTAAAATTGATGGAAAAGAGGTGTTGCTTCAAATTAAGAATGATCCCATCTTAAAGTCTATACCGGTGGTAATGCTTACGACATCTTCATCGGAGCTTGATATTCTAGAATCATACAATAGCCATGCAAATTGCTACATCATTAAACCCGTAGATCTGAACAAGTTTTTCACGATTGTAAAAGCAATTGAAAATTTTTGGGTAACTATTGTGAAGCTTCCACTAAAAAATTAACATGCTTAACGCTCCCATAAGTGTTTTGGTAGTAGAAGATAATTTTGGTGACTTTTACCTGGTAAAAGAATACCTGGAAGAAACGATAGTACAAGTGAAGGTGCTACATGCGGATACCCTTGCACGTGCACGCCAGTTGCTTGACGAAGAAATACCTGACGTAGTGTTGCTGGACCTTACTTTGCCTGATGGCATGGGCCTTGATTCATTCCATGGGATCTATTCAAAAGCTTCGCAGGTGCCCATAATTGTACTGTCGGGGTACGGCGATACTGAAATGGCATTGGAGACTTTAAAGCTGGGTGCACAAGACTATATTGTAAAAGACGATTGTAACCCAACAGTGCTTTCAAAAAGTATAAAGTATGGTATAGAGCGCAGCAAGATTTTTGAGCAGCTAAAACAATCGGAAGAGCAATACAAATACCTGTTTAACAGCAATCCGTTGCCCATGTTTGCTGTGCACCGGGATACTGATGGCATTTTGATGGTAAACCAGGCCGCTGTAAATCATTATGGATATAGCGAAGAAGAATTTTTAGCCATGCGCCTTTACGAACTGGCTGCCGTGCCTGAAAACAGCCGTTCAACCACTTTTGCAGCTACATATTCAACTACAGACAATACAGACCTTAAGCATCGTAAAAAAGATAGGACGATCATAGATGTGGAACTGGGAGCTGAACACATTTACTTGCAGGGAGAAGATGATAAACTGGTAGTAATACATGATGTAACAGAGCGAAACAGGGCCAAGGAGCAGTTGCGGGAAAGCGAAAAAATGTTTAGAACCATTTCTGAGAACTTTCCCAATGGTGCCGTGGCTATTTTAAATAAAGACTGTAAAATATTGTTTACCGCAGGTAAGGAATTCCACGTGCCCAAAGTAGACGCATCGTTTTTTGAAAACACATACTACACTTCTCACTTTTTAGAACCTGACCGCACCAATGTGCAAGCCCATTTGGAGGAGGTATTTAAGGGCAATAGCACCGTATTTGAAGCCAACTACAACCAATCGAGTTACATGATTAGTGCGGTGCCTTTGTTTGAAAAAGGGCAGGCTATAACAAAGGCATTGCTGGCTACACAAAACATAACCGAGAAAAAAAGAAATGAAACGGAGAAGGAGTTATTGATTGAAGAGCTTATGCACAACAACAACGATCTTCGGCAGTTTTCTTATATCACATCGCACAACCTCAGGGCGCCACTTTCAAACCTTTTGGGCATTATTCAATTGCTCGATCCCTCCTCCATAACGGACCCCACCACGTTGGTGCTGCTGAATAACTTTAAAGAATGTACCCTGCAATTAAATGATACGGTGAATGACCTCATCAATGTGCTAATCATAAAAAACAACGTAAACACCAAAAAGGAAAGGCTAAATATCCATACTATATTCTCAAAAGTGATCGCTTCTGTTCAAAATACGGTGGATAATATGAGTGCCGGAATAACTATTGAAGTGGAAGCGGCACCAGAAGTAGAATTTAACCGCAGCTACCTGGAAAGTGTTTTACTGAACCTGCTGACCAATGCTATAAAATACAGCTCGCCCAAGCGCAAACTGGAAATAAGAGTGGTAACATATAAATACCATGATTGTATAAAACTCCACTTTTCGGATAATGGATTGGGTATAGATATGACCCGCCACAAGGATAAAATATTTGGGCTGTATCAACGTTTTCACGATCATGCAGACAGTAAAGGACTTGGCTTATACATGGTAAACTCGCAAGTACGGGTGATGGGTGGAGACATAGAAGTATTTAGTGAAGTGGACAAGGGAACCACCTTTGTAATTACCTTCAAAAATTAGAACAACTTATGATTAAGCGAGTTTTTTGTATAGATGACGACCAGATTACACTTACTTTGTGCGACCTCGTGATAAAGAAAGCATGCTTTGCAGCCGAGGTATTAGTAGCCCACAATGGTAAAGAAGGACTGGCTTATTTTTCCACATTTTTTGCCAACCATAAGAAGGGTGACCGTACTGAAGAAGCACCACATGTAATTTTTCTTGACCTTAATATGCCGGTGATGAATGGCTGGGATTTTTTAGAAGATTACCTGATGAAATACGCCGACCGGCTTCCTGCAACTAAAGTTGTTATCCTATCCTCTACGGTAAACCCTGAAGACTTCTCCAAGGCCAATCAATACGAAATTGTAATTGACTTTATCAATAAACCACTTACGGTAGACGGCCTGGAAGAGCTTATGCAAAATGAGCAGATTTGCCAATATTTTTAAACCAGCTAACATTAGAGTTAGAACTCCTTACCTCTTTTTAGACTAAGATGCAGGCGTTTAGTGTGTTTTAGCCGATGATTTAAGCTTTGTTGGTACAGCCGTACCCACCTTGCAGCAAAGGCGTTTACTAAGGGTGTTTTTTAGGGACGAGCAGTAGAACAATTATTATGCAGCCGTTGCGTCGCACCCTTGTACTGTAAATCTCCATGCAGCTTTTCCACGCCTAATAAGTAATCAAAACCCTTGGAAACTGTTATGTATGTTGGGTTGACCTATGTATAGGCTGAAGCTAAGTTGGCGCCTATGCGCAATGGCGATACATTTAAAGAAGTGCTTTTTGCAGCTACTTCATTCTTCAAAGTTGAATAAAATCAGAACTGCTTACCTGGTAGACACAAATGCGTTCAAACCTCGCAGAATGAAAAAGCTGAGAATAGCACTTCAGTACACGAGTCCCGCCGAGGCGGGAACGACTGTGTCATAAAACAAGAATGTTCGGCTCAAAAAATGTAAAAAATGCCTGCATTTTAATTTGCGACAGGTAAGGAGTTCTGAAAATACGATCCATCGGGTAAGGAGTTCTAACATAGATTAACCATCGTAAACCCTCCTGTTGCCGAGGGTTTTTTCTTTTACCTTCATAGACAAAAAATTAGCCTCTTCATGAACAATGGTACTATAGCGCACAACTTCTCTCTCCTCTCTAAATTGCTGGACATTCATGGGGATAAAGGATTTAAAGCAAAAACCTATGCTTCTGCTGCTTACACCATCGACAAACTTCCTGTGGAGCTTTCCACCCTGGCACCCAATTCAATCTTCGCTCTTAAAGGCATTGGCGATTCGCTTGGAAAAAAAATTATAGAACAACTTGAAGGCGGGCGGTTAATTGACCTGGATGCATTATTGGTGAAAACGCCGACAGGCATAGTGGAGATGATGAAGATAAAAGGGCTCGGACCAAAGAAAATTGCAACCATCTGGAAGGAACTGGAGATAGAAAGTATTGGCGAATTGTTATATGCCTGCAATGAGAATCGCTTATGCCTCTTTAAAGGTTTTGGAGAAAAAACCCAGGAAAACATAAAAGAAGCCATTGCCTTTTACCTGAGCAACCAGGGCAGTTACCTGTATTCGCAGGTAGAAAATTATGCACCTGAATTTACAACCCAATTACAAAGCGATTTTCCCGGTCAAACTTTTTTACTCACTGGCGATATACGCCGCCATGCAGAAGTGATACACAAACTGGAGTGGGTAACCGATGTGCCAGCTACAGCATTGGAAACTTACTTTATCCAAAGCGGCTACGAAACTTCGCATGCCGATGAATATCTCTTAGCCAAAGGTCCCGGAAATATTGCCTTACACTTTTACTCCTCCCCTGTTGAGGGCCTCTATCAACGTTTATTTGAAACAAGCGGAACCAATATATTCCTGGAAGCGTGGCTACAACAATTTGGCAGTAGCCCGGGCAGCATCATAAAGAGCGAAGAACAAATATTTGCGCAAGCTGATATGGACTTTATTCCCCCTTACCTGCGGGAAACAAAAGAGATTATTGACAAAGCATTGAACAGGCATTTGCCACAGGTAATAGAACCCGAGGAGATAAAAGGCATCATACATACCCACAGCAAATGGAGTGATGGCAGCCAAACCATTGAAGCCATGGCCAGGGGTGCTATTGACAAAGGTTTTGAATACCTGGTGATCTCCGACCATTCCAAAACTGCATCTTATGCAAATGGCCTTTACCCAGACAGGATAGCCGCACAGCATGAACAAATAGATGAACTCAATGAAAAATTGAAACCATTTAGAATTTTCAAGAGTATTGAATCAGATATAATAAACGACGGCAGCCTGGACTATGATGAAAAGGTGCTCGCATCATTTGATCTTGTTATTGCTTCTGTACATTCTAATCTAAAGATGAGTGAAGAACGCGCAATGAGCAGGCTAATGAATGCAATAGCAAACCCGTACACCACCATTCTTGGCCATATGACGGGCAGGCTATTGTTAAGCCGCAATGGCTACCCCGTTAATTATGAAACTATCATTGAACACTGTAGCCGTAACAAGGTAGTTATTGAACTGAATGCTAACCCGCGCCGCCTGGATATGGACTGGCGGTGGATTGAGGCTGCCGTACATAAAGGGGTGCTTATTTCCATTAACCCCGATGCACATGCTGTTGAGGCATTTGATGATATACGTTACGGCGTATTAGCAGCACAGAAAGGCGGGCTTACCAAATCGCATAACCTTAGCAGTTTTAGCCTTGCGGAATTTGAAGCCTTTTTACAAGAGCAAAAAGCAAAACGAAATTAAGCAGTAGCCACTTCCTCATCCCGCCCCACATTAACCAACGGAAACCTTACATGAAAGGTGGTGCCAATGTGCTCTTCTGTTTCGAACCAAATACTACCATTTGCCTTTTCAACAATACCCTTGCAAATGGCAAGGCCCAAGCCTGTTCCCGATGATTTTGTAGTGAAGTTTGGCGTAAATATCTTCTCCCACCTGTCTACAGGTATACCCGTTCCTTCATCTGTTATACTAATGAGCAGGCCTTCTTCATCTATAAGCTGGCGCAACTGTATTTCTGTTTTCCCTTCGGCTGTGCTGGCTTCTATAGCGTTTTGCAGCAAGTTGGTAAATAACCGGTTCACTTGTGTTTTATCTGCTTTTATATACATTGGCCCGTCAGGTTTTTGCCATTGTATATTAATAACCTCGTTGGCATTATACAGGTCCATTAACGAACTAAGCACTTCATTTATATTAAACATTTCGTCCTTTACGTATTCAATATTGGCAAACTGCGAAAAGTCGGAAGCAATCTTTGCCAGTTGATCTATTTGCTCTACCAATGTGGCGGCTACACGCTGAGATAAACGCTGAATGCCCGGCCTATTTTCAGCAATGGAACGTTGCAGGTACTGAATACTTAGCTTCATTGGCGTAAGTGGATTTTTAATCTCATGGGCCACTTGTCTCGCCATTTCGCGCCATGCACCTTCCCGCTCACTTTTGGCAAGTGCCTGGGCACTCTCCTCCAGCTTATGTACCATCTTGTTGTACTCACTTACCAATGCACCTATCTCATCATTTGTATCCCAGCTAATTTCTTCGTTCACTTTGCCAAGGTTTACATCCTTCATTTTGCTACCAATTAAGCTAAATGAGGCTGTAATTCGGTTGGTTAACAGGATTGCGATTACACCAGCCAAAACAAAAATGAAAGCATTCAAATTTATAAGGGTCACTAAAAAATTGGATATCTCCTGGTTGAGTTCGCGCTGCGAGTTTAAGTAAGGAATATTAATAAAAGCGTAAGGCTCTCCTGCCTCGTTTCTTATTGGCACATATACGCTCAGGTATTTAAAAAGTCCTATCGTTTCGTTTTGAATAACCTGCATCTCATTGTTAAAGTGCAGGCGTCGGTAAGCAAGCGGATTCATCATATCGCTCACTATCTGCTTCTTGTACACATAAGACTGGGTAGATACTTTCAGGTTGCCGTCTATGTCATAAAAATTCACATCAGCATTGTGTATTTCCGATATGTCTTCAATAGTTTTTGAAAGCATGTTATTTGCCCCTTCATCATAAATTTTTTCCACATCGCCCGATAGTTGGTGCGCCAAAACCTGGCCCTGTATCTCCTTTGCCATAATTTGTATGGCATTCACCAGTCGCTCACGATTGCTGGTCTCAAAGCGCGAAATATAAAAGGAAATAGTAGCAAACCCTATTACAACAAACGAGAAAAGACTAATGAAAAGAATCGTCGTTTGTATCTGGTTCCTGATGTTAAACCGGAAGGTGTCTTTAATCAGCCACCACTTAAAACGGGTTCTTAGCATAAGGTCGCCCAAATGAAACAGGATAAGTATAAACAGGAAAGAGCCGAAGAGATATGCAAATAGGGTAATCACTTCAAAAAGCAGTGTCCCCGACTTTATAATTACCACAATTTTATTGTTGCCGGCATTGTACCACAATACAACTTTGTCATTTTCCAGTGTTTCAACTGTTTCTTGCTTTGGCCACATTTCTCTAGGCAAAACCGATAAAAAATTATAATCGCCGCTATTGGCTAATAGCTTGCCTTTATCGTATACGGCGTAAGCATAATTGGTACCCTGGTCAGGATTTACATCTTTTACCTGTTTAAATAATTCCAGGTAAAGGGCATCGCTTTTGTATTGCTTTGGCTTCACATTCAGGTAGAAGTAACCCAGCACATCGCCTGCGGTGCCGCGTATGGTTTTTTCCAAAATGTAACTGTACCCTTCATCGTTGTTTTGATAGTAATAGAATTCAGGGATACCTGTTTTTTTGCTGCCATTTACAATAATACTCGAGATAACCTCCATGCCGGTAGAGTCCTCGTTAAAGAGGGGTTGTAGGTCTTTATCGTAAGTGTAAATTTCTGTATCGTATTTGTTCACGAAACCACTAAAATTTTCAGTGATAATGCTGTCTTTAAATAATTTATTTACGGCAGGAGATGTAAAGCGTACAAAGTTTTCAGCAAGAAAATTATTAGTCAGGTTTATTACTCCTATACTCAGGATGGTTTGACCCGAAGGGTCATTTTGCAGGGCAAGTTCTCCCGCCTTTCGCTTACGCACCTCGTACTCTATAAAACTGTTTTGATAAATAATGATTGCGCTGATAGAAGCAGCGAAGAATATAACCCACAGCAGAAAAAAAGACGAACGCATCAATGGTTTATAAAGGTCCTCCTTTCGTTTTTCCATAATGAGCATGTAGAGCAGCAACCAGCCCAGCACAACCAGGTTGCTGGTAACTGAACCCGATGATATAGTAAAGGTCAGGTACACCAATCCGCACAGGGTAACCAACAGGTAGCGGCCCCAGTTTGGTGTCTCGGTCAGCTTACTATACAACAGCAGTATAATATGACTAAAGTTGAAGAAAGTAAGGGTGATGAAACATAAGATCAAAAAGCTAATGAAAGTGTAAATGTTCAGGCTAAAAAAGTGCGTTACATCAAAAGGTATTTTTGCGTCAATTATCAGGCTGCGTACCACACCTGCGGCTACAAACGACATTAGCACCAGAAGCATTGACAATAAGATGGCAAATACCCAACTTCTTTTTCCTGTTACCGATTTTAAATCGGTCAGGTAATCTAACGACGACAGCTTGAAAAAGGAGATGATCCAAAACAAGAGCACCATATTAATGAGCAGATCGCCCAGCGAAGGATGCACAGCATTTGAGGCATAAACGAAAGGGTCGAACAACCCGAACTGTGAATAATTAAAAGGGAGTGGAATGAAGTAGCTAAGTGTACGAATAAGAAAAATAATACCTCCCAAAAACAACATTCCTTTTAGGGCGCCATGTTGTTTTACTACATCAAGCGCCAGCGAATTAATAAAGATGAGTACAAGAATAATGGCGAGTATTCTAAGCGTAAGCGTATAACTATCATAATAATCTTTATTCTTCTTTACCTTTTCCTGTAGAGAAAAGAGTACGGTACCATCTCCGTTTTTAATGCTTATGTTTCCGCCATTGTGAATAAGGGTATAGCGCTTCTCAAGATCTTTAATGGCCTCAAAAGATGTTTTTAGGTAGGTATTCTGTGTAGAATAATTCCAGCGTATAGGTATCATCCCAATGGCAACTAATTCTCTTCCGTCCAGTATAAAAGTTTTTTTTATAGTTTCAAATTCACCATTGGGGTAAGTAACCATCCTTTTTCCATCCGGGGCTTCAAGCTCGGTGTTTTCAGGAACTACCTGGTGGGTGTTCCAAAAAGTAAGCAGCGGGTTTCCAATGTCGTTTCTAATATACACAAACAGCCGCGGCTTGTCTTCTTCCATCCATTGCGATAGCCTGGTGCGCGTAGTTTGGTTTACGATGGCTCTAAGTACAGGAGTGTCGGCTACAAACTGGCCAAACGTTTTTTCGTTATCGGCAATGTATTGCTCCAGCCGGTGCTTTACCCTGCCCGGCGATGAACTATATGACCAGTAGTTAATGAAAATGATAGATAAGGTATACAGCCAGGCTGCAGTTATTACCAGGTATCCATTTCTGTAAGCACTTCTTTTTAGGCTTTTAATCAAGCGGGGTTCTTTGTTTTTTTACTTCATTCCAAATGTTGTCCATTTCTTTAAGGCTCATATCGGCCAGTGAGCGTCCGCTTGCCGTGGCAACTTCTTCCATAACCGTAAAGCGGCTAATGAATTTCCTGTTTGTTTTTTCAAGTACGCCCTCGGCATCAACATTCAAAAACCGTGCATAATTTATTAGGCTAAACAGTACATCACCAAATTCTTCTTCAATATGCGCAGGGTTATTTTCTGCCACTGCTTCCTGCAATTCGCTCATTTCTTCTTCTACTTTTTTCAACACATCTTCTTTATTATCCCATTCAAAACCAACTTGCTTTGCTTTTTCCTGTATGCGGGTAGCCTTTACTATAGCGGGTAATCCTTTGGGTACACCACTCAATACCGACTTTTTTCCTTCACGCATTTTCAACTGTTCCCAATTTTTCTTTACATCATCTTCCCCGTTCACTTTCACGTTGCTATATATATGCGGATGGCGGTGCACCAGTTTTTTGCTTATCCCTTCCAACACATCTATTAAGGTAAACTTCCCCTGTTCGTCGCCTAATTTGGCATAAAACAGCAAGTGGAGCATCAGGTCGCCCAGCTCTTCTTTAATGCCATCCCAATCGTGCTCTGTTATAGCGTCTGTAAGTTCGTATGTCTCTTCAATGGTCAATGGCCGTAATGTGTCTATCGTTTGCTTCTTATCCCACGGACATTGCTCCCGCAATTCATCCATTATTTTTACCAATGCCAGAAAGCTATCGCTTAGTGATGCCATGTTGTTTTTATAAATATTGTACAAAATTTTCTTCCGCTACATTCCTTCAAACTCAGGCTGGTTTGCAAGAAGGGGTTTTATCTTTTTGTCCATAATAAATGCTCTTTTTATCCGCCACAAAACCCAAGCAAAAAGCCTGTTAATTTTGGCTAAAATACATATAAAAACACCTGTATAATGGTTGGGGTAAACAGCTATGTTTTTTCATTAACATATATGCGGCTATTTTTGGCAGCTTACAAAATTTGATATGAAAAAATTGCTGATCGCGTTTACATTAATGTTACTACTGCACTGTGCAGAGGCGCAATACTATTACCTTGATATTCTCGGTATAGCCCAAACCAGCCAGCAGTATTCTCTCATTAGCAAAAACAACTTACAACGCATAAGCGCCACCAGTTACGAGAGCAACAACCAACCGTCAACCGATTTTGTTTTGGAGCAAACCATCAGCAGCAACAAGCAGCAAATAGTAACCCGCTCCGCATCGGTAAATAGTGTTGAAAGCTACTTTACCAGTTATTACAACAATGGACTGCTGGCATCAACTACCGATAGCAGCAATAACGCCATTAATACTGTTGTATACACCTACAACAATGAGAAACAATTAATCGCTTCCGAAGCTACCAGCAAAGATTTTGATGGCACATTAATCTCTGTTGAAATACACCAGTGGAAGTATAATAGCAATGGAAAACCAGAAGCGATGGTAAAGGTGAAAAACGGAAAGGATACCACTATGATAGCATTGAAGTACGACGAGCAAGGCAATGTAGCAGAAGAGAACTGGAGAAAAAACAACCGGGTTATAGAAACGTACTATTACTATTACAACCCAAAAAACCAGCTTACCGATATTGTACGGTACAACCGCAAAGCAAAGCAAATGCTGCCCGATATTATGTTTGAATATGATGCAGCGGGCAGGCTATACCAAATGATACAAACACAAGGCAGCGCGGCTAATTATTTTGTTTGGCGTTATGTATACAACCCTTCTGGTATGAAGGAAAAAGAGTATGTTTTTAATAAAAAAAAGGAACTGCTGGGCAAGATCGAATACAACTATAAGTGAGCAGGCTGCCGAAGTAAAAATTAAAAGTAAAAAACCCGCTGCTTCTAGCTGTTGCTCACCACCAATTAGACATTCTTACCCCTCAATAATGGCTTCTATTTTTTTTTGAGTCAAAAGTTACATTACTATTAAAGCAGCCATTGCCACAGTTTACCCCGCCCTTTTGCGGGGCTTGGTTCAAAGGCTGTTTTTTCATGAGATCGGGTGGCATTTTAACCTAAGCTTGTCGAAGTCCAATCCTGTTCTTTTTGAGTCTTTTCAGCCCTTTACCCTTTGCTCACCCAGACAAGAACATCAATACTTGAATACCGCCTTTACTGTGGCGCTTCAAAGCCCAACAAACACGCTAAATGCCTTGGGTAGAAAAAATTTTAAGCACCTGTGAAAAAGAATATTTTTACAACAGCACTTTTCCAGATTTTAAACAAACAGCCTTGCATAAGCGGGCGTTTACGGATAACGATGGACTGAAAGCTTTGGCTGGCTCGGTTTCAAGCGCTTCAAATATCAAATTCTTATCGTCAGAAATTTCCCTTATCAGGAAAGTAGCCCTCCAAATAATAATAGAAGGGTTTGTGTAAGCCGAACCGGCAAATACATGCATTGAGTATCACAACATTTCAAACAACCCCTTCGTTTTTACCTCAGCAGGCAGGATTTTAACAAAAACAACAACATATGCAGAAATCAGGATTTAACGTAGTAGTGGGCACATTTCAAAAAAACGGCATAGTGTACCATGCGGCCATTACCGCACCAACAAACTATGATGGTGCAATTGGCTCCGGAAATGATTACAGGGTGCTGTTGTCGCATCCAAGTAAAAAAACGATTTCTTTCAATCTCAAAATAGATGAAACAGGAAGATGGATACCCGATAAGCGCCAAATAATTGATCCATGGGTGGCAGATTATATTGGAAAAATTATAGAATGTAAAATCCTCGGCACCCAAAACTTCTTTCCATTTGGTACGCATAACTAAGTAGCGAAACAATAACAATAGAAGGATAAATTATACAATGAAAATGTACTGATCAGGCAGCATAGGAAAGCCTTTAAACTTGCGGATAATTTGGGCCACTACTATTACATCGCGCTGGCAATACTCCACTATTCGTTTAATATTATTATCAATATAGTACACGTCCTGTACCATACTACCGTCAATATCATTTTTTGAAGTTTGTATACCCAACACATTTGCCAGCAGGTGTAGCGATATATAATTCTTGTAGTCTCCAAACTTCCACCATTGTAATGTGTCCAGCATATTTATCTCCCAGGGCTTAGCGCCATGCAGTTGAAAAGAGGGTGGCAATACAATTCCATTCACCAGCATACGGCGGCAGAGAAACGGTATATCAAACTCACGTATGTTGTGTCCGGCAAACCTAAACTGCCGTGTTTTGGAAGCGAACTTTGTTACTAGTTCATTAAAATTCTGCAATAAAGTATATTCATCATCGCTATAAATACTCTTCATTTTAAGACAGGTATTGCCTTGTTTATCTTCATAATAAAAAGCAGTAGAAATGCAAATCACCTTTGCAAACTCGGCAAGTATACCAGCTTTATTTCGGTACATTGTATCTATGCTTATGTTTTCTGGCATAGATTTTGAAATCTTGTCGAAGAAAAGTTGCTGCCACTCTGCAGACAACATAGTATAGGTTGGTACTTGTGGAACAGTTTCTATATCTATCAGTAAAAGGTCAAATAAATAATTACTATTGGTCAAAGCTTTACTTAATTTATTTACTACAAACTACATTTTCGAAATTAAACTACAATAACCATGAGTTACAATCCGCAGTATTCTGCAACCAATCCTGATCCGAATTCCACTCCTCCACGTCGTGATGATCGCAAACTAATTTACGGCATTTTGATCGTTGCGCTATTAGGTACCTGGGCGTATATCATTTACGACAAGAATAAATCTAAAGAATCAATTACGCAATTACAAATGGAGTATTCTAATGTAGACTCTGCACGTAACGTAATTGAGCAGGAGTATAATGATGCGCTTGCACGTTTAGATACAGCTACAGGTAATAACACACAGTTGCAAGGTGCATTATCGGAGCGCCAGTCAGAAATCAATAACCTTAAAAAGCAGATTTCGGCTATTACGAACAATCGTAAAGCAACAGCCGCTGAACTTGCACAGGCAAGAAGATTGATCGGTCAATTAAATTCTAAGATTGGAGAAATGGTAGCTGAAATTGATCGCCTGAAGGGAGAGAATCAGGTGCTTACCACTACTAATCGATCGCTGAATACACAAAAACAGCAATTGTCTACAGAAAAGCAACAATTGGAAGAAAACTTAACCACTACTGAAGCTGCCAGAAGGCAAGTGGAAGATGTAGCCTCTACCCTGCATGTATCAAACATTAATATTGCTCCAATTAATGTAAAGAATAGTGGTAAAGAAAAAGAAACCACTACTGCAAAAAGAGTAGACTTGATGCGTATTTCTTTTAACCTAGATGAGAACCGTGTAGCATCAAGTGGAAACAAAGAATTGTATGTTTCTGTTATGGCACCCAGCGGACAACCCGTAACTATGAGCAGCGGAAGCGGCACATTTGATACCCGGGAGGAAGGTTCAAAACCTTACACCAGCAAAGTGCAGGTAAACTATGAGCAAGGCAAACGCTCTAATGTAAGCTTCGACTGGAAGCAGGATGGTAAATATGAGATTGGCGATTACCGCATTCAGGTTTACCACAACGGTTTCAAGATCGGCGAAGCAACACGCACCTTAAAGAAAGGTGGTTTATTTGGCTAATATTCAATAGCAATAAGAAAACACCAACAAAACGAAGAGGGCCTCCCAAGGGCTCTCTTTTTTTACAAAAAAAAAGTAAAAAAAGGTGTAACGCAACATGGATGTTTTTAAAGAACCCTGAAAGAGGATTAGGATGTATAAGGATGTGACACAACCTACCTTTAAAGCGAGAAGAATGTGGTTTTTGCTGGAAGGTTTTATTAATCAATTTCGAGTCGAATAGAATAACAAACCGTACACGAGTGCGACGCAACGATGTCACATTAAAGAAGACCTGCCTGGCCCAAAAAAAACTCCCAAGTAGAGTAATTTATAATAATCACAACGCCTTTTATTTACTAAGAGGAAAAAAAGTCAAGTGCACTAAGGATGGTTACATTTTAATTTATCGCCTTGTGGTAATTAGTTAATGTTTCATATGCCTTTGTGAAATTGCCATTTAAAGCTTGCTACAAAATAGCCCTTAAACTAGCCCGACCAATATGTATCGTTCTTGTACTTCCAGGCTTTCGGCCTTCGTATTGAAAGGTTAGCTCAAGGCTATTGCCGAGGCGCTTTGTTATGTCAATATTCCAAAGAAAGTTTTTGCCGGGTAATAAAGCATCGAGCATAATATAACTTACTGTGCTGTTTGCAGTACCACTATACATTATACTGCTATAGGTGAACCTGCTGTTGAGGCTGGTGTTGTTTACTGTATTGTATTTGCCTTCTACATTGAATGAATTTGCTATTGCTACCTCGCCTCTGTGGGCTGGGTAATTTTGCTTTTTGTTGTACTGATAGCCCGTTTGCAACCGGTATTTGGTACCCTGCGTAAAGGTAAAGCGCGGTTCGGCCAAGTACTGCTGCAGGTCGTAATTGCGATTGGCAAAGCGGGGCGTTAACAATGAATTCTTACCTAGTTTCTGAATAAGTTCAAGGCTGTACTGCCGGGTAATATTCCAACGGTTTTTGAGTGTCCAATCATTGAATTGCCGACTTTCAAAACCGTAGGTAAGCAGCGCTTTGTTAAAGTTGCGGGCATTGCTTATGTCCATACCCCATTTACTGCTAAAGCGGTTGAACGAAAGGGTATTGGCAACAATATTATTAAGGGTAATAAGCGAGGTATCGGTAAGCGCCTCTTTGAACGGGTTAAATTTCAGGGTGCCGTCTGCCAATTCTTTTTTAGCCGTTTGAAACGAGGTTTGCAGGTTGAACCTGCCCAGAAGGTCTTTCCATTTTTTGTTGGCCATACCCGCAACAATTGCCTTTGGATTTAGGGTAAGGGTAAAATTTACCTGGGTGTAGTTTGACTTAATGAATTGGTTGGTTGGTGTAAATATGCGAATGTATTTTGCCTGGTCCTGGAACACGGCAATCTCAAATTCGTTGATCTGCGGTATACCGTCCTGGTTGTAATCGTTCCAGGCATACTCTCCCCTACCGGCGGGCACTTCTATAAAGGAGAAATCGCGGCGCTGCTCTTGCCCTGCGCCTACCTCGTACAACACATTGCCCGTAACAAAGCCCTTCCATTCGTTTATAAGGTACTCTACCCTGCCAAGAATACTGTTCTCGGGCACAAGAGTAGCCGGCGCTTTGTTGCTTACCTGCAACACCCTATACGTTGCATTTACCCGTACCTGGTGCCTGCTGCTGGCCAGCAGTTCGGCAAGCAGATTATAATTGTGACTGCGATCCGTTTCCTGCAAATTTTTGCCTGCAGGCACCTTGTTGCTACGGGTAAAATAAGTAAAGCTCCAGCGGTTGTCTTTACGTTGATCGGAACGGAGATAAGCGGTAAGTGTGGTAAACGCAAAGCTGAGCGGGCTAACTGTATCGGTGCGTTTGTTGCGGAGTTCATTGTGCTCTATTGCAAGGCTACTGCCAAAAGTATAATGCCTCATACCAGTAAGCACCTTGCTCGCCTCCAGGGTTGGCCGTAGAAAAAACCCTTTGCTGCTATCTGCATTGATGTTTGTAAGATTGAAAATATTGTTAAACTGCCATCCTTTCACTAATTGCTGGTGAACGATTGTATTGCGGATGCCTGAGTAATTATCGTTGCGCATGTAGCCGCTTAGTTGGTAGGCTACTTTATTGCCTATACTATCGGTTAGCGAAAGGTTTAGTACAGGAAGGTGTTCGGTGGCTTGCGCAGGGGTAAAATCGAGCCCCCAGTCGCGGTAAAACTCTACGGCCCGCAGGCGCTCCAGCGGTCGAAAATTCTCTTCCACATATTCATATCCTGCTGCTACATTCAGTACTCTGCCTGCCCAAACGTTTTGCCTGTTGGTCAGCAGTAATTTAGCAGCATACCCTTTGTCGTTGGCTTTGTCTTTGGTAGAGAATGCATTCAGATCGTAATTGCTCAACGCCACTTCAGATTGGAACTGGGTGGCGGCCGAAATATCGTAGATAGCGCCCACACTTACCACCTGCTGCTTTTTTGGCGTTACAAGGAATGTTGCGGGTTCAAAATTTCCCTGGGGCATTCCATTTACGGGCATTATCCACCGGTACACTTTGCCATTGGCGGCATTAAAATCAGGCACATAATTGCCTCGTCCAAACCCAACTTCAATAAATCCAAGGCTAAACTTCGCACGGTCTTTATTAGTGGAGAATATATAAACGGAGTCGGTGGTGCCATTGTACACCGTATCGCGCAGCTCATATAATATTTTGCCTGTGGTAAAAGTATCAACACTTGCCGAAGGGTAAAAAGCACGCTGAATACTATCGCCAACGGTATTTAAAAATTGTTTTTGCCGGTTGTCAAGTGTTTGGTTGATCGGTGAATTTTTTGAATCCGAATTGTTGTACGCTGCAATATTCAGCCGTAGTTTCTTACTAATTACCGTCTCGTTACTGGCATATAAAAGCGCGTTCAGGTAGTTGCGGTCGGAGTATTCAAATTCCACCTGTATCCGCGAATCTTTGGTGATCATGCGCTGTGGGGTAAACGTGATCTCGGCTGTATTGTAA
>MWWF01000034.1_pt1 | contig 21196 bp, 12 predicted proteins | sample 1047351 | NCBI WGS metagenome assembly MWWF01 (sample SAMN06349970, study PRJNA376086) | soil metagenome | isolation source: MGM-3 sample Antarctic (ecotone) soil | place: Antarctica
AAACCGTCTTTACCAATCACTTGCAGAATATCTTCCAAACCTAAATACATTAGAACCCGATAATTTTCTGTTTCCATCCAATAATTCTAACACAGGATATTTGAGCAGAAAGGGCGTTTGGCGTATGTTAAATCATAAATCAATAAAACTAAACTTACCCAATCTTCACCCGCATACCTTACGCCATACCTTTGCAACGCATCATCTGGCAAACGGTAGCCAACTATCAGAAATAAAACAAATGCTTGGCCATAGCAGCTACGATACTACTTTAATCTATGCGGCCATACCAAACCAACAATTAATAAATAGTGTTTGGCCGAAAACATTTAATAATTTAATAATGAGCTCAATAGGTTCTCAATTACGTATCGAATAATCCACAAAAGTTAGTAAATAGATATCAAAAAGCGGCATTTAGTGCCCTTGAAGCTTGATTGGTAGCAATTATTCGAGTATTTTTAAGTGAAGAACACCACACACAAAAACATTCGATGCGCCAACGTTTCTCTCAACAACAATTATTAGGAATCACCCCCATATCAGAAGTCCTTATCCCCAAAAATAGTAGGCACGAGCTTGCCCCCGTACTTGCCGCTTTGCAATATATTTTTAGCACCCCGGAATTAAATGAAAAAGTGTTTGCCCTGATCGAGCCTAAGATCCTCAATGGAAAGAAGCAGGATACCGGCCGTACCGGAATGGATATGTGGGAAATACTGGTACTGGCCGTAGTGCGTTTGGCACTAAACGCCAATTATGATGCCTTGCATGACTTGGCTAATTTCCATAAGCTTTTGAGAGAGATCATTGGGGTAGAAAATAGATTAAACGAGGGTAAAACCTACGGCTTACAAACCCTGAAAGACAATGTTTCCCTGTTAGACGAAGAAACCGTTAATCGGGTCAATACGCTGGTAGTAGAGGCAGCGCACCAATTTGTATTAAAAAAAAACGAAACGCTGAAGATAAAGTCAGACACATACGTTTTAGAAACTAACGTCCATTTTCCTACAGATCTTAACCTGCTATGGGATTCCTGCCGCAAAGCCATCAATGTGATGGTTTGGTGCGCAAAGCATTACCAGCTACAAGGCTGGAGGAAACATAAAACATGGCATTCATCCCTAAAATCCACCTTACGGTCTACCGGTAAAGCTTGTGCCTCTACTAGTAAAAATAAAGATGTTGCGATTAAAACCCAAGTTACAGAATACCTTCGTTTGGCCCGGGAGCTGGAAGAAAAGGTGGCGGAAAGTTGTCTGCAACTATACATCTCACCCCTTTTTGATATCAAGCTATTTGCCGTACTGGAAGGCCTGACCTATTATCAGGAAATGATCAAAAAACACATTGACCTGATAGAGAGACGTTTACTAGAAGGCCAGACCATTCCATCGGCCGAGAAAGTGTTTTCTATATTTGAGCCTCATACCGAATGGATCAGCAAAGGCAAACAGAATAAAAAGGTAGAGCTAGGACATAAAGTACTCATCGCTACCGACCAACACCATTTTATCCTTCACCATGAGGTAGTAGAAGGCCGGGCAGATGTGGAACTAACTGTTCCAATGGCAGATGCGCTGATATCAAGGTACAAAAACATCCAGAGCCTGAGTTTGGACAAAGGGTTTTACAGTAAAGAGAACAAAGAATTGCTTTCATTAGCAATCCCATGTCTGGTGATGCCCAAGAAGGGAAAACTAAATGCACAGGAGAAAGAAGAAGAATCCCAAAAGAAATTCAAGAAACTCCGGAACGGGCACAGTGCGGTAGAATCGAACATCAACCAGCTAGAACACAATGGCTTGGATAGATGTCCGGATAAAGGTTTGAAGAACTATAAGCGGTATGTAAGCCTGGGTATTTTATCTTACAATCTGCACCGACTTGGAAAAATGCTACAGGCCGCACAAATAGCGGAAGAAACCAGGAAATTCAAAAAAGCAGCTTAAAGTATTATCCTAGAAAGAAAAAACGAGTAATCGTATGGAAGAAATATGCCCGCTTGTGCTGGAAATGGGAGTAAAGGAACCAAAATTCCTGGTGCAGGTACGAAAATAAAAACGTTGCCGAAATTGTATAGAAAAGCCGGGGTAGAAAAAATTCAAAAAAATGGAAAAATGGATTTTTTTTGAAAAATGAGGGGTTTCCGTTCTGACACTAAATAGGGTAAATGCTGTTACAGGTTATAAAGCATCATTATTTAAACGCTTCTTACTATGGCTTTCTCCGCCAAAGCGTACCATAATTAATTTAGATTTTAATCAGACCAGCTTTACTATTGGCAGAAATGACGAACTGCAAATACTCAATAACAATGCTTCAAAAGGCATAAACACAATTATTATAGCCGAGATAGGTTTAGGCAAATCGCATCATTTAAATAATTTCTCAAACGGCAACAACAAGGTTTTAAAACTAGATGATACCGAAAACTTTAAATCATCCTTAGCCAATATTTTACTATTGCTGTATAAAGAAAAAAACGCTGTTTTAGAATTAATATGGCAGAACTTCGATATCAGTCAAATAAAAATAAAGGTTCAAAGGGAAACAACTTTAAATCTTTGCGAACTCATTATGCAGTCTGTAAAGCCTAAAGAGTATATTTTATTAATAGATGATATTTCTCGTATCACGCCATCAGGCCGTAAGGTTCTGGAAAAACTTAAAGACACGTTTATAATTTTTACCTCTGCTAGGTCTGTAAAAGCAAATGATACCGCCTATCTCTGGAACTTTGAAATACTGAAACTAAAACCGCTTAACCGCTCTGATGCTGTTAAAATGATACACCAGCTTTCTATCGGTTTGGAAGTCGAAAACGTTGAGCTCTTCCGAAATCATATCTACGAGCAAACAAATGGTAATCCCCGGGCTATTTCCGAAATGGTTAAACGCTACAAAGTAGAACCTTTTTTAACTAACGACGAGGTTTTAAAATACAAACACGCTGGTGCCCTGCCTGAGTTTGATATGACTTATTTCTTAATTATCGGCTTATCTCTGCTTACTATTTTGCGTTACGCTGGCAGAGAATTCAATAATCCGGCTTTCCGCATTTTGGGTGCTATTGGGATGATTGTTCTAATCTTATCTCGACCGCTTTTCAGAACCTTAAAAAGAAATAACATATAAAAATATGGAAAAGAAAATACTTGTATTGGCAGCTCACAGCATCGAATACCGCATTCTTAAAGATAAATTATTTGTAAAAGATGAATATACATGGAAGTATGTGTATGGCTTTAATTGGGTAGATGCATCAAACTGGTCGCTCACTAAAATTATACATTGGTTAGGTTATTAAATCATGGCAAGCTTAAACAAATATTTAGTAAAGGTTCAGGGCTTTGGCGATGTTGAAATAGAAAGCAACGACATTTTTTTTGCCTTAGAATCTCTTATAGTTCAATTAAAAAAAGTATCGGTAAAATATAAAATTCTAAACGTTTGGATTATTAAAGAAAATAACGAATGGCTGGAAATAACCTGTTTGCTTAATCCTTACATCTAATCTTATGACAACTCCAAATCATCTGGCCGGTGGCCTAGTTTTTACAGGTATAATCGCTTCGCTTTTTTCGGTAAATATATTTTCAGAACCATCATACTTACTTATTATCGGCGTGGGTTCGCTCCTTCCAGATATCGACACACCAAAATCTATAATAGGAAAAGCTGTTTACCCAATTTCAAAACTCATTTCTCGTAAATACGCTCATAGAACTATAACGCACAGTCTTTTATTTTTAATTGCCGTTACTGTGGTTTTTCACTACATCAATAAGTTTTATATACACCTGCCTTTGGGTTCTACTATTTTATTTTTTTCTGTCTTTTCTCATTTCGTTTTAGATATGATAACCGTGCAGGGTATACCCTTTTTTTATCCCTTTATTAAAAACCCCTGCGTAATCCCTGGCAAAGTAGAGTTTCGTTTAACAACTGGTAACCTACGGCAAGAAGGTATTGCCTTTTTTATGTTTACCCTTTTGCTTTTTACAATGCAAGATTTATTTGCCCAGGGCTTTTGGGCTAAATACAATTCTTCGTTTAATGATACCGAACACTTAGCCCGGGAGTTTAACGCATCCACAAAGCAGCTTGCAGTTAAGTTTCATTATCAAGTATATCAGGAGCATTTTAAAGGTTTGGGTTTAGTGGTTTACGCTAATAGTAACGAGTGTATAATATTGCATAACAAAACCCTGCATAAAGTAAAAAATGGAACTCACGGGCAAGTAATACTGAAGCTAAAAGCAGCCAAATTAAAAACGGATAGAAAAGTAAATCGAGTAAATTTTGTAGCTATTTCTTTAGATAGCTTAAACAGGCTTTTACATTACAATTTTATAAACGAAGCTCATATAACGGCAAACCAAAAAGTAGATTTAATTACAGCTAACGAGGTTAAAAACGGATTTTTCTTTAACGTGGCTAACGAGTATAACCCAAAATTTATTTCTTCAATTAAAGATAGCCTAAGCAATAATAGCGGTACAGATAAACTTAGATTGATTCAGGAAATTGAGATAGAAGAAAACCAGATAAAAACCGAAAATCAGGAGTATTATAAAATGGTTAAACAGTTAAGTCTGGCAGAAAAAAAAATAAAATCAAACCCCGATGAATACACCGAAGATGCTTTGCGTTCTGAAATAATACGGCTTAAAACCTCTATTAAAGGCTTTAATTTAAAAACCGTTTCCAGTTCGCTTTTAAAACTAAAATCTAAATTAAAAGAACAAAGCAAAGCCAAACCAAAAGATAATCTTTCCTTTTCTGGAGAAGTGGTTTACTTTTTAGTACCGCAAAAATTCAACTATTTATGAAAGTGGCCGCAATCTGTTTAATTTTGGTTCTGCTGTTCGCTTGTTCTAAAAACAGTTTAATAGATGGCCATACGTTGGTTATTAGTTCTGAAGAATGTTTTTTTGAGTATAAAATATACACCGCCTTAGATTCAAATCAGATAGTTGCCGATGTTTTTGATTGTAAGTATATTAAAGAATCTCACCACAAAATAAAGCCAGGTACCTATTTTATCAAAGCCGATAACGGTTATAATTTGTATCAAAAAACGTTTACAATTCGTGCGGATGTTTCTAGCCCAAACCTGCACATTCCACCTTTTTAGTTATTCCCTCCGCACTTTTGCATATTGCCCTGAAGGGGGCAAAAAGCAAACCCAACCCACCAATACGGGCAATTTATAAGGCATTCCGGTCAGCTAGTCATGCGCAAAAGCCACGCCAAACGGCACTTCGTATGCCGTTTGGCATGCCTTTCGCTCCTGCCTATCTTCCCTGCATAAGTGGCTTTACTTTTGCTCACGATCCAGCCGCACAAGGTGGCCGACACCGCAAAACCGCCACTTGTTTTTATGGGGCGGTTGCCGGTTCGGGGGCTATAATAAGGGTTGTTTATTGTTGCCTACGGCAGTTGGGCTTTATTCTGGCAGGCGGTCGCAGCTGAAAAAAGCTGCTTTACCCGCCTGTCGCCCCCTCAGCCGCCAACGCAACCGCCACCCGACTAAACGCCAACCTGCAAATCTCGAATAGTTAGTGTTTGCCTCCCGCAAGGGGTAAACAATTTCCACAAAAGGTTTTCCAAAAAAAACCATTTGCGGAAATCGTTTCAATAGCAAATCGCCGACTTAAAAACGGCAATTTTTGGCTAAAAAAGGTAAGTTTTTTGTCTACTTTTTGATTTTTTGAAATGGCGACAAAATCAGGAAAGTGTCCAACCCCCAGACCCCCGTTCAAATAAAAATTACAACGGTGGTGTTACTGGTTTGGCATAAAAAAACCGCAACTGGTGCGGCTGGAATTTCTTTGGGTTTTTACTTAGGAGGGAAGTATTTATAAATCTCTTTTCGATGTAAGATTCTAATAATTGTACAAGTTTTGTTTTCTGCCTTTAGTCCTATTCTGTAATTCCCTATCCTGTACTTATAATATTCTTTGAAGCCTACCAGCTTTTCAAGTCCGTTACCGAAATTACTTATGCTTTCTATTTCTTCAATTCTTTTAAAGAAAGCGGGTATCTCTTTTTTTATTTCAATAGGTATCTTTTGTAAATCTTTACCAAAGATTTTTTTAACCTCTAGTTGCATTCCTTTAACATTTGGGCTATTTCGTTCGCATTCATATTTTCGTCTTTATCTCCTTCTAATAAAGCTTGTGCAAAAAACTTATCTTCAATTTTATCAGTCCAAACTATATCAAGTAGTTTTTCCATTTCATCTTCGGTAAAACTCTTTCGCTGTTTTTTAACGTAGATGCTGGCTTTTGGCATTCCAATCTCTTTGGCTAGAAAATCAAGTCTATATCCAGACCATTCTAATATATCGCTGAAATGTTCCTTTAAGCTTCTATATTGTTGAATAATTTCTATCATAATTGTATGTTTTAATTCGTATATTTGTTATACCTATATCAAAGATAAGCAATGTTTTTTATAAACCATAGTATTAATTATGAGACAAAAATAAAGAACCTTTTTTGTAATTTATTGCTTATCAATAGGTTATGTTTTATTTTTATAATTTCCATTATTTTATATCTATCATTTTTAGTAAATATATCTTTCGCTCAATCACCAGCAGATACCATACTAACCAGATACCGCAATTCTAAACAAGCGCAAATTGATAGTGTTGTAAATTCTTATTCAAAAGCTAAAAAACAAACGTGGCTTAATTTCTTACCAGCGCCTACGTGGTCTGTTAGAACGGGGTTTGGTATTTCTGTAAACACATCTTCACTATCAAATTATTACCAGTTAAAAAAAGCTAATCAGATAGAACTGGAACGGTTAAAGGTTGAAATGTATGCTAATCTCGAAACTTTAATACAAGGGCTGGAATCTAAACTTGATGTTATCTACTCGGATATAGAACTGTACAAAATTGAGGCAGAAAACTTCAAGAACGAACAGAGTATTTATAAAATTGAGTTCGGAAAGTACAACAACAATCAGGCTACTTTAAAAGATTGGTTAACCTATAAAAATGGATATCTATCCAAACAGTTACAGCTTTCTGCAAAAAAGGCTAATCTAAAAAACCGTATCAATTCAATTTCTAAGCAAATAAAAAACCCCGTTTGGGCAACGGGGCTAATTAATTCTATTTAACGTTTTAAACCATGAAAAAAGATTTTATTCTCTCGCATGTTTCACCTACTCAAATTTACGCTAAGTTTTTAGAACTGCCAGCCATACCAGAGAAAAATATACAAAGTCCGTTTTCAGAAGATAAACACCCTTCTTTTAGAGTGTATAAAAATGGTTCCTTTAAATGTTTCTCCAGCGGTAAACAAGGTGATGTTTTCCAGTTTGTAGCGGACCTAAATCAGCTAGATTGTAAAACAGATTTTGAGAGTGTTACTATATTAATCGCTGAGCGATTAAACCTAAGTTCAAACAGCATAAAAACAACACCTCAGGTAGAAGAAAAAAGCACAGGTAAAGAAGATCATTTTATAATTGAACACAAAGCATTTACAACACAGCATTTTGACTTTTGGAAAGCTTTAGGCGTAGAATCAGATCTATTAAAATTGTACAACGTTGCGGCCGTTAAAAAGTTCGAGTATTATGATAACTCAAAAAAGGCTATTAAAAAGTTTCCTGTATTTGATGGGGTTTTGGCTTTTAGCTACGAGGTTAATAATCGTTTCGAGATTTATATACCAGCCCAGACAGAAAAGAAAGTTTCTAAATTCTTTATGTCGAAGCTTAGCAACGAAGATATTTTTGGGTTAAGTCAATTAGAAGATTTTCAGGATAACCTTATTATTTGCGCAGGGAAAAAAGATTGTTTGGTTTTAAATGCAAGGGGTTTTAAATCGGTAACATTTAGGTCAGAGGCTATATTTCCAACTCAAACACAAATCCAAACTTTAAAGAGTAAATGCAAAAACCTATTCATTTGCTACGATAACGATTTTGAAAAGCCAAATAATCCGGGCCGTACTCAAATGGAAAAAATTGCAAACCAGTTTGGTTTGATTTCTATTTTTCTGCCCGAGAAAATAAACGATGTAACAGATTATTTTAAAGCCTACCACACAGAAGATTTTCAAAAGCTGGCAAATGTTTCCTTTTCGAATTTTAACGCGGCCAAAGAACAGAAAACCGCAGAACAGCCAAAAGAAACAATCTTCCATATTACCGAAAAGTATTTAAGCGCATTCTATGATTTTCGGTACAATACCATAAAGTTAGATATTGAGGTAAGCCGTAAAAATCAAAACAAGTGGGGTTCGTTAAACGAAAATTCCTTGTACATAGAAATGCAGAAAAAAGGCATTAATATATCAATAGATAAACTTTTAGCAATTCTAAAATCTGATTTTGTACAGCACTTCAATCCATTAATACAATACTTTAACGACTTGCCGAAATGGAAAGCTGGCGATAAAGATTTTATCGCGGAACTTTCAAATCACGTAAAGGCAGCACATCAAACACAATTTAATCACCACTTTAAAAAGTGGCTGGTAAGGTCTGTAAAGTGTGCATCTATTCCCGAGTATTTTAACAAGCAAGCTTTTGTACTGGTGCATAGTTCACAAAATTCGGGGAAGTCAACTTTTTGCCGTTTCCTTTGCCCTCCTGCCCTATCCGATTATATAGCTGAAGATATTTCAAATGATAAAGATGCAAGGGTTTTGCTATGTAAAAACTTCCTTATAAATCTTGATGAGTTAGCCGTTTTAAGCCGTCAGGAAATCAATTCATTAAAATCATATTTCAGTAAAACCCAAATAAACGAGCGGCTTCCATACGATAGAAAGAATTCAATAATACACCGAACTTGCAGTTTTATAGGCTCAACAAATATGGATGAGTTTTTAAATGATGAAACGGGTTCGGTACGTTGGCTATGTTTTAAGATAAATTCTATCTCTTGGGGATACAAAAAAGAAGTTGATATAAACCGAGTTTGGGCGCAGGCCTTCGCCCTGGCTAATGATGAAAATTTTGATTGCGAGATGAATGTAGAAGATATTCAAAGCAACGAAGAACGAAATAAAGATTTTACAATCTTATCGCCCGAAAGGGCTTTAATCAATAAACTTTTAAGGCATCCAACAGAATCAAATACAGGCGAATTTTTAACCAGTACAGAAATTGAAATGTATTTAAAAGCCTGGTCTAATTTAACACGCCTTACATCTGTGGGCGTAGGCAAAGCCATGAAAGCACAAGGATTTGAAAGGGCAAAGCATGACGGTGTTTACGGTTACTTTGTAATTAAAAGAACAGATATAAATTTACCTTCTACGACATTTATCGGTACAGCAGTAGCGCAAAATTAAAATCTGTTTATGAGTAATAAAAAAGTATTCTACCGCATAATTGGCATACCGCCAATTTTAGTTATTTACTATACGTACTCTGGTTTTGCCCAGATTAGGCATTATTTAAAAGAACGAAGTATTAAAAATAAAACAGTAAAAAATAAATAGATAGAAAATACTAAATAATCTTACCCTAGTTACCTAAATGAAAAATACATTAATAGAAACCTATTTAAACGCCTTTTTTATCGGGTAACTTAATATTAAATCTTCTTACCCTAAGTTACCCCAAGTTACCCGAATACAAATAAAAGCCCCTTTAGGGGTTTGGGGTCTTCGGGTAAGATAGGTAAGTACAGGTAAGTAAAGGGTAAGAATAAAAACCATCAAAAACAGCCTTTACAATATCGCTAACGCTGTTTAGGTAACTTGGGTAAGATTTTTACATATTTTCTGAATTCAAAACATTTTATAACCTGCAGCCTATGCAAAATCAAATACATTATCTAAGTAAATCAGAATCCGAAGTTTTAATAAATTCTACTAGTACAGCCAAACAGCGAACTATTATATTATTGATGCTCGATGCTGGTTTAAGAGTTTCGGAAGCTTTGAGTTTAAAGCTTCATAGCTTTGATTTTAAAAACAGAATCATCACGGTAAAATCACTAAAAAAGAAAGATATCTCTTTGCGGCAAATACCTATTTCAAACCGTCTTTACCAATCACTTGCAGAATATCTTCCAAACCTAAATACATTAGAACCCGATAATTTTCTGTTTCCATCCAATAATTCTAACACAGGATATTTGAGCAGAAAGGGCGTTTGGCGTATGCTTAATCATAAATCAATAAAACTAAACTTACCAAACCTTCACCCTCATACTTTGCGCCACACATTTGCAACGCATCACCTGGCTAACGGTAGCCAACTATCAGAAATAAAACAAATGCTTGGGCATAGCAGCTACGATACTACTTTAATCTATGCGGCCATACCAAACCAACAATTAATAAATAGGGTAAATGCTGTTACAGGTTATAAAGCATCATTATTTAAACGCTTCTTACTATGGCTTTCTCCGCCAAAGCGTACCATAATTAATTTAGATTTTAATCAGACCAGCTTTACTATTGGCAGAAATGACGAACTGCAAATACTCAATAACAATGCTTCAAAAGGCATAAACACAATTATTATAGCCGAGATAGGTTTAGGCAAATCGCATCATTTAAATAATTTCTCAAACGGCAACAACAAGGTTTTAAAACTAGATGATACCGAAAACTTTAAATCATCCTTAGCCAATATTTTACTATTGCTGTATAAAGAAAAAAACGCTGTTTTAGAATTAATATGGCAGAACTTCGATATCAGTCAAATAAAAATAAAGGTTCAAAGGGAAACAACTTTAAATCTTTGCGAACTCATTATGCAGTCTGTAAAGCCTAAAGAGTATATTTTATTAATAGATGATATTTCTCGTATCACGCCATCAGGCCGTAAGGTTCTGGAAAAACTTAAAGACACGTTTATAATTTTTACCTCTGCTAGGTCTGTAAAAGCAAATGATACCGCCTATCTCTGGAACTTTGAAATACTGAAACTAAAACCGCTTAACCGCTCTGATGCTGTTAAAATGATACACCAGCTTTCTATCGGTTTGGAAGTCGAAAACGTTGAGCTCTTCCGAAATCATATCTACGAGCAAACAAATGGTAATCCCCGGGCTATTTCCGAAATGGTTAAACGCTACAAAGTAGAACCTTTTTTAACTAACGACGAGGTTTTAAAATACAAACACGCTGGTGCCCTGCCTGAGTTTGATATGACTTATTTCTTAATTATCGGCTTATCTCTGCTTACTATTTTGCGTTACGCTGGCAGAGAATTCAATAATCCGGCTTTCCGCATTTTGGGTGCTATTGGGATGATTGTTCTAATCTTATCTCGACCGCTTTTCAGAACCTTAAAAAGAAATAACATATAAAAATATGGAAAAGAAAATACTTGTATTGGCAGCTCACAGCATCGAATACCGCATTCTTAAAGATAAATTATTTGTAAAAGATGAATATACATGGAAGTATGTGTATGGCTTTAATTGGGTAGATGCATCAAACTGGTCGCTCACTAAAATTATACATTGGTTAGGTTATTAAATCATGGCAAGCTTAAACAAATATTTAGTAAAGGTTCAGGGCTTTGGCGATGTTGAAATAGAAAGCAACGACATTTTTTTTGCCTTAGAATCTCTTATAGTTCAATTAAAAAAAGTATCGGTAAAATATAAAATTCTAAACGTTTGGATTATTAAAGAAAATAACGAATGGCTGGAAATAACCTGTTTGCTTAATCCTTACATCTAATCTTATGACAACTCCAAATCATCTGGCCGGTGGCCTAGTTTTTACAGGTATAATCGCTTCGCTTTTTTCGGTAAATATATTTTCAGAACCATCATACTTACTTATTATCGGCGTGGGTTCGCTCCTTCCAGATATCGACACACCAAAATCTATAATAGGAAAAGCTGTTTACCCAATTTCAAAACTCATTTCTCGTAAATACGCTCATAGAACTATAACGCACAGTCTTTTATTTTTAATTGCCGTTACTGTGGTTTTTCACTACATCAATAAGTTTTATATACACCTGCCTTTGGGTTCTACTATTTTATTTTTTTCTGTCTTTTCTCATTTCGTTTTAGATATGATAACCGTGCAGGGTATACCCTTTTTTTATCCCTTTATTAAAAACCCCTGCGTAATCCCTGGCAAAGTAGAGTTTCGTTTAACAACTGGTAACCTACGGCAAGAAGGTATTGCCTTTTTTATGTTTACCCTTTTGCTTTTTACAATGCAAGATTTATTTGCCCAGGGCTTTTGGGCTAAATACAATTCTTCGTTTAATGATACCGAACACTTAGCCCGGGAGTTTAACGCATCCACAAAGCAGCTTGCAGTTAAGTTTCATTATCAAGTATATCAGGAGCATTTTAAAGGTTTGGGTTTAGTGGTTTACGCTAATAGTAACGAGTGTATAATATTGCATAACAAAACCCTGCATAAAGTAAAAAATGGAACTCACGGGCAAGTAATACTGAAGCTAAAAGCAGCCAAATTAAAAACGGATAGAAAAGTAAATCGAGTAAATTTTGTAGCTATTTCTTTAGATAGCTTAAACAGGCTTTTACATTACAATTTTATAAACGAAGCTCATATAACGGCAAACCAAAAAGTAGATTTAATTACAGCTAACGAGGTTAAAAACGGATTTTTCTTTAACGTGGCTAACGAGTATAACCCAAAATTTATTTCTTCAATTAAAGATAGCCTAAGCAATAATAGCGGTACAGATAAACTTAGATTGATTCAGGAAATTGAGATAGAAGAAAACCAGATAAAAACCGAAAATCAGGAGTATTATAAAATGGTTAAACAGTTAAGTCTGGCAGAAAAAAAAATAAAATCAAACCCCGATGAATACACCGAAGATGCTTTGCGTTCTGAAATAATACGGCTTAAAACCTCTATTAAAGGCTTTAATTTAAAAACCGTTTCCAGTTCGCTTTTAAAACTAAAATCTAAATTAAAAGAACAAAGCAAAGCCAAACCAAAAGATAATCTTTCCTTTTCTGGAGAAGTGGTTTACTTTTTAGTACCGCAAAAATTCAACTATTTATGAAAGTGGCCGCAATCTGTTTAATTTTGGTTCTGCTGTTCGCTTGTTCTAAAAACAGTTTAATAGATGGCCATACGTTGGTTATTAGTTCTGAAGAATGTTTTTTTGAGTATAAAATATACACCGCCTTAGATTCAAATCAGATAGTTGCCGATGTTTTTGATTGTAAGTATATTAAAGAATCTCACCACAAAATAAAGCCAGGTACCTATTTTATCAAAGCCGATAACGGTTATAATTTGTATCAAAAAACGTTTACAATTCGTGCGGATGTTTCTAGCCCAAACCTGCACATTCCACCTTTTTAGTTATTCCCTCCGCACTTTTGCATATTGCCCTGAAGGGGGCAAAAAGCAAACCCAACCCACCAATACGGGCAATTTATAAGGCATTCCGGTCAGCTAGTCATGCGCAAAAGCCACGCCAAACGGCACTTCGTATGCCGTTTGGCATGCCTTTCGCTCCTGCCTATCTTCCCTGCATAAGTGGCTTTACTTTTGCTCACGATCCAGCCGCACAAGGTGGCCGACACCGCAAAACCGCCACTTGTTTTTATGGGGCGGTTGCCGGTTCGGGGGCTATAATAAGGGTTGTTTATTGTTGCCTACGGCAGTTGGGCTTTATTCTGGCAGGCGGTCGCAGCTGAAAAAAGCTGCTTTACCCGCCTGTCGCCCCCTCAGCCGCCAACGCAACCGCCACCCGACTAAACGCCAACCTGCAAATCTCGAATAGTTAGTGTTTGCCTCCCGCAAGGGGTAAACAATTTCCACAAAAGGTTTTCCAAAAAAAACCATTTGCGGAAATCGTTTCAATAGCAAATCGCCGACTTAAAAACGGCAATTTTTGGCTAAAAAAGGTAAGTTTTTTGTCTACTTTTTGATTTTTTGAAATGGCGACAAAATCAGGAAAGTGTCCAACCCCCAGACCCCCGTTCAAATAAAAATTACAACGGTGGTGTTACTGGTTTGGCATAAAAAAACCGCAACTGGTGCGGCTGGAATTTCTTTGGGTTTTTACTTAGGAGGGAAGTATTTATAAATCTCTTTTCGATGTAAGATTCTAATAATTGTACAAGTTTTGTTTTCTGCCTTTAGTCCTATTCTGTAATTCCCTATCCTGTACTTATAATATTCTTTGAAGCCTACCAGCTTTTCAAGTCCGTTACCGAAATTACTTATGCTTTCTATTTCTTCAATTCTTTTAAAGAAAGCGGGTATCTCTTTTTTTATTTCAATAGGTATCTTTTGTAAATCTTTACCAAAGATTTTTTTAACCTCTAGTTGCATTCCTTTAACATTTGGGCTATTTCGTTCGCATTCATATTTTCGTCTTTATCTCCTTCTAATAAAGCTTGTGCAAAAAACTTATCTTCAATTTTATCAGTCCAAACTATATCAAGTAGTTTTTCCATTTCATCTTCGGTAAAACTCTTTCGCTGTTTTTTAACGTAGATGCTGGCTTTTGGCATTCCAATCTCTTTGGCTAGAAAATCAAGTCTATATCCAGACCATTCTAATATATCGCTGAAATGTTCCTTTAAGCTTCTATATTGTTGAATAATTTCTATCATAATTGTATGTTTTAATTCGTATATTTGTTATACCTATATCAAAGATAAGCAATGTTTTTTATAAACCATAGTATTAATTATGAGACAAAAATAAAGAACCTTTTTTGTAATTTATTGCTTATCAATAGGTTATGTTTTATTTTTATAATTTCCATTATTTTATATCTATCATTTTTAGTAAATATATCTTTCGCTCAATCACCAGCAGATACCATACTAACCAGATACCGCAATTCTAAACAAGCGCAAATTGATAGTGTTGTAAATTCTTATTCAAAAGCTAAAAAACAAACGTGGCTTAATTTCTTACCAGCGCCTACGTGGTCTGTTAGAACGGGGTTTGGTATTTCTGTAAACACATCTTCACTATCAAATTATTACCAGTTAAAAAAAGCTAATCAGATAGAACTGGAACGGTTAAAGGTTGAAATGTATGCTAATCTCGAAACTTTAATACAAGGGCTGGAATCTAAACTTGATGTTATCTACTCGGATATAGAACTGTACAAAATTGAGGCAGAAAACTTCAAGAACGAACAGAGTATTTATAAAATTGAGTTCGGAAAGTACAACAACAATCAGGCTACTTTAAAAGATTGGTTAACCTATAAAAATGGATATCTATCCAAACAGTTACAGCTTTCTGCAAAAAAGGCTAATCTAAAAAACCGTATCAATTCAATTTCTAAGCAAATAAAAAACCCCGTTTGGGCAACGGGGCTAATTAATTCTATTTAACGTTTTAAACCATGAAAAAAGATTTTATTCTCTCGCATGTTTCACCTACTCAAATTTACGCTAAGTTTTTAGAACTGCCAGCCATACCAGAGAAAAATATACAAAGTCCGTTTTCAGAAGATAAACACCCTTCTTTTAGAGTGTATAAAAATGGTTCCTTTAAATGTTTCTCCAGCGGTAAACAAGGTGATGTTTTCCAGTTTGTAGCGGACCTAAATCAGCTAGATTGTAAAACAGATTTTGAGAGTGTTACTATATTAATCGCTGAGCGATTAAACCTAAGTTCAAACAGCATAAAAACAACACCTCAGGTAGAAGAAAAAAGCACAGGTAAAGAAGATCATTTTATAATTGAACACAAAGCATTTACAACACAGCATTTTGACTTTTGGAAAGCTTTAGGCGTAGAATCAGATCTATTAAAATTGTACAACGTTGCGGCCGTTAAAAAGTTCGAGTATTATGATAACTCAAAAAAGGCTATTAAAAAGTTTCCTGTATTTGATGGGGTTTTGGCTTTTAGCTACGAGGTTAATAATCGTTTCGAGATTTATATACCAGCCCAGACAGAAAAGAAAGTTTCTAAATTCTTTATGTCGAAGCTTAGCAACGAAGATATTTTTGGGTTAAGTCAATTAGAAGATTTTCAGGATAACCTTATTATTTGCGCAGGGAAAAAAGATTGTTTGGTTTTAAATGCAAGGGGTTTTAAATCGGTAACATTTAGGTCAGAGGCTATATTTCCAACTCAAACACAAATCCAAACTTTAAAGAGTAAATGCAAAAACCTATTCATTTGCTACGATAACGATTTTGAAAAGCCAAATAATCCGGGCCGTACTCAAATGGAAAAAATTGCAAACCAGTTTGGTTTGATTTCTATTTTTCTGCCCGAGAAAATAAACGATGTAACAGATTATTTTAAAGCCTACCACACAGAAGATTTTCAAAAGCTGGCAAATGTTTCCTTTTCGAATTTTAACGCGGCCAAAGAACAGAAAACCGCAGAACAGCCAAAAGAAACAATCTTCCATATTACCGAAAAGTATTTAAGCGCATTCTATGATTTTCGGTACAATACCATAAAGTTAGATATTGAGGTAAGCCGTAAAAATCAAAACAAGTGGGGTTCGTTAAACGAAAATTCCTTGTACATAGAAATGCAGAAAAAAGGCATTAATATATCAATAGATAAACTTTTAGCAATTCTAAAATCTGATTTTGTACAGCACTTCAATCCATTAATACAATACTTTAACGACTTGCCGAAATGGAAAGCTGGCGATAAAGATTTTATCGCGGAACTTTCAAATCACGTAAAGGCAGCACATCAAACACAATTTAATCACCACTTTAAAAAGTGGCTGGTAAGGTCTGTAAAGTGTGCATCTATTCCCGAGTATTTTAACAAGCAAGCTTTTGTACTGGTGCATAGTTCACAAAATTCGGGGAAGTCAACTTTTTGCCGTTTCCTTTGCCCTCCTGCCCTATCCGATTATATAGCTGAAGATATTTCAAATGATAAAGATGCAAGGGTTTTGCTATGTAAAAACTTCCTTATAAATCTTGATGAGTTAGCCGTTTTAAGCCGTCAGGAAATCAATTCATTAAAATCATATTTCAGTAAAACCCAAATAAACGAGCGGCTTCCATACGATAGAAAGAATTCAATAATACACCGAACTTGCAGTTTTATAGGCTCAACAAATATGGATGAGTTTTTAAATGATGAAACGGGTTCGGTACGTTGGCTATGTTTTAAGATAAATTCTATCTCTTGGGGATACAAAAAAGAAGTTGATATAAACCGAGTTTGGGCGCAGGCCTTCGCCCTGGCTAATGATGAAAATTTTGATTGCGAGATGAATGTAGAAGATATTCAAAGCAACGAAGAACGAAATAAAGATTTTACAATCTTATCGCCCGAAAGGGCTTTAATCAATAAACTTTTAAGGCATCCAACAGAATCAAATACAGGCGAATTTTTAACCAGTACAGAAATTGAAATGTATTTAAAAGCCTGGTCTAATTTAACACGCCTTACATCTGTGGGCGTAGGCAAAGCCATGAAAGCACAAGGATTTGAAAGGGCAAAGCATGACGGTGTTTACGGTTACTTTGTAATTAAAAGAACAGATATAAATTTACCTTCTACGACATTTATCGGTACAGCAGTAGCGCAAAATTAAAATCTGTTTATGAGTAATAAAAAAGTATTCTACCGCATAATTGGCATACCGCCAATTTTAGTTATTTACTATACGTACTCTGGTTTTGCCCAGATTAGGCATTATTTAAAAGAACGAAGTATTAAAAATAAAACAGTAAAAAATAAATAGATAGAAAATACTAAATAATCTTACCCTAGTTACCTAAATGAAAAATACATTAATAGAAACCTATTTAAACGCCTTTTTTATCGGGTAACTTAATATTAAATCTTCTTACCCTAAGTTACCCCAAGTTACCCGAATACAAATAAAAGCCCCTTTAGGGGTTTGGGGTCTTCGGGTAAGATAGGTAAGTACAGGTAAGTAAAGGGTAAGAATAAAAACCATCAAAAACAGCCTTTACAATATCGCTAACGCTGTTTAGGTAACTTGGGTAAGATTTTTACATATTTTCTGAATTCAAAACATTTTATAACCTGCAGCCTATGCAAAATCAAATACATTATCTAAGTAAATCAGAATCCGAAGTTTTAATAAATTCTACTAGTACAGCCAAACAGCGAACTATTATATTATTGATGCTCGATGCTGGTTTAAGAGTTTCGGAAGCTTTGAGTTTAAAGCTTCATAGCTTTGATTTTAAAAACAGAATCATCACGGTAAAATCACTAAAAAAGAAAGATATCTCTTTGCGGCAAATACCTATTTCAAACCGTCTTTACCAATCACTTGCAGAATATCTTCCAAACCTAAATACATTAGAACCCGATAATTTTCTGTTTCCATCCAATAATTCTAACACAGGATATTTGAGCAGAAAGGGCGTTTGGCGTATGTTAAATCATAAATCAATAAAACTAAACTTACCCAATCTTCACCCGCATACCTTACGCCATACCTTTGCAACGCATCATCTGGCAAACGGTAGCCAACTATCAGAAATAAAACAAATGCTTGGCCATAGCAGCTACGATACTACTTTAATCTATGCGGCCATACCAAACCAACAATTAATAAATAGTGTTTGGCCGAAAACATTTAATAATTTAATAATGAGCTCAATAGGTTCTCAATTACGTATCGAATAATCCACAAAAGTTAGTAAATAGATATCAAAAAGCGGCATTTAGTGCCCTTGAAGCTTGATTGGTAGCAATTATTCGAGTATTTTTAAGTGAAGAACACCACACACAAAAACATTCGATGCGCCAACGTTTCTCTCAACAACAATTATTAGGAATCACCCCCATATCAGAAGTCCTTATCCCCAAAAATAGTAGGCACGAGCTTGCCCCCGTACTTGCCGCTTTGCAATATATTTTTAGCACCCCGGAATTAAATGAAAAAGTGTTTGCCCTGATCGAGCCTAAGATCCTCAATGGAAAGAAGCAGGATACCGGCCGTACCGGAATGGATATGTGGGAAATACTGGTACTGGCCGTAGTGCGTTTGGCACTAAACGCCAATTATGATGCCTTGCATGACTTGGCTAATTTCCATAAGCTTTTGAGAGAGATCATTGGGGTAGAAAATAGATTAAACGAGGGTAAAACCTACGGCTTACAAACCCTGAAAGACAATGTTTCCCTGTTAGACGAAGAAACCGTTAATCGGGTCAATACGCTGGTAGTAGAGGCAGCGCACCAATTTGTATTAAAAAAAAACGAAACGCTGAAGATAAAGTCAGACACATACGTTTTAGAAACTAACGTCCATTTTCCTACAGATCTTAACCTGCTATGGGATTCCTGCCGCAAAGCCATCAATGTGATGGTTTGGTGCGCAAAGCATTACCAGCTACAAGGCTGGAGGAAACATAAAACATGGCATTCATCCCTAAAATCCACCTTACGGTCTACCGGTAAAGCTTGTGCCTCTACTAGTAAAAATAAAGATGTTGCGATTAAAACCCAAGTTACAGAATACCTTCGTTTGGCCCGGGAGCTGGAAGAAAAGGTGGCGGAAAGTTGTCTGCAACTATACATCTCACCCCTTTTTGATATCAAGCTATTTGCCGTACTGGAAGGCCTGACCTATTATCAGGAAATGATCAAAAAACACATTGACCTGATAGAGAGACGTTTACTAGAAGGCCAGACCATTCCATCGGCCGAGAAAGTGTTTTCTATATTTGAGCCTCATACCGAATGGATCAGCAAAGGCAAACAGAATAAAAAGGTAGAGCTAGGACATAAAGTACTCATCGCTACCGACCAACACCATTTTATCCTTCACCATGAGGTAGTAGAAGGCCGGGCAGATGTGGAACTAACTGTTCCAATGGCAGATGCGCTGATATCAAGGTACAAAAACATCCAGAGCCTGAGTTTGGACAAAGGGTTTTACAGTAAAGAGAACAAAGAATTGCTTTCATTAGCAATCCCATGTCTGGTGATGCCCAAGAAGGGAAAACTAAATGCACAGGAGAAAGAAGAAGAATCCCAAAAGAAATTCAAGAAACTCCGGAACGGGCACAGTGCGGTAGAATCGAACATCAACCAGCTAGAACACAATGGCTTGGATAGATGTCCGGATAAAGGTTTGAAGAACTATAAGCGGTATGTAAGCCTGGGTATTTTATCTTACAATCTGCACCGACTTGGAAAAATGCTACAGGCCGCACAAATAGCGGAAGAAACCAGGAAATTCAAAAAAGCAGCTTAAAGTATTATCCTAGAAAGAAAAAACGAGTAATCGTATGGAAGAAATATGCCCGCTTGTGCTGGAAATGGGAGTAAAGGAACCAAAATTCCTGGTGCAGGTACGAAAATAAAAACGTTGCCGAAATTGTATAGAAAAGCCGGGGTAGAAAAAATTCAAAAAAATGGAAAAATGGATTTTTTTTGAAAAATGAGGGGTTTCCGTTCTGACACTAGCTATTGGTTAATTGAAATAGCTTTAGCCAGCGAGCGCAGGTGAATGTGATGAAGTAAATTCCCTGAGACTTGTAGATTGTTCTTCTTACAGGCATGGTTGATTATAGGTACAATAAAGATACGTATACCGCAGAGTCCCTGAAGAAGGAGACTCTGTGGGGAAGAAAATAGTAAAATTGTAAACGTATTACAGGACAACAAACAACCTGTAAATTCATTGCAGATTATTCTAAAAACCTGTAAACTTATTTTAGGACGATACAACTTGTATAGCAGCGCCAGGTATTACTATAAATTTGAAAGGAATGATCAAAATTAAGAAGTTGAATCAGGTGTTTGACTGAGGCACAAGTACGCTACCCACAATCAACGCTGCATACTTGCGCCAAACTGGGGGTTGAACTTTAAAACGCCCGCAGATTTACTGCTGGAAATTTGAAGTGGAAATTCTACTTTTGATTAGCCTGAAAAACGGGGAAGCTTACAGCTGTGCAATTGTATAAAAATGAATCCCTGAAGAAATCTGATGATTTAGAAGAAAAGATTAACAGAACAATAAGAAACAAAAATGACAATGAAGAAAAAAATTAAAGGCGTTAAAGATAAAGCTATATTAATTACTTTATGTTGCCTGATGGTTTCCTTTGGTACAAAAGCACAGATTAAGCTTCATTTGTTGGAAGAAACACAAGAAGCTTGCATTAAACCGGGAATGATTGGTACCGAAGACAATAAATTTGGATGTGAAGGTGGAATTGTTATTAAAGAGCAAGGTATTTATTATTGCTTTACTACTGAAGTATGGGGGAGTCCTAAACTGTTGAATACAAGGCTTGCACAAT
>MWWF01000035.1_pt1 | contig 21097 bp, 20 predicted proteins | sample 1047351 | NCBI WGS metagenome assembly MWWF01 (sample SAMN06349970, study PRJNA376086) | soil metagenome | isolation source: MGM-3 sample Antarctic (ecotone) soil | place: Antarctica
GTGTGTAACCGATAACGAGTATAAGCAGTACCAGCAGGCTGATTAAAATCCATTTTAATAATTTGTTTTCTATTGATTTGTAAATGATATAGATGAGCAAGCCGTAAAAAGTTACACTCATTAAGGCATGTCCGCTGGGGAAACTTAAGCCTTTTGCTTCAAACAATAATGGAATATCGGGCCTTGGCCTGTTGAAAATATGTTTCAGCACAGTCATTAACAAAAGGCTTGTTATTGCAATTGCAGGAATTTTTATAGAATACCATTTATGTTTTTTAATGAAAAGAAAGAAAGCGATCAATGCGAGGTTGGCTGGTATCAAAAATTTATGGTTGCCAAGTTGAGTAAAGAATTTAACAATGCCATTGTTGCGGATGCTGACAAAGCGTTTAAGAAATAAAAAAGCATCTTGATCAAATGCTGTTTTGTTTAATAAAAATATGCCGCGGCTTACATACACAAAAGCGATCAATGCAATAATAAACAGGCCCAGAACAATGACCATTTCTATAGAGAGTAAAGCAAATGAAGCCCAAAATTTTTTTACTTGTTTTGATAATCTTTCAAACATAGTTGTTCATGCATTCAAACAGTATGCAAATTAAAGATTGACGCAATACTGAACGTTAATTGCATTTCTTTTTAGAAATAATAGCATTGATTTGCGTACACTTTTTTTATACCTAAATTTTTTTATGAAAAATCTACAACTGGGTTTCGCAATCATTACAATTTTCACTGTTGCAATTATTTCCTGTTCATCAGCTGATAACGAGGTTAAAAAAACTTCATCTGAAACAAATGAAGCAAAGCAAATAATTGAAACCAATGAAGTAGCCATGCTGCCTTCTTTTAAAATAACAGATGTTGATGGAAATGTTGTTGACCTGCAAACCCTGAAGGGAAAGAAGGTATTTGTAAATCTTTGGGCAACATGGTGTCCGCCATGCAGAGCAGAAATGCCATCAATAAAAAAATTATACACAAAACTTGATACAGCAAAGGTTATGTTCATCATGTTGTCGTTAGATGATGAATTTGAAAAAGCAAAGCGGTATGCCAATAAAAATAATTTGAATTTACCGGTCTATTATCCAACCGAAAGCCTGCCCTTGCTTTTTAAAACCCAGGGCATTCCGGCTACGTTTATTTTTAATGAAAAAGGCGAATTGATAAGGCAAAACATGGGTGCAGATAATTATAACACCGATGAGTATTTGCAATTGCTAAAAGCTTAAAATCCTTAATTGCCAAATTGTAATATCGTTATTGAAAGGCCAAGCTACGAAGGCATTTATCAAATTGCTTCTTTTCTCCCTCATTATTTGTTTGCCAGCAGCAAAGAAAATGATGCTGCTAATTATACCAACCGTTCACCTTATCCAATGCTTCATATTTTGCGTGAAGAAAGTGTGATCCGTGCTGTTGACAGCCATCCCGAACCAATAAAATTTCTGAAAGAAATATGCGTTTGCAAGAAAAAAAGGATTGGCTTACATGCAGACATTATCCACAGGGAAAAATAAACCGTGACACGTCAAACAGAAACCACACAGCAATTTTAATACCTAAATGGCATTACAGCGGATAGTTTGTTGCCGTTTTATTACTTACTGTTGTAGTTGTGTGCTTTTGCTCGTTACCAGGTTTTCTCCAATCATCCAGCATCAATAACACAGCGCTGAGGATACAGAAACCTGCAAACACAAAAAGCCCCAATGTAAGCCCGTCCTGTGGTTCTCCGTAAACTACCTGTTTGCCATTTTCTGTTGTGGTAATTTTTTCTGCTGTAGATCTGTAAACAGAATAAGCAATAGACAATACTGGAAGAATAAGTAAAGCCAGGGCTAATATTCTTTTGTTCATAACTGTTGTTTTATGTACAGTATCAAATTTGATTCCAGCCTCTTCTAAACCAAAATCGTATAGCTAAGGCTTGCTAAAACATACATTTTCAGCAACACTTTTTGTTTTAAAAATAAATGGCTTTAATTTAATTGCTGCTTATCCTGTGAAAATTAATCTTCAAAACTCAACTAAAACAATTTTCACTATGGAAGTTATGACTGCTCCTCCACGCATAAAACCTCTTGTAAAAAATACCTACCGCATTGAGGCTATTGATTTGCTTCGAGGCCTTGTTATGATCATTATGGCACTTGATCATACGAGAGATTTTTTTCACGTAACGGCCATGACAGATGATCCATTGAATATGAACACTACAACACCTGCCTTATTTTTTACAAGATGGATCACCCATTTTTGTGCACCCATTTTTGTTTTTCTTGCAGGCACTTCCGGCTATTTTCAAAGCCTTAGAAAAAGCAAAAAAGAATTATGCGGCTTTTTAATTAAAAGAGGTTTATGGCTGATTGTAATAGAAGTCGTCATCATCAATTTTTCTTTTTCATTTGATCCCGATTACAGTTTTATTGGCCTGCAAACCATTTGGTCAATAGGCATAAGCATGATCATTTTGGGGTTAATGATATGGTTGCCGCTGCCGGTAATTGGCATTGTTGGTTTCCTGATTGTGCTGGGCCATAACTCGCTTGATTTTTATGAAGAAGGACACAAAGGCGGTTACAGCATTGCCTATAATTTTTTACATCACCAAGGTGGTTTTTCAATTGCAAAAGATCATTTTGTTTTTGTTATGTATCCATTTCTTTCCTGGGCAGGTTTAATGATGCTTGGTTTTTGTTTTGGAAAATTGTTTACACTTTACGAAGGAGCAAAAAGAAGAAAAGTGCTGACAATTTTAGGTATCGGAATCATTCTGTTTTTTATTGCGTTAAGGGCAATCAACATTTATGGCAACCCTGAGGAATGGCACCTCCAAAAAAATGGCTTGTTCACCTTTCTGTCTTTTATTGACACGCATAAATATCCGCCTTCGCTTTTGTACATGTGCATGACCATAGGCCCTGCAATATTATTCATTGCATGGTTTGGAAATATTAAAAACGGGTTGACAAAATTCATAACAGTTTACGGCCGTGTTCCTTTCTTTTATTATGTGCTGCATTTCTTTTTAATTCACCTGCTTGCCATGATTTTTTTCCTGGCTAAAGGAAATTCTTTTTCAAAAGGTGTGTATGATAATTTAGATCTACCAAATTTTGTTATTCGCGGCCAGGGAGTTTCTTTAGGCATAGTTTATCTTATCTGGATTTTTGTAGTGGTATCGCTTTATCCATTATGCAAATGGTTTAGCAATTATAAAAAAACACATAAGCAATGGTGGTTAAGCTATCTGTAATATAAGTAGCTTAGTTTTTATTTTTTGCCGTGAAACCAGGAAGTGCTGTCTGCTATATGTGATTGCATAAACTCAACGTCTTATCCCCTTCCCGGCAAAAATCATTTTAAGTTGACATAACTTCTGTTCATTAATTTTAAACCATGAGATTTTTATTTTTCTTTCTTACTGTTGGTATTAGCATTACAACCCAAGCACAAAACACTGCCGACATTTTAATTAAAAACGGAAAAATTTTAGATGGCACGGGCAACTCATGGTTTTATGGAGATGTAGCCATAAAAAACGGGAAGATAATTAAGATCGGCAACCTGATTGATTACACTGCTGCTAAAACGATTGATGCAACGGGCATGATAGTGTCTCCTGGTTTTATTGATGTGCATACGCATATTGAAGGAGAGGAGATGAAAAATCCAACGGCTGATAATTTTATTTTGGATGGAGTAACAACAGTTGTAACTGGTAACTGCGGCGCATCAAATATTGACATCAAAAAATATTTTCAATACATAGATTCTTTACGGCTTTCCATCAACATTGCAACACTTATAGGGCATAACGATGTTAGAAAAGCAGTAATGAGAACAGCTAACCGCCTGCCAACAGAAGATGAGTTAAAAAAAATGGAAGCCATTGTTGATCAGGCTATGAAAGATGGTGCTGTCGGTTTAAGCACGGGGCTCATTTATATTCCGGGCACTTATTCCAACACAGATGAAATTGTGCGACTTTCAAAAATTGCTTCACAGTACAAAGGCGTTTATGCTTCTCACATGCGGGATGAAGGCGATAGCGTGGTGCAAGCCATTGAAGAGGCTTTGTTTATCGGGAAAGAAGCCAACATGCCGGTAGAAATTTCTCATTTTAAATTAAGCGGACAACAAAACTGGGGCAGAAGCAAAGAAACTGTTGCCATTATTGAGAAAGCAAGAAAAGAAGGCATTGATGTAACTATTGATCAATATCCTTACACAGCAAGCAGCACAAGCCTTAGCACTTTAATGCCTGATGAAATTCTCGCTGACGGACAGGACTCTATTAAGGCAAGATTGCAAAGACCTGAAGTAAGAAAATATATTTCAGCCTACATGCTGAAAAAACTAAAAAATCGCAAACTGAAACATTTTAGTTACCCCGTAGTAGCATTTTACAGAGCCGATACAACAATGAATGGCAAAAGCATTGAAGAAGTAAATAAGATAATGGGGAGAAAAAGCAAAGCGAAATACGAAACAGAAACCGTTATGGACATGATGCAGAAAGGCGGCGCCAGCATGGTCTTTCATGGCATGAGCGATGAAGATGTAAAACGCATCATGCAATATCCATTCAACATGTTTGCTTCAGATGCTTCCATCCGCATTTACGGACAAGGAGCACCGCACCCAAGGGGTTATGGCACCAATGCAAGAGTGTTGAGCAAATATGTAAGAGAAGAAAAAATTATTTCACTGGAAGAAGCCATTCGAAGAATGACATCATTGCCTGCTCAAAAATTTGGATTAACAGACAGAGGATTATTGAAAGAAAGTTTTGCTGCAGATATTTTGATCTTCAATGAAAACGAAGTGCAGGATCTTTCGACTTACGAAAAGCCACATGCTTACTCAAAAGGATTCAAATATGTAATAGTGAATGGGCAATTGGTTGCAGAAAATGAAAATCATTTGGGAATAAGAAGCGGGATGACATTACATGGGAAGGGAACAACCGCTCAGAGAATTTTTTAAAAATTTTCAGGGCATTAGTAAGCTAATAATTTTTCAATTGATTCATCTAACCTCGCCTTCGCCATAAAGTTTTTCTCCAATTCTATATTAAATGGAATAGCAGTGTCTAAAGAAGCGCATCTCATAACCGGCGCATCTAAATAAGAAAAATAATTTTCAGAAATCCATGCTGCAATCTCTCCGCCAATGCCGCCAATCAACGTGTCTTCGTGGAGCAATAAAACTTTACCGGTTCTTTTTACAGTTGCAGCAATAGCATCATAATCCAATGGCAATAAAGTTCTGAGGTCTAAAATATCAATGGAAATATCGGTGTGTTCTGCTGCATAATCTTCTGCCCAATGTACACCGGCGCCATAAGTAATAATTGAAATATCATCGCCGGATTGCACTCTTCTTGCCTTTCCAATTTCCACTTCGTAATACTCAGATGGAACTTCTCCAGTTATACTTCTGTACAAAGCCTTGTGTTCAAAATACATTACAGGATTTGGATCATTGATGGCAGCAATCAACAAACCTTTTGCATCATAAGGTGTGGATGGATACACCACTTTCAATCCCGGGGTTTTTACAAACCATGCTTCATTGCTTTGCGAATGAAATGGTCCTGCGCCAACGCCGCCGCCAGTTGGCATGCGAATAACAACATCTGCATTTTGTCCCCAGCGATAATAAATTTTTGCAAGGTTGTTGATGATTTGATTAAAGCCAACTGTTGCAAAATCTGCAAACTGCATTTCCATCATGCTCTTAAATCCTTCAAGGCTTAATCCTAATGCGGCGCCGACAATTGCGCTTTCGCAAAGAGGTGTATTGCGTACTCTTTCTTTTCCAAATTCATTTAAGAATCCTTCCGTTATTTTAAAAGCGCCGCCATATTCTGCAATGTCTTGTCCCATCAAAATAAGATTGGAGTGCTGCTGCATACTTTGGTGCAGACCTTCTTTGAGGGCATCAATAAATCGAAGAGAACGAGAGTGGTTAGTGGTTAGTGTTGAAGGCGGTGTGTTTGCGTCTACCTCTCCTTTAAAGAGGGTTGTGGTGAGGGCTTTCGCTGCATACATATCTCTCACTTCTACTTCCGTCCTCACAACAATTGGATCGCTTTCAAAACCAATCTTCAATTCGCTTTCTATTTTTTGTTTTTGTTCTGTGCGAATATTATCAATGTCTTCAACACTTAAAACTCCATTGGCAATTAAAAACGTTTCATAGTTTTTGATAGGATCTTTTATGCTCCATTCATCAAACAATTCTTTGGGAACATATTTTGTACCGCTGGCTTCTTCGTGTCCTCTCATGCGAAATGTCATGCACTCAACGAGATATGGTTTTTGATTTTCTATGCAATAATCTCTTATGCCTTTAATGGTGTCATAAACAGTCAAAATATTATTGCCATCAATTACAACGCTTTCCATTCCATAGCCTTTTGCCCTGTCAGATAATTGGGCGCAACGGAATTGTTCATTCACAGGTGTGCTTAATCCGTAACCATTATTCTCTATAATAAAAATGACAGGCAGATCCCAAACTGCAGCAACATTTAATGCTTCATGAAAATCGCCTTCGCTTGTTCCGCCATCTCCCGTAAATGCCAACGAAATTTTTTTTTCTTTTCTTAATTTATAAGCCAGCGCAACGCCATCTGCAATGGCTAACTGTGGACCAAGATGCGATATCATGCCGCAGATATGGTGTTCTTTAGATCCAAAATGAAAACTTCTTTCTCTTCCTTTACTATATCCATCCTGTGCTCCCTGCCATTGTTTGAATAATTTATGCAAAGGCATATTGCGTGAAGTAAAGACACCAAGATTTCTATGCAAAGGCATGATCCATTCATCTTGCTGTAAAGCCATTGTTGCACCAACCGAAATTGCTTCCTGCCCAATGCCGCTGAACCATTTTGAAATTCTTCCCTGGCGCAAAAGCACCAACATTTTTTCTTCAATAAGCCGCGGCCACAATAAATTTTTATAGATGTTTAAAAGCTGTTCGTTGCTTAACTCTCTTCTTTGAAACTCCATGAAATCTTTTTTTGAAAATTTAATTCCTGTCTTTTGCAAGGCCATTTAAAATAGCGCTGACCAAGGAAACAATGAGGCTGAATAAAAGCGCAGACCACCATCCGTCAACTCTAAATCCATCAATAAGTTTATCTGCCCAAATTACCATCAGTGCATTGATCACTAATAAAAACAAGCCAAGCGTTAAAACAGTTACAGGTATGGTAAGAAGAACAAGAATGGGTTTGATGAAAGTGTTGAGCAAGGCAAGCACCAACGCCACGATAACCACCGTTTTTATATCATCGTTAATGTGAACACCGGCTAAAAAATAATCGGCTACAAAAACAGCCAAAGCAGTAACAAGAATTTTAATGATGAAGCCCATAAAAAATTGGTTTGAGACAAATGTAGTTCTTTATAAAAAGTTTGTAAAATACGGGCTTGCACGGATACGAAAGAGATATTTAGTTTCTATCTTGTAGTAGAATTTCAGCAACCATTTTTAACTCAAATCATTTTTTATGTCAAGGCTACAAATTGAATCAAGGTTCAACAGACTTGAACGTTCAGTGAAAATTTACAGAATTATTTTATTGTCAATTGCCAGTGTTATTGCAGTTGTTGCAATATTATCCTTTAATAAAAAAACCACATCGCAGGATGTATTGCAGGCAAAAGAATTTCAGGTGGTGGATGATTATGGAACGGTGTATATGTCATTAAAAAGAGATGGCGATGCTGGCGAATTTAATTTGTACAATTCAAAAGGAACCAAGCTTATTTCCCTATTGTCTTCTGATGGCGGAGCAGGAACTATTATTGGCCGCGACAATTATGGAAAAAAAACCTATCGCCTGATAAATGTAAAAGGCGGCGGCGGTTCATTGGCAATTTATAATGCCAACGAAACCATTGCAGATGAACTTACCATCACCGATAAAAATACAGGTTACCTGGAAGTGAATAATTCAGAAGGAAATAAAATGTTGCTGATGACTTACGGAAGCGGCTCATCAAGCGGTATTTTTTCTGTGTACAACAATTCCAACAATCGAATTTGTGTATTGGGTTCTGATGCAAACAGCAATGGTGTGTTGAATGTGTACAACAGTTCCGGATCGAATTTGAATGGAGTTTGGCCTAAGTAATTACACAAACCAATAAGCCACAAGCTGCATCGTTGCACCAACAAAAAAGCCTGCGTAAATTTCTTTTGTGCTGTGGTCAGAATCAATGAGACGGGCTGTACATGTAAGGCCGGCAATTAAAAATGCAATTGCAACGTACAGTCCGAAACTTATGTTGGTATTCAGGGCCGCCAATAGAACAAACATAGAAAGTACTCCAACAGAAATTCCATGCATGCTGATTTTGATATAAGCATTGAAAATAAGCCCGAGGCTACAGGCAAGAAATATTGCCAAAGCAAACATGACAACCAGTTTGGAGTATTGCAAATTTTTAGAAACATGCCATATCCAGAAATAATAAATCTCGCAAACGATATAAGGAAGTATGCGGTCTTTTTGAGCTTTTAAATGAATGGACTGAATAAAACCCAACCCTTTCATTAATAAAATAGTAACCAACGGAAGAAAAGTATAGCTCACTAAAAATTGAATAACAACCAATTTTTTTTGCCAGTCATCACGGTCAGGAAATATTCTTATCTCGAATATCAAAAATAAAATGACATAAACAGGAATAAATAGCGGGTGAAAAATATAAGAGAAGAGCTTTGCGCCAATTTTTGTTGCCGGATGATGTGAATCAGTAGTGCTCAAAACCGTTCCTTTTGAAACCATGCAGCAAACTTAGGAAGCAATAGGGAAGAAACAAGGAGCAAGATACAAGGCACAAGAATGAAAAAACAAAAACGAATTTTTAATTGCCAATTGACTACAATTCCTTCCTCAACCGTGCTACTGGAATATTTAATTGCTCCCGGTATTTTGCTACTGTTCTTCTGGCAATGTTATAGCCTTTTTCCTGCAACATTTCTGTAAGGCGTTCATCACTTAAAGGTTTTTTCTTGCTCTCAAATTCAATCATGTCGCTCAGTATTTTTTTCACTTCTCTTGTAGAAACTTCTTCGCCTGTGTCCGTAGTTAAAGATTCGCTGAAGAAAAATTTGAGGCGGTAAGTGCCAAACTCTGTTTGCACAAATTTGCTGTTAGCAACACGGCTAACTGTTGAAATATCAAGCGAAGTTTTTTCTGCAATATCTTTTAAAATCATTGGTCTCAGTGAAGTGTCGTCGCCGGTAATAAAGAATTGGTATTGATGATTCATAATGGCTGTCATGGTGCTTAACAAAGTATGTTGCCTTTGCTTGATAGCATCAATAAACCATTTTGCAGAATCAATTTTTTGCTTGATGAAAAGCACGGCTTCTTTTTGACGGCGGTCTTTCTTTGTGCCGCGGTCATACTCTTTCAACATGTCTCTATAACCTTCGCTGATGCGCAGCTCGGGTGCATTTTTAGAATTGAGCGTCAACTCTAATTTGCCACCATTATTGTAAATAAAAAAATCGGGAACCACATAGCTTTCTGCTTTGTTCACTTCACCAGTATTGCCACCTGGCTTTGGATTTAACCTTGTAATATGCACCATCACTTCTTTCAGGTCTTCATCATTAAGGTTTAACCCACGCTGAATTTTCTCGTAATGTTTTTTTGTAAACTCATCAAAGTATTTTGTCAATGCCTGTATAGCAAGGTCAACATTTTGTCCTTCTTGTTTTTGCCGCAACAATTGGAGCAACAGGCATTCCTGCAAAGTTCTTGCAGCCACACCTGGCGGATCGAATTGTTGAATGCGATTAATAATGCCTTCTACTTCTTCGTCGGTTGATTCTATATTTTGTCGAAAGGCAAGATCATCAACTATGGCAGCCGTTTCCCTACGCAGGTAACCATCTTCATCAATGCTTCCAATAATTTGTTCTGCAATTTTCGATTCCCGTTCATCTAAATTCAACATGCCTAATTGTGCTTCCAGCAGTTCGTAAAAACTTGTTTCCACTTTATAGGGCATGGTTGTTTTCTCTTCCTGGTCACCGTAATTTTCATCACGCATTTTATAATCGGCAATGTCATCATCACCATCCTGCACATAATCAGAGATGTCAATATTCTCGTACTGATCTTCGCTGCTTAAATCGCTTTCTTCTGTAAATTCTTCTTCTGTTGCAGACTCAGAAAATTCATCTTTGTCCTCGTAATCAGAATCATCAGTTACTTCAAGTGCGGGATTTTCTTCCAGTTCTTCTTTTATGCGTTCTTCTAAATTGGCAGTAGGAACCTGCAACAATTTCATCAGTTGAATTTGCTGCGGCGACAGTTTTTGTAATAGTCTTTGTTGTAAACTTTGGCCTATGCTCATAGTCGGGTTTCGTCTGTGGCAAAACTTAAATAAAGGGTAGAAAAAAATTTTGCCGGTTTCACAAAAATCAAGCCGTAAATTTACTGCAAATCCTAATCCATGGGTAAGTTGATTGTTGTTTTTATAATGTTGTTCACTTTAATTACGCTGAAATCTACAGCACAAGTGAATTTGAAGAAGGCTCCCGATTCGGTTGAGAAAAACATCAGCCTAAAACTATTGCCGCAAAACTTCTACACAAAATGTATTGGATACTTCTGTAAAAAAGAAATTCAATTACAAAAGATCACCACGCTTCCGATTTTTATACGGCTCGGCTCAAAAGAATATGTTGACTATTTGGAAAGAAAACCAAATGCAGTGAAGCGTTTTTAATTTTCTTTTTACCACAGAGTTTTGAACAGAGAAGTAGAGGAATGCCTCTGTGTATCTCTGTGGTTTTTTCTTTGAGGTCCTCTGTGGTTATTCTTTGCTGAATAGAATTACTGCAGTACAAGAGTCCCGCCTTAGGCGGAACCAAAGTTTCATAGCAGCAATGCGGCTTAGTACAAAATAAAACTTCACTTCAATCGCTAAGCTATTCATCTTTCTTATCCATCGCCATTTGCACAATCGGAACAAAGCCTGTTGGGTTTGAATCATTCTTTTTGTTAGGATTTTGTGGCAACCAATTCATTATTGGTATCAATGCAGGCTTGCTGTAATAATTATTTCGTAACGAATCAACCCAGCCATTTGGATTGGAATCAAAAGATTTGCTGCTGAAATAAATGCTGCCCTGGATGTTTGGATACGAACGCAACATTTTTATTTGATTAGGCAACTCATTTGCATTTTTCCATGCCTTGCTTGAAGCGCTTCTTTCCATTGACCTGTAAATGCCCTGGCCAATATATAAATGCCGTCCATAAGTATGCTTGCTCCACCAGTCAATTAATATTTCGTAAGGCGCTTTGCTGAACCCGATTTCCCAATACAACTGCGGCGCTACGTAATCTATCCATCCTTTTTTAAGCCACAATAAAATATCTGCATACAGGTCATCATAATTTGTTTGTCCTGCTTTGGTTTGGCTGCCCATTGAATCTTTATCACTATTTCTCCAAACGCCAAATGGCGAAATGCCGAATTTTATCCAGGGTTTTGTTTGTTTAATGACAGATGAAAGTTGAGAGATGATGGTGTCAACATTACTTCTTCTCCAATCTTCTTTATTTAAGCCACGAGAATCTTTCGCATAAGAATCACCATCTGGAAATTCTTTCCCTGCAATGCGGTAAGGATAAAAATAGTCGTCCATGTGAATGGCATCAACATCGTATCGCTGCACAATATCTGTTATCACATTCAATACCCATTGCTGTCCTTCTTTATTGCCTGGATTGAAATACAAAGTGCCGCCATATTGCACAAACCATTCAGGGTGAAGCTTAGTGATATGCGCAGGTGCAATGGATGCTTTGGCAATAGAAAAATTAGCACGGTATGGATTGAGCCATGCATGAAATTCCAAACCACGTTTGTGAGATTCTTCAATCATAAACTGGAGCGGATCGTAAAAAGGAACTGGCGGTTTGCCTTGTGTGCCGGTAAGCCATTGGCTCCAGGGTTCAAAAGCGGAAGGATAAAAAGCATCTGTTGCCGGACGAACCTGCACAACCACTGCATTCATTCCGTTTTGCTTGTGCAGATCGAGCTGGCGAATGAAATCTGCTTTCTGGCTGTCAACATTAAATTGATTTTTTTTAGGCCAGTCAATATTATCAACGGTGGCAATCCAAACACCACGAAATTCGTAAACAGGTTGTTGTGCGTAAGAAGCAAAAAGCAAAAAGCAGGAGCAAATGGTAGCGAAGAGGTTTTTCATATTGAATGATTCAGGAGAATAAAAATAAAGGATTATCTGAGCCGTGCAATTTATAAGGGATGAACTTAACATTTTTGAAGTCATGGATGCTTTTGATAGCGATTAAACTTCTCATCCCCAAACCTTCACACCCTCCGAACAATTGGCACAAATATCAATATTCTTCCTGCTTTGTAGCACTTGGCCTCTGAAATTTTGATACTCTGGGTTATGCCAAAGTTCTTTAAAACTTTGCTGTTGAAGGTTTCCCAATTTATGTTGCGCATCTTTATCAAAGCAACAAGGAACCACTGTTCCATCCCAGGTAATTACAGGATCATGATGAAGGCGCCAGCAATGATTGGCTTTAGCTCCTTTGAAAGACATTTTACCTTCCTTGTTTTTTTTATAACGGCTGTATTTTTTTTGAGTTGGAATTAAATTGTTTGGATCATTTTCATAATCGTAAACCTGCGCTGTTTTTAAACGAACCTGGTCAACACCAATTTCTTTTGCCAGTTTTTGCACTTCTTCAATCTGGTGTTCGTTATGTCGGACAACTAAAAATTGAAAAATAATAAATGGTGTTTTACTCTTCAATTCTTTTTTCCATTTTACAATATTGGTTGCACCTTCCAACACTTTTTCCAAATTGCCACCAACTCGGTATTGCTTATAAGTTTCCTGCGTTGTTCCATCAATGGAAATGATCAAACGATCTAAGCCACTTTCGACAGTTCTTTTTGCAGCGGCATCATTTAAGTAATGAGCATTGGTGGATGTAGCTGTATAAATTTTTTTTGACGAAGCGTATTTCACCATCTCCAAAAAATCTGGATTGAGATAAGGCTCTCCCTGGAAATAAAAAACGAGGTACATCAATTCTTTAGAAAGCTGGTCAATGGTTTCACTAAAAAAATCTTTTTTCAACATGCCAGTTGGTCTTGAAAAAGCTCTCAGTCCACTGGGGCATTCAGGACAACGAAGATTGCAGGAAGTTGTTGGTTCAAAAGAAATAGAAATTGGATAACCCCATTGAACCGATTTTTTTGTAAGCCTGCTAACATGATAGCTGCTTAGAACTTTCAGACCATTCCATACACGGCGCAAGGTTAGCTTGCTCAAGAAATTCACACTGTCATTCCAATTCATCTGCGGCATTGGTGCAAGATACGAACGGGAAACGTCAAACGTCAAACGGGAAAAAGAGACAAGAGACAAGGAACAAGGAACAAGGTACAAGAGTTGACGAGTTGATAAGTGCAGCGGCTAATTTGAATTTTTTTTCAAATCCTTTAAAGAAAAATTGTGTTTTAGGAAATAGCCAATTGCTAATTGCACATTGCCCATTGATTGCTATCATTGCAAAGTGGCATCACACAATAAAAAACAAAAACGTTTTCTCCGGCTTTTTGTATTGATCACTATTGTATCAACATTTTGTTTTGTTTTTTACTTAGGTTATTTATGGTGGCAAAGCAAGCGACTTCAATCTGTTCGCTATCCTGAATTTGGCATTCCAATTCCTGCCGGTTATGAAATTCACGGCATTGATGTTTCCAAATACCAGCAAACCATTTCGTGGGAAGCAGTAAAAGAAATGCAGGTGCAAAATATCAAAATGAGCTTCGCATTTATTAAAGCCACCGAAGGCAATTCAAATACAGATCCTTTTTTTAAACGCAACTGGAAAAAAACAAAACATGCAGCTATCATTCGCGGGGCTTACCATTTTTTTATTGCATCGAAAGATGGAAAGATTCAGGCTCAGAATTTTATTAAGTCAGTGAATTTGGAAAGCGGCGATCTTCCGCCGGTGTTGGATGTTGAACAAACTTTTGGCGTTAATGCAATTCAATTACGCAAGGAAATAAAAGTATGGTTAGATGTGGTTGAAAATTATTACGGTGTCAAACCTGTGATTTACACCTATGTAGATTTCTACCAAAAATATTTGTTGGGATATTTTGATGATTATCCTTTGTGGGCAGCGCATTACTTGCAGCCTAATGAGCCTCGTATTTCAAGGCAATGGACATTTTGGCAACACAGCGAAAGCGGAAGAGTAAACGGTATTTTATCAAATGTTGATTTCAATGTTTTCAATGGAGATTCAATTGCGTTCAGGGGTTTGTTGGTACCTTGAGAGTTTAAAGTTGTAGTGAATGTTTTAGTTATCTGTAAGTGGTAAATTATTCTGTAAAAATGGACGAATACAATTCAGGCATGGATCCGGAAGTGAGGCGCTATTTTAAAAAGATAATGAACTCATTTTCTTTCGGGCTAATGTGGTTGTTGACTATGGCAACCGCGGGAATATATTTCGAGCTTGGCTTTGTAAGAGACGGTTTTAAATGGTACAACATTATTTTTTATAGCCTTTGCTTAGTGAGCTTTATTTTTTTGATAAGATATTTATATAAAACCTGGAAGGATAAAATTTAAGCCTTGCTTTTTAATCAACAAATTGATTTATTTTTCTGCAATGGAATTAAGAGCCATAAGCCAAAGACTGCTAATTATCGGAACACTCATTATCTGGACCATTAAATTTATGATTCGTCCATTTATTCATTTAGATGATGCATTGAAATTTATTTTGGGAATTGCGCCTAATCTTTTGGGCTCTTTTTTAATTCCGTTTGGCGCTTATTGGTTATATACGCATACAAAATTTTTTAACGGCAGCTTATTGCGATTTCATTTCTTTTCAGATGCAAGAATTGTTTGCCTGTTTGGTTTTTCTTTATTGGTGATTAATGAGTACCTGCAACTGGTACCAATTTTCGGAAGAACCTTTGATTATTTTGATATGGTTTTTTCTGCCGCCGGATTATTTCTTTCTTATTACAGGTTTACATTCCTGCAAAAAAAATTGTCTGCAATTCAGGAACTGTGATCGGCAACAATAAACCATTTACCCCTCATTTTTTTTAGCAACAGATCGTAATGACCGCTTAAATCGCCAATGCTTCTTTTCAACATCCATTTTCCAACTACGTAATAATATTTTTTGGAAAGCTTCTTCACCTGCAAAATATCAAAGGATAGTTTTCCCATTGCTACTGTATCGGGATAACCTTTTTTATAACTGTTCAAAGTTTCCTGCCAGCCCCATTTCACTCCACTCTTTCCAATAAACATCAACGAATCGCTTTTCCAATAGGTTTGCATAAAGCCTTCAATGTCGCCGCGGTTCCATGATTGAGTTTGTGTTGAAAGCAAGTCCCGGATCTCTATTTCTTCTTTTGACTGGCTAAAACAACAAATGGAAACAAAAAGAAAGAGAAGCAGCAATTTTATTTTCATAATTTAAAAATTCAACTAAAGATAAAACACACCAAACGAAAACTATGATTCACCATTTATTAATCAGAATATAAGGTTTAAAAATCCTGTTAATCCACATTCAATCCTGCCCATCTGCGGTTAACTTTGCAGCACAATACAACTCATGGCAAAAAAGAACGTTTTTTATCTTGTATTTTTTCTTTTGCTGATTGTTGTTTTCTATGGCGCTATAAAACTTTTTGTTCCTGGTTTTTTTACACAAAAATTTCCACCTATTGGCATAGTACAGCCATTTGCTTTTAAAAACCAGGAAGGAAAAACCATTACAGAAAAAGATGCATTGGGTAAAGTAAATGTTGTGAATTTCTTTTTTACAACCTGCACCTCTGTTTGTCCAAGAATGAATAATAACCTGAAATCTGTTTACGAAAAATTTAAGAATGAACCAGATTTTTTAATGCTTTCTTACACCTGCGATCCATCAAGAGACTCGGTTCCGGTATTAAAGCGTTATGCAGATTCTATTGCAGTTAATCCTTTCAAATGGGTGTTTCTTACGGGAGACAAAGACAGTTTGTATGCCATGGCAAGACATAGCTATATGGTGGATGATCCAAAAACTTCTGCAGCAAATTTAGAAACAGATTTTTTACACACCCAATTCATAGCTTTAGTAAATAGGAGGGGCGAAGTACTAAAAATCTACGACGGCATCAAGCCGACTGAGATGAATGAAATGGAAATTGAAATAAAAAAACTTTTGAAAAACTGATCATGGGCATAAGTGAAACAAGAAATATTAACCATAGGCTGAATGATATTTTACATAGAAAAAACTTGAGTGTAACGGAAAGCAGGAAAAAAATACTTTCGCTTTTTTTAAATAGTTATGATGCGATGGCTCATGCCGATATTGAAAGCAAGGCCGGAGAAAAATTTGACCGGGTAACTATTTATCGAACCCTCCAAATCTTTGTTGAAAAAGGTATCATTCACACCATACCTTCTTCCGATAATTCTATTCGTTATGCTTTGTGTAAGGATTGCGAAGAAGGACACCACCACGACGACCATATACATTTTGTTTGTACGAATTGCAGAAAAACTATTTGTCTTGATGATGTAGTGTCTCCGAATATTGAATTGCCCGAAGGTTATGTTGCAGAAACGGTGCAAGTGTTGATCAATGGTGTTTGCAAAGATTGCAGCGGTCATTAATTTCATTAGTAAATTTTTGCAGGAAATGCATAAAAAAAAGAGCCTACTTTTTAGTAAGCTCTTTAAATAGATTCTTCTTATTGTATTTCAATGCGTCCGTCTTTTTTATCCATTCCCCTGCCAATTGTGTAACCACCACCGGCGCCGATAACACCTCCAATAACAGCGCCAAGCACTCGGTTCTTTTTATTTAAAACTGCGCCGCCGGCTGCACCTGCAACTCCACCAATCACTGCGCCTTTAGCTGCCTTGCTCCAACCTTCTTTCTTTTCTGCCTTGGCTGTTTCACCAGATTCTGTGCTCATTGAACCACCTTCACTCTTTCCAACATTACTATTATCAGAACTTGTTGGAGTGGTTGAAGTAGTTTGTGCCGGAACCGAAGTTTGCTTTGTTGTTTTACGAACGGGGGCCACTGTTTTTTTCTTAGCTGCTTGTTTTTGCACAGGAGCAGCAGAAGATTGCATAGCCTGGTAATCACTTATGTCACCCAACTCATTTTGTACTTTCCAGTTTCTGAAACTTGTTAGTCCGGCAGTGTCATCTATTGCTATTTCAACCTGTTGTTGAACCGGAGCTATTGAAGACAAAGCTGAATCTTTTTGAGGACTTTGATTACAAGCAGCCATTACAATTGCGATACTAAATAAGGGTAAAAGTTTTTTCATGTTTATAGATTTAAAATAATAAACGCTTCGTTTTTTTGAAGCTATTATGAGACTGTACTTGAAGAGGGAAGTTTTAGTATGGCTTGTTAAAGAAGTGGAAAGGATTTTTTAGAAAAAATCTATTTTCTTCTGCTGACTTCTGTTAATGGCTAATTTGCTAGTTAACGAATAAAAAGTAAGCAGGGCACAAAAAATTAATTCAGCAATTCATCAATCCTGACTAATTGATAACCCCTTTTTTTCAACCACTCTATTAATTCAGGCAGCTTGTTATAAAATTTATCTGTTCGTTTTGGATAAGCACCAATGTGCATCAATAAAATAAAACCATTTAACCCTGAATTATTTATTTGTTCATAATCTATAATAGATTGATAAATGACCTCTGAGCTTCTGTAATTTTTTTCAGAAGGTGTTGTATAATCTGCATGACTTAGAGTGCCTGCTGTGTAATTGATCAATTGCAAATTCATTTCTCTTGTCCACAATGCAATGGAATCATTGTACCACTCGTATGGTGGAAGAAAAAAATGTGCAGCAGATTTATTGATATCAAATTGTTTCAGCGCTTCATAATTCTTTTGCATGTCTTTTTTGAATTGTTGTTTTGTGACCAAAAGGCTGTCTCTTTTTGTCCAGTCGCAGTACAGCAAATGCTGATCGCTGTGTGCACCTAAATAATTTCCTTCTTTTTTCAATTGCTGAATAATGTTTTTAAAAACATTGTTGCGATAAAATCTTCCTGTGAAAAAGAAAGAAGCTTTTACATTTTCTTTTTTCAATGTTTGCTGAATGGCTATTCCGCCATCTGCAAATTCATCACCGGTAAAAACAAGGGCTAATTTTTTTTGTGATGAATCGCCTCTTACAATTGCACCTTTGCTCCATTCAAATTGTTTAACCTTTCCCTGCAAAGCTTCTTGCAAATCTATTTTTGGAATTGCATTCAGATCTTCAGCTTTTATTTGTTTGGGCTCAGCAATTGAGATTCGATTTTTCTTTTCCAAATTCTCCGATTCCTTAGCAGCCAATAAATAAATTAACGAAGCCGTTCCATCCATTGTCGGCTCATTCGTACTGTAATCACCATAATCATCATGATAAACTGTTAAATCACTTTGAAATGTTTCGTATTCATCTGGCTCATATAATTTAATGCCGATAAGATTTTTGTAAATGCTTGTATAAACCGGACCATCAACCAAGCCGCCATCAATAGGATAGTTTTTTATATGAGTGAATGCAGAATGAGGGTCGGTTGGCGTATCACCAATCGCAGGCAAACCATAAACCATTGAAGTTCCCCATGGATTACAACCAAAAAGCCAATCGAAGTTTGCCTGCTCCAATTCTTCAAATTGTTTATCGCCGGTTAGTTGTTTGTACCAATAACATTGAATGGCAAATGAAGTTGTAAGGTTATTGCTGCACCAGATGAATGGAACGCCACGATAAAAAGCGTTTTGTTTTGCTTTATTCCAAACCCGTTGAATACCTTCTTTGTAATAGCCAGCTATTGTATCTCTTTGTTTCCCCTTTAATTGTTTAGCTAATTCGTAATGACCAATGTTGATGAAAGGATACCATTGATAATGTTTTGCTGTATCAGCACCGAGCCATGGAGTAATTTTTTCTTCTCGTGAATAGGCTTTTGCTAAACTGTCAAAAAATTTTGCAGGAAAGGGTTCAAATCTTCTTGTATTACTATACAAAATTGCGGAAGCTAATTCCATATCATCTGTCCAATTGTCTTCTGAATAGATATAAGGTGATTTTACAGATACTGTTTGACTTACTCCCCGTTTTTGATATCCGAAATCAAAAGCAGAGAAACTTTTTTTTAATAAAGTGTCTGCAAACAAATTATTTGACTCTTTAAATAAAGAAAATCCTAAAGCAAATGCACTTGCAAACTTTCCTGCAGTTGAAGACTTGCCGGTTGTATTGTTTAAAAACTTTCCTCTTTGCTGAGGCTCGCCAGAAAGAAAATAAACAGGCCTTTCAAATCCTCTTCCATAAAATAAATCTTCTTTTGGAATCCGCATTCCCTGGTGATCCCTGTCATCTGCAATTTGATTGAACATTACATTGGGTTGTGGATGCATTTTCAATAACCAATCCAATCCCCATTTCGCTTCATCCAACACATCTGCCATTCCATTTTTGCCATCTAATCCATTGGCTAATTTTTCATCTCCAAATGTTTTTGGAAAATCCCTGTACGCCATCAGTAAATGATAAGTGGCATTGGCAGATGTAGCTGCATATTGCAAATAATCAGAAGCATCGTGCCAGCCGCCAACAACATCAATTGGTGTGCTGTCTTTTATGCCGTATTTTTCTCCATACAATACATAACCATCGTGTGTATGGCAACTGTCTTTTAAAAATGGATTGAAACCGCTGCGTTGTTGCCGCATATATCGCAAACAAAAATCCGCGGCGCCATCATAAACATTTTCAGCAATGGTGAACACCGGAGATTTTACGCCACCGGATTGCAAATAATATTTACCTGATTTTTTGAAAGAAGAAAAATTGAGGCGATAAGATTGAGTGAACGGCCCATAAGCTCCAAAAGGTTTTCCTGTTGTTGCACTGAAGGCAATTTTTTTTGTTGCTGCATCAATCAGTTGAAAAGTTTTGATCTCGCTATTTTCCTTTGAACACCATACAGCTACTTTAACCCCAGAAGGTTTATAACCAAGAAGATTAATTCTTATCCAGGCATTTTCTGGTTCCTGTTTTTTTGAAAAAGAAAAAGTAATGAAGAGGAGTATGCATGTAATGGCGAAAGCAATTGGCTTCATTAAAGCAATTTACAAAATGCTGAATAGAATCTTGTACAAGAGATTGACCCGCCTTCGCAGGGCTACGGACAGGCAGGTGCAAGAGACGATGATAGTAGTAAAAGGTTTGGTACAAAAAAATTTTAACCCGGTCCTTCTGAAATACTTATAAATAAATCTTACTTCATCTGCTTCTTTACCAGGTTTCCTAAAACTTTTAATCCATAATCAATCGTATCATCATAAGCATGTGCATAAGAAATTCGAATGCAGTTACGATAATCTCCACCGGCAGAAAAAATTTGCCCCGGCGCAATTGAAATGCCATACTTCATTGCTTCCTGGTATAACTTATAAGCATTCACTTCTTTATTCATTTCCACCCACAGCACAAAGCCGCCTTTTGGCCTGCTAAGTTTTACATCTGCAGGAAAATATTGAACAATGCCCTGCACATATTTCAGGCATTGCGTATGCAGTATGGATCGCAATTTTTTTAAATGATGTTCGTAACGGCCAATGCTTAAAAAATGCGCCATCGCCACTTGCGTTAATGTTGTACCTGTTACCGTATGCATGAATTTCATTGCCTTTACTTTTTCAGTAAAGCGGCCTGGAATGCACCATCCAATTCTATAACCCGGTGCTAATGATTTTGATAATGAAGAACAATGCAAAACCCAGCCTTCCTTATCAAAGCTTTTGCAGGTGCGGGGACGATGCCTGCCAAAATATAATTCGCCATAAATATCATCTTCTATCAACCGGAATTGGATTGGATAATATTAAAAAACGTTTGGACCTGGCGTATGGAAAGGATTATTTGCTGAATGTAAAAGATGAAGCCGGATTTTATACTACAGAACTAATAATTAAAAAACTATG
>MWWF01000036.1_pt1 | contig 20994 bp, 16 predicted proteins | sample 1047351 | NCBI WGS metagenome assembly MWWF01 (sample SAMN06349970, study PRJNA376086) | soil metagenome | isolation source: MGM-3 sample Antarctic (ecotone) soil | place: Antarctica
AAAAAGCTGATCTCTTTGTTTTTGGCCCATTTCGTCTTCACCACGCGATGCCCATAGTTGGCCAATAACCGCGGCGAGTTCGGGCAATTTGTCCGGTGAATGATCAATCCCTTTCCTGTACTAACAAAGCCAAACACATCATCACCCGGTATGGGGTTGCAACATTTTGCCAGGGCGTACATAATCTTGTCACTACTCTCCCCAAAAATAATAAGCTCCGATTCCTTTTTGTCGTACTGCCGGGTATGATCTGCTGCTACGTCTACCACCGGCTTGAGTGGTTTAGGCGCTTCCAGTTTGTCGCCTAGTACATTAAATTCTTTCAACTCCTTCAGATCAATCTCCTTCACCGCCACCTGGTAATAAAAATCGAGCTGCGAGTTCAATTTATAAAAGGCTACAAGAATGTCAATATTGTGCTGGCTATAGGCTGCTCCCATGCTTTCCAGCTTTCGCTGTACAATGTACTTTCCATCTTCGGCTATCGTGCGTTTTACTTCTTTAAGGGCATCTTTAATCTTAGTTTTAGCCTTGGCCGTTACAACCATGTTCAGCCAGTCTTCCGATGGTTTTTGCTTGTTGCTGGTTATAATTTCCACCTGGTCGCCACTACGCAACTTATGCCCAATGGGCACCAGCTTATGATTTATTTTGGCACCTATACATTTGGTACCTATGGCGCTGTGAATACTAAAAGCAAAATCGAGTGCTGTGCTGCCAATCGGCAGCATTTTTACATCACCTTTTGGCGTATACACATAAATTTCTTCCGCCAAAAAACTCACTTTAAAGTCTTGCAGAAAATCCACTCCATCGGTATCCTGACTCAAAACTTCCCGTATTTGCCCAAACCACTTATCAAAGCGGTCTTCTTCGCTATTTCCTTCTTTGTATTTGTAATGCGCGGCCAGGCCTTTCTCCGCTATTTCATTCATTCGCAGCGTACGTATCTGTACCTCCACCCATTTGCCCTGTGCACCCATTACAGTAGTATGCAGTGCCTCGTACCCGTTGCTTTTGGGGTTACTTAACCAGTCACGCAGCCGCTCTGGCGATGGGGTATATTCATCGGTGATAATCGAGTATACTTTCCAGCAATGTTCCTTCTCTGTTTCGGGGGGCGAGTTTAAGATGATGCGGATAGCAAAAAGATCGTACACCTCATCGAAGGTTACACCCTTTTTCTTCATCTTATTCCAAATAGAATGTATGCTTTTCGGGCGGCCGTGAATCTCAAAATTGAAGCCACCCTTAACCAGTTTTTCTTTTATGGGGCGTATAAACTCGTTGATGTACCGGCTGCGTTCCCGTCGGGTTTCCTGCAGCCTTTGCGCAATGTCTTTATACGTTTCAGGCTCCATGTATTTCATGGAAAGGTCTTCCAGTTCTGTCTTTATATTGTACAGCCCCATCCGGTGGGCAAGGGGTGCATATACCCACACAGTTTCACTCGATATCTTAAGTTGCTTTTCCCGCTTCATGCTGTCCATTGTACGCATGTTGTGCAGGCGGTCGGCAAGCTTTATCAATATCACACGCGGGTCGTCGGTAAGGGTAAGTAGTATCTTTTTAAAATTCTCCGCCTGCTGGCTGGTGTTGTTGTCTATTACATTCGAAATCTTGGTAAGTCCATCTACTATTTTAGCGATTTCGGATCCAAATTCCCGCTCCACTTCTTCCAGGGTCACATCGGTATCTTCCACCGTATCGTGCAGCAAGGCACAAATAGTACTGCGTATGCCCAATCCAATTTCTTCCGTGCATACCATGGCTACAGCAATGGGATGTAAAATGTAAGGCTCACCGCTTTTACGACGCATCGTTCTATGCGCCTCCGCCGCCATTTCAAAGGCATGGCGAACCATTTCTTTATCTCCTTTTTTAATTTTTGGGCGTAGTGCCCTAAGTAAAGCCCGGTAATGCCGAAGTATCTCTTTTTTCTCCTGTTCCTCAGTAAGATTGTATTTAGGTACCGCCGGCGCGGTTACGATTGCTTGCTCATCCATACTGTACGAATTTACGAAAGCGCACTCATTTTTATCCACTTCACCTGTTGACGGGCTCTAATTCAACAAATAAATAGCTATAGTTTTAATGGTTTTAATGTGTACGAACTTGCGGGGGCCAACCGGGAATTATTTGGGGGTCAGCCATTACGCGGTGATCGAACATTGTTGCGACGCTCCGTTCGTCGGCATATCCTTTGGCAACATCTTTTACCACCAAAAAATATTTTTCTGTTTTATGAAAACGCCTACATTTGCCGCCCTGCGGATGTGGCGAAATTGGCAGACGCACTAGACTTAGGATCTAGCGCCGCGAGGCGTGTGGGTTCGACCCCCTCCATCCGCACTTATTAAGCCCGCTTTGTGTATAGCGGGCTTTTAAATGCGCAGAAATTGCTCAGCTTTTCAGTTCATTGCCTTTTATCAATGCTGCAACCATGTTTAAAAACAGCGCTGTATCAAAGTTCACTGACCTGATATTGCGTCACTTTAAAGCAGCTTTTGCTTTTACCGGCTGCATAATTAATTGGTAACACTTACCTTCGCAGCCCCAAATTTTGGGATACCTCTACGCTGGGCGGGTTTTTCGCATATCACCTGTTGTAAGCGCTGGTAACAATACAATCACAACAAATAAATAATTGTATGGCTTCTGTTTTAAGAGAGAACGTTGGTTTGCTTACCGATAAACTTACGGTGCAGCTATCAAAAGAAGATTACCTGCCTGCCTTTGAGCAATCTATTAAGAAATACGCTAAATCTGCCAATATACCTGGTTTTAGAAAAGGAATGGTACCTACCGGGATGGTGAAAAAGATGTATGGCGCCAGTGTATTTAGCGACGAGGTATTGCGTACTGTAGAGAAAGAATTAAATACTTATATGCAAACTGAGCAGCTTCACATTTTTGCCCAGCCGCTTCCCTTGTATAATAATTTAGATCAACTGGATGTAAACAATCCCATAAACTACGCTTTCGATTTTGAGATTGGCCTTAAACCGGCATTGGATTTAAACATCGGTGCCATTACTGTAACCCGCAATAAAGTTGACGTTACACAGGCTATGATTGATGAAGAAGTAGACAAACTGAAAGTACGCCACGGCAAAAGGACTGAGCCCGAAACGGTAGACAGCGATGAAAATGTGTTGAACTTAGAATTTACGGAAACGGATGCTGAAGGAAACACTGTAGAAGGTGGTGTAAACAAAGGGAACTCTTTACTAGTAAAATATTTTTCGGAAAGTGTACGCCCTCAACTTATTGGCAAGAAAAAAGACGAGAGCATAGTAGTGCAGTTGAACGAAGCCTTCGATGAAAAAGAGAGAGAATGGATATTGGGTGACCTTGGACTTGATAAGGAAGATACTACTGCAGGCGAAAAATCTTTCCGCTTAACTATTACCAAAATTGGTTTTGTTGAAAAACCTGAGATGGATAGTACTTTTTTCGACGCTGCTTTTGCTGGCAGAGACCTGGCAAATGAAGATGATTTTTACGCTGCAGTAAAAGAGAATATACAGGCGCAATACGATATTCAAAGTCGCAATCAATTACACGACCAGATTTACCATGACCTGGTAGACCATATCGAAGTTGAGTTTCCCGAGAGCTTTTTAAAACGCTGGATACAAATTGGCGGAGAAGAAAAGAAGACTGCCGAACAGGCAGAAGCGGAATACCCTAAATTCAAGAGTTCCCTAAAGTGGACATTGATCAGCTCGCAACTAATGGATCAATACGATGTAAAAGTGGAAGCTTCAGAGATAAAAGATTTTGCCCGCCGGCAGATACTTGGTTATATGGGTATACAAGATGCAAGTGAAGCACCGTGGATAGAGAGCTACGCTGAGAATATGCTTAAAGACAAAAAATTTATTGAGAATACATATTACCAACTGCAAACCACTAAACTTTTCAATGCTTTGGAGGCACAGGTAAACATAACCGAAAAGTTAGTTACCCCTGAAGAACTTGCCGCAATGCAGCACAATCACGATCATTAGTAGTGCTGCTGCTCTTGTTTATTACTTTTATATATGCCGGGCAGAAAATGCCCGGCATTTTCTTTAATAACAGTTGCTTCATACAAATTATAAAGAGGGCCTAACATTATGCTTTGGCCAAATGCCAGATTAAGTAGTATGCTATACAAAATGCATGACCCTAAAAACCTACATGGTGAAGTGAACTGACCAAGACTAAATGATGTTTATTACAGCAGGTAAAAAAAGATGCTTGCAGTTATGCCGATGAAAGGATTGCGACCTGCAAAAGGAAGGGGCAGGCAGCAACGATCTCTACGTACGTAGAGACGGCCGCAGAGATCAAAACCTGCCGTTTGTATTAAAAAACACTATGCAATTTTGTCGCATTTTTAGATTTGCACGCTATTTGAACAGCCCAACAATCACATAAGGGAACAACCCTTAACTTCACTCTCATAAAATATACAGAATGAATTTTGGAAAAGAGTTTGAGAAATACGCCATTAAAGACCGTAGCATAAGCAGTGCAACTTTGCACAACTTTACGAATCACCAGGTTACCAATCTTACCCCTTATATTATTGAAGAACGTCCTTTGAATGTTGCAAGCATGGATGTTTTCAGTCGTTTAATGATGGACCGCATCATTTTTATGGGAGAAGGCATAAACGATTATGTTGCCAATATTGTAACTGCGCAATTGCTTTTTTTAGAAAGCACCGACCGCAGCCGCGATATACAGATGTACATTAACAGCCCCGGCGGAAGTGTATATGCAGGTTTGGGCATTTACGATACTATGCAATTTATTGGCCCTGATGTATCTACCATTTGTACGGGTATGGCTGCAAGTATGGGCGCGGTGTTAATGTGCGCAGGGGTAAAAGGAAAACGTACTGCGCTTAAGCATAGCCGCATCATGATGCACCAGCCAAGTGGTGCCATTGGCGGGCAGGCAAGCGATATAGCTATTACGGTAGCTGAGATTAAAAAATTGAAAAGGGAGTTATACGAGATTATTGGCTACCATGCCGGAAAAACGGCTGACCAGATAGCACAGGATAGCGACCGTGACTTTTGGATGAGCGCCGCAGAGGCTAAAGAATATGGCCTTGTAGATGAGGTGTTGCTAACCAATCCCAAAAAGCAAAAGGAAAACGGACTGCTTTAACTAAATACAAATAAAATATTATAAGATGACACCAGAATTCAGGTATAAGTTAACAATGAACGACGACGAGGAAGAAGAAAAGAAAGAGGAAAAACCGGAAAAAGAACCCGGTGGTGGCCTTTTAGCAAAGAAAATGGAACGCCAGTTTTTTGAAAAACGCATGGTGTACCTGTGGGGGATAGTAGATGACAAAAGTGCAAAAGAGGTGGTAAGCAAATTGTTATTGCTGGAAACGGATAACCCAGGTAAAGAGATTAAACTTTTTATTAATAGCCCGGGCGGAGTAGTGACAAGTGGAATGGTTATCTATGATACAATAAAAATGATCACTTCGCCGGTAAGCACCATTTGTATGGGTTTGGCTGCCAGCATGGGCTCTATTTTGTTAAGTGTAGGCGAGAAAGGCAACCGTTACATTTTTCCACATGGAGAAGTGATGATACACCAGCCTAGCCTGGGCGGGTACTACCAGGGCACCAGCGCCGATCTTGAAATTCAGGCCATACAAACCCAGAAAACAAAAGAACTTGGTGCCAGAATACTTGCAGAAAACTGCGGTAAAACGATGGAGCAAATAATGAAAGATTTTGACCGTGACTATTGGATGAATGCGGAAGAAGCAATTGCGTATGGCATTGTAGATAAGGTCTTAGACAAATTATAAGATTTGTTATATTTCGCTGGCCGTTCCTCTCAGCCTTAAATAAAAGGGCAAGGTTAGGAACGGTTTTTTTATTTTTGCAGGTATCAAGCAGCGCTGATGCATCTTTTACTGTTCGATTTGCGTTTAAGAAAGCAGAAGATTGTTACACCCCATATCACAGAATAGAGATTGTAAAAGATCCTGGTGATAATAGAATACTAATTATGCCCAAACAAAGTCATTTACATTGTTCATTTTGTGGCCGCAGCCGCGATGAGGTCAAAATCCTTATTGCAGGGCAGGATGGGCATATTTGTGAAAATTGCGTAGAACATGCACAGGAGATCATCGCGCAAGAACTTCAATTGAAACCGGATTCTCAGCCTTCTTCTTTTAAACTAACTGTTAGAAAGCCTACAGAAATAAAGAAATTTTTGGATGAATACATCATTGGACAGGATGATGGAAAGAAGGTATTGGCAGTAGCCGTTTACAACCACTACAAGCGTTTACAACATAAGCATGTAGAAGGTGAGGTGGAGATTGAAAAAAGTAACATCATCATGGTGGGCGAAACCGGAACCGGTAAAACACTACTGGCTAAAACAATCGCCCGTTTGCTTAACGTTCCTTTTGCCATTGTAGATGCAACCGTGTTTACCGAAGCCGGGTATGTGGGTGAGGATGTAGAGAGCATGCTTACCCGCTTGTTACAATCGTGCAATTATGATGTAAACTCTGCCGAAAGAGGAATTGTATACATAGATGAAATAGATAAGATTGCCCGCAAGGGAGATAATCCTTCAATTACACGTGATGTAAGCGGAGAAGGGGTACAGCAGGGTTTATTGAAGATGCTGGAAGGAACCGAAGTACTTGTACCCCCACAAGGCGGACGCAAGCACCCAGAACAAAAGATGATTAAAGTAAACACCCAAAACATTTTGTTTATATGTGGCGGTGCCTTTGATGGTATTGACAAAGTAATTGCCCGCAGGGTAAACACTAACGCTATTGGGTTCAACGTAAATAAACAGATACAGGAATATCAGAAAAAGAACCTGCTTCAATTTATAAATGCTCAAGACTTGAAAAGTTTTGGGTTGATACCAGAGTTGCTGGGACGTTTGCCGGTAGTAACCTACCTGAATCCACTTGACGCAGACACATTAAGGGCCATATTGACCGAGCCGAAAAATAGCATCATAAAACAATATACCCGTCTTTTTGAACTTGAAGGTATTACCCTAAGCATTGATAATGATGTTTACGATTTTATGGTGGTTAAAGCAATGGAATATAAGTTAGGTGCACGTGGATTGCGCAGCATTTGCGAAAGCATATTAACCGAAGCAATGTACGAGATGCCTACGTCCGGCAAAAAGTCGCTGCATGTAACTTTAGATTATGCAGAAAGGCAGTTTAGCAAAAGCAAGTTAAGTATGCTTAAAGTGGCTTAACTGCATCAACAATGTATAAACACGCGTTTATATAATAGTATCATCCAACCTATAAAAGATTACTTAGCGCCGCGAATTTTCCCGGCGCTTTTTTATTGTGGTCTACTGCAATAGTATCTTGCAACCCTAAAAATGAATGATATGAATGAACTAGTAGAAAGACTTACAAGCGAAGCTAATATCACACCTGAACAGGCGCAGAAAGCAATAGAATCAATCGCAAACTTTGTAAAGGAAAAGTTTCCCATGCTTGGTGGCGCTGTTGACCAAATATTTACAGCCGGAGGCAGCGAATAGTTGACCTTACCTTTAGACTTTATTACATTACAACTCCCACCAAAGCGGGATTTGTAATGTAATATGCTTCTTATGATCAAATCAAAAATGAATGCATTTTAGATTTTTTTGAGCCGGGCAGTTTGGCAAATATTATTCCCCGGTGGCGGCGCACTCGTATACTTTTTGTTCTTTGCGCAGCACGTACCCATTGTAGCGGGTATCATTAATTGAACGAATAGCAATGTTCGTTTTATGAATCTTCTTTTAGACCAAAAACAAACGCTTGTTATCCTTTCAATGCTTCTCTTGCAATAACTATTTTTTGAATTTCGCTTGTGCCCTCTCCTATCGTACATAATTTCGAATCACGGTAAAACTTCTCAACCGGAAAATCTTTGGTGTAACCGTAGCCGCCAAATATCTGCACCGCATCAGTTGCCACTTTCACGGCCACTTCACTAGCATAGTATTTAGCCATTGCTGCCTGGCGGGTCATTTTCTTTCCCCTGATTTTTAAATCGCAGGCCTGTTGGGTCAGTAATTCTGCCGCTTCTATTTCGGTTGCCATATCGGCAAGTTTAAAACTTATCCCCTGAAAGTTGGCAATAGGCTGATCAAACTGGTAACGTTCTTTTGCGTATTGCTTTGCTGCCTCGTAAGCGCCACGGGCAATACCAAGGCTTAAAGCGGCAATGGATATGCGGCCACCATCCAACACCTTCATGGCCTGGTGGAACCCCTCGCCTACTTCACCTAAACGCTGACTGTCGTTTACATGACAATTATCAAAAATCATTTCGGCTGTCTCACTGGCCCGCATGCCTAATTTGTTTTCTTTTTTTCCACCCGAAAAACCCGGCGTTCCCCTTTCAACTATAAAAGCGGTGCTGTTGTTGCTGGTGCGACGGTCGCCCGTGCGGCATATTACTACAGCCACATCACCCGAAATGCCATGGGTAATCCAGTTTTTGGTACCATTGATGACCCACTCATCTCCTTCCTGTATGGCAAAAGTTTTCATGTTACCTGCATCACTCCCTGTGTTGGGTTCCGTTAAGCCCCAGGCTCCTATAAATTCGGCTGTGGCCAGTTTAGGCAGGTATTTTCGCTTCTGCTCATCGTTGCCAAACTGAAGAATGTGGCCGGTACACAAAGAGTTGTGGGCAGCCATACTCAACCCGATTGACCCGCAAACTTTTGAGATTTCCTGTATGGCCACATTGTATTCAAAGTAAGACAAACCTGACCCTCCGTATTCTTCCGGCACCAATACACCCATTAAACCTAATTGTCCAAGTTCCCTAAGCACATGGGCAGGAAATTCCTGTGTCTCGTCCCATTCCATTACATGTGGCTTAATGTTTTTTGCAGCAAAATCCCGGGCTGTTTGTGCTACCTGTTGCGTTATTTCCGATACTTCAAAATTCATATTGAGCAATTTGTATAAGCCGCTAAATTACTGCAAACAGCTTTGCCGCCGGATTACGATTGGAGCAGTTGATCAATTTTTGCACAACTACTAAGCGGCTAATCCTTTTATTATTGAACAGCTAAGTAGGGAGCTATTTTAGTAAATAATTCATCGTTTATGATTTCTATTTTCATGACCTCGTCAACAGATTTATATGCACCATGTTGCTCTTTGAAGCGCACAATCGCGTTGGCTACATTCCAGGAAATGTATGGATGGGCTTTGAGCTGGTTCGCATCGGCAGTATTAATATCTATACGTACGGGAGCAGGATTAGTGCAACGGAGCTGCTGCGTAATATTTCTAAATGTGCTATCTGCAAGGCCATAGGTTTCGCCAATTTGTGCTACAGTGGTAAAGCCACCCAGTTTACTCCTATATTCCACGATACGTGCAGCTAGTTTGGTTCCAATGCCTTTCAATCTTTTTAAAGCAGTGGTGTCAGCTTCGTTGATCTCGATTATAATTGTAGCCGATTTTGCAGGAAGAGAGTTTTCTGTTTTTACTTCGTTTTTCACTGTGGCTACAAAGGTTTCAGTTTGCAGTTTAGGTTCTATTCTTATGAATGGCATAAGGCGCTCTGCTTGTTCTGCTTTAAGTCCATAAATGCGTTTTATGTCATCTGGTTTGCGAAACTCAAAACCTTTGTCAAGAAATTTTCTAATTGTTGCAATGGTTTTGTCTCTCACTCCTAGCCTTTTCCAGCCTGCGTCATCAAGCGTATTGGGATTAAAAGTAAAAAGCGTTCCTTTTTCGCTTTCCGAAAAAGAGTTCCTGGGTTGGTAATGTACATTATTGTTTTCTTCATCATCGTTTGTATACCTCCGGTACGGCTTACTACTGTCTATGGAAATCTTGATTGAAGCTATCTCTTTGAGAAAGGCGTCTTTGTTAACGGGAGTATTGGGCGTTTTAAAAAAAGGAATTACCACAAACGACATAGCGATAAGAAACAAAAGGAACAGTATGCCGTTTCGGTCTTTTTTGGTGAAGGTGAGGTAATCTCTTACAATAGTTTTCCACCAATACTTCATATTGCTGCGTTTTAAGGGCGATTGGAAAAGCCGGTAGGGCTATATATAAAATTCAAGGCCGTCGTATGCAAGTTGTATACCATCGGGTAACGCAGCAGAAACTTCATTATGCAAACCTAACTGGTGGCTAATGTGGGTAAACAAAGCTGTCGGCACGCCTAAAGTATGTACCATATTGATAGCCTCGCTTAACGAAAAGTGGGATATGTGAGACTCGTGGCGCAGCGCATTCAGGGTAATACATTCACTGCCACTTATTTTCTTTCGCTCATCTTCAGCTATATGGTTTGCATCAGTAATATAAGTAAATTTTCCAAACCTAAAACCATACACCCTCATATTGTGGTGCCAAACCTCTATCGGAGTAATTGGGATATCTCCTATCATAAAAGGTTCAAGGTTTATCTCCTGCAGCTCAACTACAGGCACACCAGGGTAGGGCGTTTCTTCAAAGGCGTAAGGAATTTCGTTCTTCACCCCAAGCAGAGATTGGCGGTTGCCATACACCCTTGTGGGTTGTTGTTGTAGGTATTGAAAAGGCCTGGTATCGTCCATACCCGCAATATGATCTTTGTGAGCGTGGGTGATCAACAATGCATCAAGTCGGTTCACCTTATGTCGTAGCATTTGGTATCGAAAGTCGGGGGTGGCATCTACAACAATTGTAGTAGTGGATGATTGTACAAGAATGCTGCTGCGAAGGCGCTTATCTCTGCTATCTAATGAGGTACACACCATGCAATTACAACCAATCATCGGCACACCGCTACTGGTGCCTGTACCAAGAAAAGTAATGTGAAGGGGAGGAAAATGCACCCTGCAAACCTACTGTAAAATGAGAAAAGAGCAGAAGCTGATTGTACGAGAAAGAATACTCAATCCAGCCTACAAAAAGTCATGGCACAACGTTAATCATGACTGATAATCCAATGTCATAAACTCAAGAATTTTTTGGGAGTGAAAATTTGTTCTTTGTTCAAATCCGCCCACCGCGGCGGATCACTTGTACAGCATCTTTTCATAGCAGCTTTTTCGGCATTGTTCCCTGTATGGCAATCTTTAAGTTTACGACATTAACTAATGACCTTTATTTGGCAAGGCGTAGAAAGAGAATATCGAAGAACCTGGCTTCGATTATTTGTAATTCTGCACTTTAAAAATCAGGTATTTCAACAGGCATGATTTGCATTACGAAGCTTGAGGTTTGCCTTAAACCGCTGCTGTTCGCGTTTCTAGAATAGTTCATTAGCTCCGGCGCTTTTACCTGAAGGAAATGTTCCTGCTTTCTTATTTATGTCATCATACAGGCGTTGGGATTCAAGGGTAAGTTGATCATAGTTAACCACTAGCTGTGGAATAAGCTCCATCACCGTATTCATTCTGCCTTCAACACTTAGAAACTTGTTTAGCACAATTACCTTCCGCTCTTCCAGTATGCAATAACCGCTTTGAAAATTACCCCGTTCATACCTAATCACGTAGCCGGTCTCTTCAAGTACTTTCTCCAGTTTATTTAAGCTTGCCACATTGTACTTCATAAAATCAAAGCTATGCTGATAAACGATTTTGCGGGTGATAAACCTGTTTAATTATCCACACAAAAAGTGGAGAATTGAAATCATTTAAGACACTTTACTTACCATTTTAATTATGGGTATAATCATTTCTTCCATGCTTACTCCACCATGTTGAAAGGTGTTTTTGTAATAGTTTACAAAATGGTTATAGTTATTTGGGTAACAAAGAAAGCCATCCTCTTTTGCGAAGATGAAGGAGGAATTTACATTAGGAACGGGTAACCCTGCTTGCCTTGGATCTTTAAAGGCTAAAACATCTTTGTTGTCATAATTAAGGTTGCGCCCATGCTTATACCGGAGATTGGTAGTTGTTTGCTTGTCGCCAATTACCTTACAAGGCGTTTTAACCTTAACTGTACCATGATCGGTAGAAAGAATAAGATTTACTTTTTTATCAGCAATTTTTTTCAGTGCCTGGTATAATGGCGAATGCTCGAACCAACTACGGGTAATGCTTCTATAGCTGATCTCGTCGCCCGCCAGTTCCTTTAGTACTTCCATCTCCGTACGGGCATGACTTAACATATCAACAAAGTTGTAAATAATGATATTAAGATCATTGCCCAGCAGGTTATGCATATTGTTTACCAACTGCTGTCCATCGTGATTATTCACAATTTTAGTATAGCTATAACGGATGTCAGTTTTTCGCAGTCGTTTCAGTTGCCCTTTGAAAAACGCTTCCTCAAACAGGTTTTTTCCACCCTGCTCATCATCATTCTTCCACTCTATCGGAAACTGTTTTTCTATTTCACTCGGCATCAGGCCGCTGAAAATTGCATTGCGGCAATATTGTGTTGCGGTGGGTAGAATGCTATAAAAAGTCTCTTCTTCCAGTATTCTAAAGTTCTCAGCAAAAATGGGTTGAATGGCTTTCCACTGGTCGAAACGCAAATTGTCTATCAGTAGAAAAAATGTAGGCACCCCCTTTTCTACATGTGGCAAAACTTTGTATTGCATTAAGGTATTGCTCATTATGGGCGCATCATTTCGCTGATCCATCCACGAAAGATAATTGCGACTAATGAATTTAAAGAATTCGGTATTGGCCTCTTGTTTCTGACTTTGTAAAATCTCCTGCATTTCGGGGCTGTCGCTCTTTTCCATTTCCAACTCCCAATACACCAGTTTCTTGTAGATGTCCATCCATTCATTATAATCAGGATTACTATTGAGGGCAGTAAATAAGTGACGGAATTGCTGTTGGTAGGCTGTTGTTGTTTTTTCGGCTACCAGCCTGCGGTTGTCAAGAATCTTCTTCAGGCTGAGCCACACCTGGTTAGGGTTCACGGGTTTTATCAGGTAGTCACTAATTTCGCTGCCAATAGCATCGTCCATCAAATTCTCCGTCTCATTCTTTGTAATAAGCACAACAGGTATCTGGCTATTGATCTCTTTTATTTGCGCCAACGCTTCCAGCCCGGTAAGCCCTGGCATACTTTCGTCCATCAACACTACATCTACCAGGTTACTTTTAATGAACTCTACAGCGTCAAAGCCATTGGTTAAAGTCTGCACCTCGTATCCTTTGTTCTCCAGGAAAAGCCTTTGACTTTGTAGGCTATCTATTTCATCATCAACCCATAAAATTTTAGCTGCAGGCATGTACTTGGTTTTAGTGTTCTTTCAAAAATACCCTAATCGCTAAGGGCATTGTAGATTTGCTGCACCAAAGGAGAATTTTAACAAGAACTTTCATGCACAATACAATGCGAAAAATAATTAATGACCCGGTTTATGGCTTTATTACAATTGACCATCCACTCCTTTTTCAGCTTATAAGTCATCCTTATTTCCAACGAATGCGCAGGATAAATCAAATGGCAATGGCACTATTGGTTTATCCCGGTGCAGTACATACCCGGTTGCATCACTCAATGGGCGCCTACCACCTAATGTGTAATGCCATACAGGAGTTGTGCAGCAAGGGTGCCGTAATAACCCCGGAAGAACAAGTGGCTGTAAAAGCGGCAATATTGCTTCATGATATTGGTCATGGTCCATTTAGCCATGCACTTGAAAACACCCTTATTCCTGGTGTACATCACGAGACGTTAAGCCTTGACATTATGCACCGGTTGAATCTTGTTTTTGGCGGGCAATTAAAAATGGCAATCGAGATATTTACTGATGTCTACCCAAAGAAATTTCTACATCAACTTGTAAGCGGCCAACTCGATATGGATCGAATGGACTACCTGACACGGGACAGCTTTTTTACCGGGGTGAGTGAAGGGGTTATTGGCTACGACAGAATTTTAAAAATGTTGGTGGTTCATGATGGCGAATTAATGGTGGAAGAAAAAGGAATTTATAGCATAGAAAAATTTCTTGTGGCCCGCAGACTTATGTACTGGCAGGTGTACTTGCATAAAACAGTACTCGCTGCTGAAAAAATGCTTATAAAAATAACAGAACGGGCACGCTTTTTAGTTAGCAACGGCAATTTAGGCCTGTTGACAGGTACACCAGTGGATTTTTTTCTAATGAACTTTGCCGTTGAAATGAATGAGGAAGCGCTGGATAATTTTTGCCTGTTGGACGATTTTGATTTTGTGCATTGCCTAAAAATTTGGAGTAAGCACCCTGACAAAATTTTGAGTATTTTTTGCTATAACATTTTAAACAGGCGCCTGTTAAAAATCAAGTACCAACAAGAACCCTTTAAGGATGATTTAATGCAACAGAAACGTGATGAGGTTTGTCAGCAGTTAAAAATAACACAGCAAGAAGCATCCTACTTTGTTTTTAGTGGTGAAGCGGCAAATGTGATGTACCGTACACAAGATGAAAGAATTAATATCTTATTTAAAAATGGGGAGGTAAAAGATATTTCACAGGTTGACAACGCACTCATACATAAAACGCTTACGTCCGCTACAAAAAAATTTTACATTTGTTTTTATGCATAGCTTTATAGAGGGCCCCATCACATCTTTCTGCACATTGCTATCCACCTCAGCTTAGGCTAAATACACAATCATGACATTTACAGCAAACCAGATAGCAGTTTTGATTAAGGGAAAGATTGAAGGCGAACCGGAAACTGCTGTTGATGGTTTTGGAAGGATAGAAGTAGCACAAAAAGGTCAACTGGCCTTTCTCGCAAATCCCAAGTATGAAGAATTCATCTATTCTACACAAGCCTCCATCATCATTATTGGTGAGAAACTTGAATTAAAACAACCTATTAACGCTACGCTTATAAGAGTAAGCGATCCATATACTGCTTTTGCAAGTTTGTTGCACCAATACCAGCAAATGCAAACCCAGCAATTGCAAGGCATACAGCAACCCACATACATTGCCACGTCAGCCAAATATGGTAAAAATGTATTTATTGCCCCTTTTGCTTACATAGGCGACGGCACGGTGATTGGTGACAATGTGAAAATATTCCCCGGGGTTTTTATAGGAAATAATGTACAGATCGGAGAGAATACGCTGCTGCATCCGGGGGTGAAAATTTACCACGATTGTATTATTGGAAAGAATGTAACCATACACGCCGGTACCGTAATTGGCGGCGATGGTTTTGGATTTGCACCGCAACCAGATGGAACTTTTAAGAAAGTACCACAGATAGGTAATGTTGTTATAGAAGACAATGTGGAAATCGGTTCTAATGCTACTATCGACCGTGCTACCATTGGTTCAACTACAATAAAAGCAGGTGCAAAGCTCGATAACCTGATACAGATAGCTCACAATGTAGAAGTTGGAAACCACACCGTAATAGCTGCTCAGGCGGGTGTAAGCGGCAGTACCAAAATAGGCAACAATGTTATGATAGGCGGACAGGCTGGTGTGGTTGGTCACATCCATATTGCAGATGGCAGCAAAATAAATGCACAAAGCGGGGTCAGCAAATCCATTAAGACCCCCGGTGCTGCAGTTACCGGTTCTCCTGCCTATGACTATACCAGCGCTTTACGCAGCCAGGCACTTACCCGCAATTTACCTGAACTTGAAAAAAGAATCAAGGACCTGGAAAACCAGGTAAGAATGCTGGTAGAAGAAAAGCTGAATGTTACCCAACTTTAAGCATTCCTTTTTCAGCAACTTTCTTTCACTAAAAGCATTGGCCGCACCAGCTGATGTAGTAAGAATAAGTTTATTTCTAAACAGAACAAACACCTGCTTAAACAGATTGTCTTTTTATGTTACAAGCAGTTTGCGGTTAAAAGTGAAACGAAAGGCCACAGCCTTTACAAAGAATTGGCGGAACCTGGAACAGAAAAGCAGTGATATAAAATTAGAATTTAAAGAACCTGTTCTATAAATCTTTTTGTTGCAGCGAATTGGTTTACGTTCTAAGCAGCGTAAAGAACTGAACGTAGAAGTGAGTGACACAACGATGTACCATGAAGAAATAAAGATTGCTCCCAAAACAATTTTAATATGTTTAAAAGAGTCGTATTACCCTGCAGAAAATGAAGAAACCGAATCCGCAATACGTACGAAAATGGGCCTCTTATAACCCATTCACCTACCTTGGTGGGCGCCATTCGCCTTATAGAAATCCGATAGTTTTCATACTTTCGTGCCCTTTAGCGATTTTATGAATAGTAACGGCAAAGCATTTCAACATACCATACGAGAGGAGATTAGTATTTCAGGTGCAGGTATTCATACCGGTCAGTCAGTTACTATGAGCATTAAACCTGCGGCCCCACATTCAGGTATTGTTTTTCAACGGGTGGACCTGCCCAACCAGCCTACTGTAAAGGCGGATGTTGATTTTGTAGTAGAAACAAACCGGAGCACAACATTAGAAAATAATGGCGCAAGGGTTAGTACTATAGAGCACCTGATGGCTGCCCTTGTAGGTATGCAGGTAGACAACGCTTTGATTGCGATTAATGGAGAGGAAGTTCCCATTTTAGACGGTAGCGCTCAACCATTTGTGGAAGCACTAGAGAAAGCAGGGGTGCTACAACAAGACGCCGAAAAGATCTATTACACCATTGAGCACAACATCACCTTGGTAGATGAAGAAAAAAAGGTGGAGATGGTTGCGCTTCCTTTTAATGAATATAGGATAAATACACTTATTGATTTTAACAGCCCCGTTTTAGGCACACAACACGCCGCTATTAAATCGCTGGCTGATTTTAAAGAACAAGTAGCCCCATGTCGTACGTTCTGCTTTTTTCATGAATTGGAATGGCTTATAGCAAATAACCTGATTAAAGGAGGCGATATAAACAACGCTATTGTAGTGGTGGATAAGGAAGTGACTGACGAGCAGGTAGAAAGAATTTCGAAAGTGTTCAAGAAAACAGATGTTCAGATAAGCCATGAAGGCATTTTGAACAACCTTGAACTGCGCTTTCCCAATGAACCTGCACGGCATAAGTTATTGGATGTGGTAGGAGACCTTGCCCTTGTGGGATTTCCTTTTAAGGCGCACATTATTGCCAATCGTCCCGGCCATGCAAGCAATGTAAAGTTTGCCAAAAAGATAAAAGAGCATATCAAAAAAATAAAGCTGCGCCAGGACGTACCCCGGTATGATCCTAATCAGCCGCCGGTACTTACTATACAGCAAATTGAAAAGATACTGCCCCATCGTTACCCTTTTTTGTTAGTAGATAAGGTGCTTGAATTGGGGGAAAAGGTAGTAGTTGCTATTAAGAACGTTACGTACAACGAGCCTTTTTTCCAGGGACATTTTCCTGAGAATTCTGTTTTTCCGGGTGTACTACAAGTAGAAGCGCTGGCACAAACAGGCGGATTACTTGCCATACCCCATGATACAGAGGATAAGTATGATACGTACTTTTTAAAAATTGAACATTGTAAGTTTAAAAGCATGGTAGTACCAGGCGACACCATGATTTTGAAAATGGAATTGCTGCAGCCGATCCGCCGTGGTATTTGTGAGATGAAAGGGACGATATACGTAGGAGATAAACTGGTAACTGAAGCTACGCTGGTTGCAAAAATTGTAAAAAGACCGAAAGAATGAGCACGTTAAGTCCGCTGGCCCATATACATCCAAAAGCCAAAATTGGCAACAATGTTACTATAGAACCATTTGCTGTAATCCAAGAGGAAGTTTCCATTGGTGAAGGGAGCCATATCTTTTCGGGTGCAGTTATCATGAACGGCGCAATCATCGGAAAAAATGTTGCGGTATACCCGGGAGCAGTTATTGGCGCCATTCCGCAGGATCTGAAATTTGTGGGGGAGAAAACTATAGCCCAGGTGGGCGACAATACAACCATTCGGGAATGTGTAACCATCAACAGGGGCACCGTAGAAAAATTTAAAACCGTTGTAGGTAGCAACTGCCTCTTAATGGCCTACTCGCATGTGGCCCACGATTGTATTTTGGGCGACAATGTTATTCTTGGCAATAGTGTTCAATTAGCAGGACACGTAATTATTGATGAATACGCTATTTTAAGTGGAATGGCCGGAGCGCACCAGTTTGCACACATTGGCGCACACACTTACATAGCGGGTCACACCGTTATTCGTAAAGATGTTCCGCCTTTTATTAAAGCTGCCCGGGAGCCGTTGACCTATATGGGGGTAAATATTGTAGGACTGCAACGCAGGGGTTTTTCTAAAGAGGCTATCAATGAAATCTCTACTATTTACCATAAAATATTTGTGGAAAAGAATACTACTTCCGCCGCTCTCGCATTAGTTGAGACTAATTTCACGGCTTCTCCTGAAAAACAATTGATACTCGATTTTGTACGCAACTCCAAAACAGGTATCATACGCCGCCCCTCAAAAGCTAGTGATGAGGATAACTTTTTCTGATGCAGGCAAACGGTTCAACAGAGACTGGATCTTCCGGCATTTTACCTATTCGTTTTTACCGGGCCAACGATATGCCATTACAGGTGCTAATGGCAGTGGCAAAAGCACTTTACTGCAGGTAATTAGTGGTAGCATGGCCATTAGTGAAGGCAAGGTGCAATGGCAAACCAACGAGCAGCTCTTAGTAGAAGAAAATGTGTTTAAACACCTGTCGTTTACTGCACCCTACCTGGACATTATTGAGGAAATGACTGCAACGGAGTTTCTCCACTTTCACCACAGGTTTAAACAATTGCAACCCAACCTTTCTATTGTTGAGATAATTAACATTGTTGGGTTAGAGAAATCAGCAGGTAAACAAGTGCGCTACTACTCTTCAGGTATGAAGCAACGCCTGAAATTGGCTCAGGCCATTTTTTCTGACACTCCCCTGCTGCTGCTCGACGAACCTTGCACCAACCTGGACTCTTCTGGCATCGATCTTTACCAAAGGTTAATAGCGGAATATACAACCGGCAAAACCATCGTTGTAAGTAGCAACGACAAAAATGAATATGCCTTTTGCGACAACTTTATTTCTATTGCAGATTACAAATGAATGCTGGTGGTAAGTAATCTATTATCGTAAGCTAAGAAGTTTTGGGTACCGGCTGTTGATCTCTGGAGGTAATTGTTGCAGGCTGCCGTTACAATCATAAAGCACGCTTTCTTGTGCTGCATTGCAATTCGCTTTCGCGTAAAGCAACCCGAAGAAGAAAGTTTCGCGCAAAGAAAACCAAAAAAAATCCGAGCAAAGAAAACCAAGAGAGACTACACAAGCTGTTTCCAACTATTAACGCCTGCTGGCAATCAGCAAATTCAGGTCGGTAAACTTAAGATCGAAACGCTGGCTCAGGTAAAAATTGGTGAGGTGACCTTTGTATAAATATATGCCGTGGCGCAGGTTAAAGTTGTGCCACACCATCTCCTCAAAGCCTCCCTCCTCACTTATTTCAAGCAGCAATGGCATAAGCACATTGCTTATAGCCTGGCTGGCAGTGCGGGCAAAGCCGCTGGCAATATTGGGCACACAATAGTGTATCACATCGTGCTTTATATAGGTTGGCTTTTGGTGACTGGTTATATGGCTGGTTTCAAAACATCCTCCCCTATCTATACTCACATCTATAATTACACTACCGGGTCGCATAGCTGCTACCATCTGTTCGGTTACCAGGAGAGGTGTACGGCCCAATTCGCTGCTCATAGCGCCCACGGCCACTTCGCAGGTTTTAAGTTGCTTAGCCAAAATCTTCGGCTCAAGTACACTTGTCCAAACGCGTACTCCAAGGTTGTTTTGCAGCCGTTTTAACCGGTATACATTGTTATCAAAAACTTTTACTGACGCCCCGAGGGCAAGTGCTGTGCGGGTGGCAAACTCGCCTACCACACCTGCACCAATTATAATAACTTTTGTAGGCGGAATACCACTTATCCCACCCAGTAAAACGCCTTTACCATTGTTGGCACTGCCAAGGTATTGCCCTGCTATCAGCATGATCGCTCCTCCAGCTATTTCGCTCATGCTGCGCACTATCGGAAAGGTGCCACTGTCATCTTTTAAGTTCTCAAAACTTAAACCCGTTATACGTTTCTCCATCATTTTTTCCAACAGCTCGCTACGCATAGCCGATATGTGGATGGGAGATATAATGGTTTGATTTAGCTGTAGCAGCGGCACATCTTCATCTACAATCGGCGCGCTTTTTACCAGTATGGGCGCCCTAAACACTTCTTCCTTTTCATACACCAGTTTAGCACCTGCTTCGCTGTAGTCTTTGTCGTTGTATTTACTTCCTTCGCCGGCGCGATGCTGCATTACAACTTCATGCCCGTTGCTTACCAAAACCCCTACGCTTTCAGGCGTAAGTGCAATCCTGTTTTCCTGGAAGGCTGTTTCTTTTGGAATCCCAATATGGAGTTTGGCGCCTTGTGGCTTTATATCCAGGGTTTCCTCTAATGTTTCGTAGGTAAAAGAAGTATTTACAATCGGTTTTGCAGATGCCATTTATACCGGGGATTTGATGATAACTTGTATTGAACCAAGTTGTGGTAAAAGAATTAAAGCTAAGACGAATTCGCCACATTGGTATAGTTGGAAGCGTGCTGTTCGTTTAACCGGGATTTCAAAGGGAGAAGGTATAATGCTGTGAGATATTTTGCCCTATGGAAACCAAAATGACCAGCCTAAACTTCCTTGCAAAAAAATGGTGGCGAGGCTGCATGTAGCACGGCTTCTACACATCAATGTCTATAGTTCTTTCCACAGGCGAAATAATGCTGATAGTTATATGTAAGGTATCGGTGGGAAGCAATCCGGCGGCACGTTCCGGCCATTCTATAAAGCATTGGTCGCCGCTGTACAGCGCATCTTCCACACCCGCCTGCAATGCCTCTTCTTCATCTTTCATTCTATACCAGTCCATGGGCACCTGTTCGCCTGTTTTTATCAGTACCAAATCACCCACTTTCAGTGCCCTATTTTCCACCGGAAAAAGTTGTTCATTGTGTTGATCGTCGTAAGCGATCATGGTAGCCATCACCTTTT
>MWWF01000037.1_pt1 | contig 20855 bp, 23 predicted proteins | sample 1047351 | NCBI WGS metagenome assembly MWWF01 (sample SAMN06349970, study PRJNA376086) | soil metagenome | isolation source: MGM-3 sample Antarctic (ecotone) soil | place: Antarctica
GTTTTTACCCGAACGCTTCCATGGTCAGTGGCTAAAATAATTTTTACACCTTTATCTGCAATTTTCTTCAGGGCCTGGTGCAAAGGCGAGTGCTCAAACCAGCTTGCTGTAATGCTTCTGTCAACCAATCCATTGCTTAACCGGGACAGCACTATATCAAAATGGCCGCACCAGCCTTTAAGGGTACACATTACATCCGTATCATCTAACTGCGCAAATTTTTCTATGTGCTTAATAAAATTTCCATCTGGCTTGTGCTCTTTTAAAAAGAAGTTCAGATTGTGAGAGGCAACCGGCAATTCAATTCCGTTGCCCATTAATTCATTGGCCCGTTCAATTACCCGCACAAGCATTTTCTCAGCAGCCGTTACCGTTTTATGTAAGTAAACCTGCCAGTACATCAGCCGCCTTGATACCAAAAATTTTTCCACTGTAAAAATGGCTTTCTCTTCAACCACTAATGCGCCATCTTGAACTGTAAGCATTTTTAAAATACGGTCGTAGCCAATGGCGCCTTCTACTACACCGGTAAAAAAACTATCTCTTGTGAGATAGTCCATCCTGTCCACATCTAACTGACCGGACACTAATTGATGAAGAAAAGGTTTTGGATATTCATCGCTGAAAATTTCTATTGCTATTTGTAACTGCCCGCCGAATTGTACGTTGAGTAATTGAAGAATGAGCATGGAAATATCTTCATGGTGCACGCCTTTTATTAAGCGACGCTCCAGGGCATGAGAATAAGGCCCATGTCCGATGTCATGCAAAAGGATAGCGATCTTTGCACCTAATTCTTCATCTGGGGTTATCTCTATCCCTTTGTTGCGCAATTCGTTTAATGCAAGTCCCATCAAATGATAAGCGCCTAACGAATGATGCAGCCTCGTATGCACTGCTCCCGGATAAACCAGCGAAGCAAATGCCATTTGATGAATTCGCCGCAACCGCTGGTAATATGGATGCGAAATGATCTCGTAAATAAGGGGGTTGTCAACTGTAATGAAGCCGTAAACAGGGTCGTTGATGATCTTGCGAACGTATGGCATAAGGAAAAGATAAACTTCGTTCAAAAATACGGAACAGCCATCTCACCTATATTGTTTGTACAGCGTTGGGGTTAACTTACATCCCTGAACCCCGTAACACAAACCAGAAACAAGAAATTCATGAGCTTAGCAAAAATCCTTTGGGTAGATGATGAAATAGAAAGCCTTCAATCTCAAAAAATATTTTTACAGAATAAAGGTTATGACGTACATACACTGACCAATGGTTTTGATGCCATTGATTATGTAAAAGAAAATATAGTGGATGTTGTTTTGTTAGACGAAACAATGCCCGGCATTACTGGTTTGGAAACACTTACCAAAATAAAGGAAGTAAACTCCCAGATACCCGTTGTGCTTATCACCAAAAACGAAACGGAAAACCTGATGGACGAAGCCATCGGCAGCCAAATTTCTGATTACCTGATAAAGCCTGTAAACCCAAACCAGGTATGGCTTTCATTAAAGAAGATAATTGATAACCGGCGGTTGGTTGCAGAGAAAACAACCACCGCTTACCAGCAACAGTTTCGCAATTTATTTATGGCGTTAAACTCCAGCCCAAACTATATGGAATGGATGGGTATTTATAAAGAATTAGTGCATTGGGAATTGAGCCTGCAAAAAAGCGACAGCCCCGAAATGCAGGAAGTATTTCAAAGTCAAAAAAACGAAGCCAATACTGAATTTTTTAAGTTCATCTCCAGGAATTATACCTCATGGCTAAAGCCCGGCACAAAAGAGAAGCCGGTTCTTTCGCATACCTTGATCAGGGATAAAGTAATGCCGCATGTAGAGAAAGGCACACCGACTTTTTTTGTACTGATAGATAATCTCCGCTTTGACCAATGGCGTACTATTATGCCGACTTTTTTAGAAAGCTTTCGCCTGGTGGAAGAAGATACATTTTACAGCATTTTACCAACAGCAACGCACTATGCCCGCAATGCCATTTTCTCCGGGTTATTGCCAATTGAAATAGAAAAACGTTTTCCCGAGTTATGGCGGAATGATGAGGATGAAGGGGGGAAAAATTTATCCGAAGAAGAATTATTTAAGGCGCAGATGAAAAGTATGGGCGAAGCAGGATTGCGTACCTCTTATACAAAAGTGGTGAATAACCAGGCCGGGTTGGATCTGGTGAACAACATGCACAACCTGCTAAGCAATGACCTGAATGTAATTGTTTACAACTTTGTTGACATGCTCTCTCATGCACGTACAGAGATGGAAGTATTGAAAGAACTTGCAGGAGATGAAGTAAGTTACAGAAGCATTACAGCAAGCTGGTTTGAGCACTCGCCTTTGCACCAGGCCCTGAAGAAAATTGCAGATAAAGGTGTAAAAATTATTTTAGCCACTGACCATGGAAGCGTTCGGGTAAAAACACCGGTTAAGGTAATTGGCGATAAACAAACCACTACCAACCTTCGTTACAAACATGGCCGTAATTTGAATTATGATCCAAAAGAAGTGCTTGCTTTTCGTGAACCAAAAGAAGCAGGCTTGCCATCGCCTACTATCAACTCATCTTATATATTTGGTGGCGAGGATGTATTCTTATGCTATCCGAATAATTACAACCATTATGTAAACTATTACAAAAATACCTTCCAGCATGGCGGCGTTAGTTTGGAGGAAATGATTGTACCCGTGATACAGATGGTGAGTAAGTAAACAGCCGCCCCCATCCCCCCGGTGGGGGAACTTAGGTCGCACAGGTTTACTTTTTTTATCTGCTTTATAATAGAAAATTTTAAATTATCTGTTCTGTTATTTCTCCAACTGTTCAACTTGATTGCAATCTTTATATAAATTGAATCACATTCCATTTATATTTTTTTAGCTTCGCAAAAAATGAATCTGCGAAAAAATAAAAAATATTCAAATCTAAGTTCCCCCACCGGGGGACAGGGGGCCGGGGCTCATGAAATACACACAAACAACACTCGATAAAATAGGAAAGATCATTGATGAAAGCGGCTATATTGTTCGCTACGAACGTGGCTCTTTTCAAAGCGGCTTCTGCATTTTGGAAGATAGAAAAGTAGTAGTGCTAAATAAATTTTTGCAGTTAGAAGGCCGCATCAATACACTGATTGATTTAATTCCTCAACTAAAGATTGATGCGGAAGCACTGACGCCTGACAGTAAAAAATGGTTCGATGATATTATGGGACGGTTTCATGCGGCTCAGGAATAGTTCACCAGTTCACATGTTCACATGTTGTTTTACGCCTAACTTGTGAACCTGTAAACTCGTAAACCCGTGAACTTTCTTCCTCTCAAAATAACCTTCCTTGGCACCGGCACCAGCAGCGGCGTACCTATGATAGCCTGTAACTGTGAAGTGTGCACCTCCACTGATAAAAAAGACAAACGCTTACGTTCAAGTATTCTTATTGAATCTGCAACTACAACAATAGTTCTTGACACTACCCCCGACTTTCGTTATCAAATGCTCCGCTTGAATGTAAAGAAGCTTGATGCCGTTTTATTTACCCATCCGCATAAAGACCATATTGCAGGATTGGATGATGTGCGGGCCTTTAATTTTTTTCAGCATAAGCCTATGCCATTATATGGTAACAGCATGACGCTTGATGCAGTGATGCGGGATTTTGCTTATGCTTTTGCCGATAAAAAATATCCCGGCGTGCCTGAGCTGGAGTTGAATGAGATAACACTTGATCCTTTCATCATTGGTGATATTCCAATCCTTCCCATTCAGGTATGGCATTTAAAAATGCCGGTGTATGCCTTTCGCTTTGGAGACTTTACCTATATCACCGATGCTAACAAAATTGATGAAATTGAAAAGGAAAAAATTAAAGGCAGTAAAATCATTGTAGTAAATGCGCTGCGAAAACAGAAACATATTTCACATTATAATTTAGATGAAGCCGTAGCCCTGGTGCAGGAATTAAAAATATCTGAAGCCTACTTCACGCATATCTCCCATCAATTAGGTAAGCATGAAGATGTTGAAAGGGGACTTCCTCAGGGAATCCATTTAGGATATGATGGGTTGAAACTGATGTGCGGATAAGTAGATATGCAGATGTGCGGATAAGGGGTCGTTGCAAAATTGTTTGTCTTGTAAATACGTAGAATTTACATTATAAATGTACAAGAGTGCAATGCAACAAAAGTTAAATAGATATTTTCTTTGCTGGGTTCAAAGGAAAACTTTATACTAAAGAATTGTACGTTAAATAAGGTCTGATTGACCTAATCAGCCGCACATCTGCACATTCGCATATCCGCACATCCTCCTATCATCGCCACCCTAAAAGATTGCTACTATGAATTTCGAAACCTCTGAAATTACACAACAGGTTGCACAAACTGCCCGGGATTTTGCGCTACAACACATTAAGCCACACGTAATGGAGTGGGATGAAAGCCAGGAATTTCCCCTGCATATTTTTAAACAATTGGGTGCATTAGGAATGATGGGCGTATTAGTTCCTGTGCAATATGGTGGTGCCGGGCTTTCCTACTTTGAATACAAAACCATCATAGAAGAAATTTCTAAAGTTTGCGGCTCCATCGGGTTAAGCGTGGCAGCGCATAATTCACTTTGCACCGGCCATATTTTAGCCTTCGGCAACGAAGAACAAAAGGGCCGCTGGTTGCCAAAATTAGCAACGGCAGAATGGCTTGGGGCCTGGGGTTTAACAGAACCCAATACCGGCTCCGATGCCGGCAATATGAAATGCATTGCTACAAAAGATGGCGACAACTGGGTTATAAATGGAACAAAAAACTGGATCACACATGGACGAAGCGGTGATGTAGCCGTAGTGATTTGCAGAACCGGTGAACCCCGGACAAAAGATAATGCAACGGCATTTGTTGTAGAAAGAGGAACAGCGGGTTTCAGTGGTGGAAAAAAAGAAAACAAGTTAGGCATGCGTGCTTCCGAAACAGCTGAAATGATTTTTGAAAACTGTGTGATCCCTGATGCGAATCGTTTGAAAGAAGTTGGCGAAGGCTTTAAACAAGCGATGAAAGTTTTAGATGGGGGAAGAATTTCTATCGCCTCACTTTCTCTTGGTATTGCCAAAGGCGCTTACGAAGCGGCTTTGCAGTATGCGCAGGAACGCCACCAGTTTGATAAACCTATTTCATCTTTTCAAGGCATCTCATTTAAGTTAGCTGATATGGCTACTGAAATTAAAGCAGCAGAGTTGTTAACGCTGGAGGCCTGTGATTTAAAGGAACGCAAACAACCTATGACTAAGGTGGCAGCAATGGCAAAATATTATGCAAGCGAAGTAGCGGTAAAAGTAGCTAATGATGCCGTGCAAATTTTTGGTGGTTACGGCTACACGAAAGATTTTCCGGTAGAGAAATTTTACAGGGACAGTAAGCTTTGCACAATTGGGGAAGGGACGAGTGAGATACAGAAATTAGTTATTTCAAGAGAAGTATTAAAAGCATAAAATTTTGAAAATAAATGATTATTGAGTCCCGCTATTAAGGCTGGACTTTTAGTTTGTAAATTTGAGCTATGTCAGAAAGCCGTTTAAGCAGAATCACTACTGATACTAATATTTGTCATGGTAAACCCGTTATTCGTGGCTTGCGTTATCCCGTAGAAAATATATTAGAATTGATGGCATATGAAATGACGTTTGAAGAAATCCTTTCCGATTATCCTGACCTGGAAAAAGAGGATCTTTTAGCTTGTTTGGAATATGCTGCTAAACTCACCCGAATTAATAGCATTTACAAAGCTGCATCATGAAGTTTATTGTAGATGCACAACTTCCTCAAAGCTTAAGTCTCTTGCTAAATACATTAGGTGCTGACAGCCAACATACACTAAACCTGCCAGATAAAAACAAAACCGGGGATGATGTGATCATGAAATTAGCTATAGAAGAAAATAGAATTGTAATTACTAAAGACAATGACTTTCTTCAAAGCCATCTTCTAAAAAGTATTCCTCCAAAACTGCTGTTGGTAAATACTGGCAATATCAGCAATAAAAAATTTTTCTTTGATTATAAACCTGTTTGAAAGGAAAGACTTTATCGAACTAACGAAAGAAGAAATAATTGTACACGATTAAAATTTCTGCCAATCAATCCTCTTATAACTTAGTCTTATTAATCAGATTAAATATTTGGTCTATACTTTTCTGATTGTTGGTTTAATTGCATTATCTTTTTTTATCAATTTATTTTTCTCTCAAAAGAATAAACAGGCTTCATCAGCAGCAAACCATTCAATTGAAAACAAGCGCCCACTCAATGATGATGGGAAAAAAATTTTTCAAACCCATTGCGCCAATTGCCCCGCAATAAATAAACAAAAAATAACTGGCCCCGCAATGGCTGATGTTGAAAAAAGAGGACCGTGGGGTGACAGGAAAAAACTATTTGAGTTTATGCGAAATGTAGGAGGAACCATTTCAAGATATGCTTACACAAAAAAATTAGTGCGACAATTCAACGGCCAAGTCATGCCATCTTACCCAACACTTTCAGATAAAGAATTGACAGAGCTATTTGACTACATCGCTAAATCCTCTAATTCAGTATCGCTACCTGTAGCGTCAAAATGAAATTGGTTTGAATAAAACATCTTGCTTAAGCAAGGGTCTGTGCTTAGGTCTCCCTCCCACCGGGAGGGCGGGGTGGGCCGTTTCACTTCACCTCCTGCATCATCACCAACCTATAATAATACCCTTCCCTTTTCAGCAATTCATCATGCGTTCCTCTTTCAACAATTTCACCTTTTTGCAATATTATAATTTCATCGGCATGACGAATAGTAGATAGCCGGTGCGCAATAACAATAGAGGTTCTGTTTTGCATTAGGTTATTAATAGCATCCTGAACCAGGCGTTCGCTTTCAGTATCAAGCGATGATGTGGCTTCATCTAAAATTAATATCGGGGGATTTTTTACAATGGCTCTTGCAATGGTCAACCGTTGCCTCTCACCACCACTGAGCTTTGTTCCTCTATCACCAATATTGGTTTCAAAGCCGCTTTCTTTTTTTGTAATGAAATTAAAAGCGTTCGCCACTTTAGCAGCAGCTTCAATTTGAGAAAGGCCAGCATCTTGTTTACCCAAACGGATATTGTTCTCAATCGTATCATTAAATAGAATCGGCTCCTGCGTTACAATACTTATTTGGTCTCTTACCGAACGTAATGAGTACTCTTTAATGTTTACACCATCTATCAAAAGTTCACCGCTGCTAACATCATGAAAACGGGGAATCAAGTCGGCCAGAGTACTTTTTCCTGCACCCGATGAACCCACAAGAGCAACCGTTTTCCCTTTCATCACTTTTAAATTAATATTCTTTAAAATAGGAGTGCCATCATAATCAAAGGCCACATTTCGTAGTTCAATACAATCCGTAAAATCTTCCAGTTTTTTCCCATTTGGGTTATCATCAATGGCGCTTTTGGTGTTTAGAATTTCTTCAATTCTTTCTATAGCAGCTGTGCCTCTTGCCATGTTGCTAAACGATGCTGATAGGGCTTTCGTAGGGTTTATCAATTGGTAGAACAAGGCTAAATAAGCAATGAATAATGAGCCGGTTAAAGAAAATTCACCACTTAACACTAACTGTCCGCCAAAAAAAAGAATAGCCGTAAAAATCATAACACCCATTAACTCTGAAACCGGTGAAGCAAGGTCACGGCGAAAACCAATTTTATTTTTTGAAGTAACAAGGCGGTTATTAATGGTAAAAAAACGGTCGCGTAAAAGAGGCTCTGAATTAAAAGCCTTAATTACCCGCAGGCCGGAAAGTGTTTCATCTAAAACAGAAAGAGAATCAGAGTTTAGATTAGCTACTTCAGCTGATGATTTTTTCAGGCTACGGCTTATGCGTCCTATCACAAGGCCAACAACAGGAATACATAATAAAACAAAAAGCGTAAGCTTTACGCTAATTGCAAGTAGCGTTGCAAGGGTAAACAAAATCGTAAGCGGGTCTCGTATCCATCCTTCTAATGTGCCCACTACTGAGCCTTCCACTTCGCTAACATCATTGGTAATCCGGCTGATGATGTCACCCTTTCTTTTTTCTGTAAAAAAGCCAATGGGCAAATGGAGTATCTTCTCGTATAATTCGGTACGAAGCCGGTTAACAATTTTATTTTTTAAGGGATTTAAAACGTAATAGGCGAGGTATATAAATGCATTTTTTAAAAAGATAGAAAGAATAATAAGAACACAGATAATACCAAGCGTGTCTATTTTGCCTCTTGTTCTAATGCTGTCAATTAAAAAATTACGAATAAAATTAACAACTCCATTATTGGTGTTTGACACTAAACCGGTTGCGCCCGGTTTATCGCCATTAAATATCATTTCTAAAAAAGGAAATAAAAGTCCCAGGGAGACCAATGAAAAAACAATTGACAATAATATAAAAATGATATAGAGAACAGCTTCACCTTTGTATTGGCTGAGATATTTAAAAACTCTGGCGTACTTCTTCATTATATGGCCTGGGGCCGGTTTTTGGAAAGGGACAAAGTAAGTAATTTTACACCGTCTGTCGTAGCCAGGAGAAGACAGACACTATAATTAACTATTAGATTATGAAGGAAGGAAAACGGCAAAAACAAATCAGCGGATTAATACAAGTAGAAATCAATACCATTTTTCAACGGTTAGGGTTAAGCTTCATTCAAGGAAGCATGGTGTCTGTATCGTCGGTAAAAATTACACCTGACTTATTGGAAGCAAGAATTTACCTGAGCATTTTTAATGCTGCAGATAAGAAAGAAATAATGCACAAAATTGAAGACCGGCATTGGGAAATAAAAAAAGAATTGGCGGCAAGGATCAAGCATCAGCTACGCCGCATACCGGAATTAAAATTCTTCTTAGATGATACACTTGACCAGGTTTTTAAAATAGAAGAACTGTTTGATAAAATAAAACAGGAGGAAAAGAAAAACGAGGAAAGTTAATAGGTTAATACGTTAGTACGTAGATAAGTGCAGAAGCGCAACCAACGTATTAACGTATTAACCTACGAACTTATTAACTATAAACCCATGAACTTCCTCTTCGCCTGGCGATACTTTAAAGCAAAAAAAACAACCAATGCTATAAACATCATTGCGTGGATAAGCATAGCAGCCCTGATGTTTGGTACAGCCGCACTAATTCTGGTGCTCAGCGTTTTCAATGGGTTCGAAGATTTAGTAAAAGGGCTTTACTCCTCTTTTTACCCCGATTTAAAAATTGCACCTATATCGGGTAAGCAAATAACACTTACGCATGAGCAATTACAAAGGCTTCGCTCTGTAAAAGGCGTGAACGCTGTTTCATTAATAGCAGAAGAAAGAGCCTTGTTAAGTAATGGTGAGTCGCAATCAATGATTAGTTTAAAAGGTGTAGATGAAGCGTATGGTAAAGTAACATCGGTGCCGCAACATGTGGTTAGCGGTGAATTTAATATAGGTACGGCAGAACAACCCTTACTGGTATTAGGTTCTGGTGTAGAGAATGCCGTCGGGGTACAAAGTGACCGCAACATTTTTCCTTTGGTAGTTTACCTGCCACGTAAAGGTGAAGTGGATTTGTCAGATCCGTTTAAGTCGTTAAGCTCAGATACAATAAACACAGCAGGCACATTTATTATTCAGCAGGACTTTGATAATAAGTACGCTATCACTAACATCAATTTTGTAAAGGCTATGTTGAAGATGGGTCCCGATGTTTACAGCGCTGCTGAAATTGCCGTGGATGCTGTAACTGAAGCGGAAGTAGTACAGCAACAGGTAGAAAAGCTTTTGGGTAATACCTATTCCGTACAAACCCGCTATGAGCAGAATAAAAGTTTATACTCCATCATGCAAATGGAAAAATGGGTTATCTATGCTATACTTTCCCTGATATTAGTAGTAGCTGCGTTTAATATGATTGGGGCTTTAACCATGCTGGTGCTGGAGAAAAAAGAAGATATTGGTGTGCTGCATGCAATTGGTGCTAACCGCAACTTCATCAAAAAAATATTTTTAACCGAAGGGTTGTTGCTGGCTACTATCGGCGGAGGCGTGGGTATGCTGCTGGCATTAGCTATTGCTCTGGCACAGCTAAAATTTCATCTCATTCCTTTGCAAGGGAGCACTTTTTTAATTGGATACTTCCCGGTTAAAATTAATCCCTGGGATTTTTTATTGGTGGGTGTTACGGTGCTGGTTATCTCTGTTGTAGCCGCTTACATTCCTGCACGTAAAGCCGCTAAGCAACAGATGATGTTGAGGAGTGAGTAGAGGTTAATAGGTTAATAGGTTATTGAATTTTATGCATGTTCAAGGTACTTGCTAACTCATTAACTTATTAACTGAGCTAATAGTCAACTAATAATCGCCAAGCGTTTCAGGCAGTTGTGCCAATGCCTTTGCCAGTTGTTCATCGTTAGGTGCTACACCATGCCAGTTATGGTCGTTTTCCATAAACTCCACACCCTTGCCCATAATAGTACGCATAATAATAGCAATGGGCTTTCCTTTACCCACTAATGATTTTGCTTCTCCTAATGTATGTACCACTTCGTCCATATCATTGCCGTTCATTTCAAGGGTATGCCAGCCGAAGGCCTCAAACTTTTCACGAATGTTACCCAGGTCGTTTATTTTGTAGGTTGGTCCATCAATCTGCTGCCCATTCCAGTCTATAGTAGAAATTAAATTATCAACATTATGATTGGGTGCAAACATAATAGCTTCCCAGTTTTGACCTTCCTGCAATTCGCCATCACCATGAAGCGTATAAACAACACTTTGATCATTGTTTAATTTTTTCCCCAAAGCAACACCAATGGCCACACTCATTCCCTGGCCTAAGGAGCCGGTGGCAATACGAACACCTGGTAAACCTTCGTGTGTAGTAGGGTGGCCTTGCAAGCGGGAATTTATTTTACGAAAAGTAGCCAGCTCCGTCAAGTCAAAATAACCACTTCGGGCTAATGCCGAATAAAATACGGGTGATATATGTCCGTTAGAAAGTATAAATACATCCTGGTTTTTCGCCTCCATATCAAAAGGTTGAGGTACATGGTGCATGATTTCAAAATAAAGGGCGGTAACAAAATCGGCACAGCCTAAGGAGCCTCCCGGGTGACCACTGGCCGCCCCATGAACCATGCGTACAATATCCCTTCTAACCTGCGAGGCAACCTCGATAAGACTTGGCATAAAATTTTATGATAATTAAACCTTTACAAAAAGTATTTCTCTTAAAGATTCAGAATTGCAAAAATGCACTCCTTTTTTTATTATAAAAATTTTCCTTTTATGTTGTTACATTTGCCTCCCAAGGTTCATTGCGAAAGCCATAAATGAAAACTATCTTTAACGCGAAAGATGCCAACTGAATGAAACTAATCTACATACTCCAAAACCCTGTCTCATGCTGAATCTGTTGTTAACCACTTCCATTGCCTTTATTATAACTCTTTTTGCCATTCCTGCTACTATAAAAGTAGCCGATGAAAAAGGCCTTTTTGATATTCCTGATTCACGTAAGCTTCATACAAAAGCCATTGCCTCCTTGGGAGGTGTAGGTATTTTTATTGGCTTTCTTCTTTCCTGCTTACTTTTTATTTCCACACAAAAGAACCCTGAATTTCAATATTTTTTTGCTGCCGCATTACTCATCTTTTTTTTAGGAATTAAAGATGATATTCTTATTCTCTCACCCCTAAAAAAATTTATAGGACAGTTAATTGCTGCTGCTATTATTATTCATTTAGGTGGCATTCGTATAGATAGCATGCATGGATTTTTAGGTGTTTATAATTTGCCTGATATTATTAGTTATCTGCTAACGTACATGTCAGTTGTGGTTATAATAAACGCTTTTAATTTAATAGATGGCATTGATGGCCTTGCAGCCAGTTTAGGTATTTTAACCACAGCAGTTTTTGGCACCTATTTTATAATGGCGGCTATGCCAGCTTATGCTATCCTCTCTTTTTCTTTTACCGGGGCTCTTAGTGCTTTTTTAATTTTTAATTATCACCCGGCTAAAATTTTTATGGGTGATTCCGGTTCCTTGCTTTTAGGATTGATCAATTCTATTCTGGTAATAAAATTTATTACAGTAGCGGATTCGGTAAGTGGAAGCTTTCCGATAACCTCTTCGGTTGCCATCGGGTTTTCCATACTAATGGTGCCACTGTTAGATACCTTACGGGTGTTTAGTGTACGCATTTTTAAAGGTCGTTCCCCTTTTTCCCCTGACCGGAATCATATACATCATTTGCTCTTAGACAGAGGTCTTAATCATAGCCAGGTAGCGCACCTTTGTTTAGTAATGAATATTTGTTTTATCGCTCTTGCTTATTTCGGCCGCTCAATGGGCTCTACTATTCTTCTTATTTCCATGATAACGGCCTCTTATGCACTTATCGGAATTTTAAAGTTCTGGAAGCGACGCTCCGTATTAGTTGTTGCAAGCAATTCTTTCCACCAAAATGTAGAACAGTCTTTTAATTCCTCCACTAAAATTGTATCTTTTAAACACGATGATGTCGCTGTTGCCGAGTAACAAATTGCTGACTCCTTATCATCTTCTTCATTAGATTTGCGCTAACAAAAATTTGTAAAAATGTCACCAGAAGAAGTGTCATCAGCACTACAAATAGCGGAAGAAGCTATGAAGAAGGCCATTAGCCACCTGGAAGCTGAATTAACAAAAATCAGAGCCGGCAAAGCGAACCCTCAAATGCTGGATGGAATTATGGTTGATTATTATGGATCGCCCATGCCCATTAACCAGGTTGGAAATATTAGTGTATTGGATGCCCGCACATTAACGATTCAGCCCTGGGAAAAAAATATGCTGCAGCCTATTGAGAGGGCAATTATCAATTCTAATATTGGGCTTAACCCGCAAAATGATGGCATTATCATCAGGTTGTTTTTACCACCACTTACTGAAGAGCGCAGAAAAGAATTAGTAAAAAGATGTTTGAGCGAAGGCGAGCAGGGTAAAGTAGCTATACGCAATATTAGAAGAGATGCTATTGAAGGCGTAAAAAAGGCACAAAAGGCTGGCCTGAGCGAAGACGCAGCAAAAGATGCTGAAGCAGACATACAGGAGATTACCAACAGATATATTATTTTGGTAGATAAACATCTTGCATCGAAAGAAAAGGAGATCATGGCAGTGTAGAGATAAAGTTTACAAGTTATGCGTGATGCGTTGCAGTTCTGAAAGTTGATAAAACAATAGTAACCTGAAAACGGTACACTACTCTCCCAACTGTGTACACCAACCCTGGATCTTATAAACTTATTTGTTCGCCAGATACACGCCGGCTAAAATAATTCCCAAACAACCTATCTGCAAAGTGCCCATATTTTCATTAGCTAATATGCCCCAAAAGATAGCTACAACTGGAACAGCATAAGTAACTAACGAGGCGAACAAGCCTCCTGCTTTCTTTATCAGCAAATAAAACACTGCGGTTGCAATTGCGCTTCCCAGGATGCCTAAGGCTATAACTGATAGAATACTGTTTTGCATTCCGGCTGATTTGGAAAAGGAAACAGGGTTGAGCAATAAAACAATTCCAGCAGGTAAGGTTAAGAAAGAGAGTGAAACAGTAGCCATCTTTATTGGATCAACGCCTTTTAAATACGTACCAATAATATTCACATTAAGGCCATAAAAAAGAGTAGCCAACAATATTAGCAGCGTTAAACCCACATCGTTTACAGTTACAGGGCCTTTTAAAATACTCAATACCAGCAGCCCGACGAAACCAACGAGCACGCCAATTAATTGTTTTCTTTGCACGACGACCTTAAAGAAAAAGACGCCAATTAATAGTACAAAAAGAGGTGTAAGGGAATTTAAGATTCCCGCTAATGAACTTTCAATTTTACGCTGTATGGCAATACCAAATAAAAAGGCGGGAAACAGATTACCTAAAAAGCCGGTAAGAACAACAATGGGTAGCTTAGCTTTTGGAATGCTTTTGCAATGAAAAATACCAAATGGCAAAAACACCAGGCCTGCTGAAAAAATACGGATAGCACCAATTTGCCAGCCCGATAACTGCACAGCGGCCCTCTTCATTAAAATAAAAGAGCTTCCCCACAATAAAGCCAATACTATAAATAAGATCCAGTTTATCCCCTTTTGCTGAAACATAGTTTGCAAAATTGTGCGCAAGCTTTGTAATTTGTAGCAATATTTTTATATGAGTATATTAAATGATCTTTCTACAAGAGCGCCAAAGGAATTTGATAAAGCAAAAACAAAAGACGACACAGCCAAATTGAAGGAGCAGTTAGAAGGTTTGCAAAATTTATTGTATGCAGAACATAAGCATGCCATTCTTGTTATTATTCAAGGCATGGACGCCAGTGGAAAAGACGGCGCAATTAAAAATTGTTTTGGCGGTTTAAACCCACAAGGCGTATTGGTAAAATCTTACAAAGCGCCTTCGGCAGAGGAACTAAGCCATGATTTTTTATGGCGTATTCACCAATATACGCCGGCCAAAGGAATGGTTCAGGTTTTTAACCGCAGCCAGTACGAAGACGTTTTAATTACACGTGTGCATGGTTGGTGCGATGATAAAACGGCTGAAAAAAGATTCAAAGCCATTAACCAGTTTGAAAAGCTTTTACAGGAACACGGGGCTACCCGGGTGCTAAAATTTTATTTGCACATTTCACCCGAAGAACAGCAGGAGAGGTTGAAAGAACGGCTTGACGATCCTACCAAAGCATGGAAATATAATGCGGCCGATTTTGAAGAAGCAAAACTTTGGGATGCGTATAGAAAAATGTATGAAGATGTTTTTAAAAACTGCAGCGAAATACCCTGGACTATTTTGCCTGCCGATCAAAACTGGTATAAGGAATATATTATTACAAAAACCCTGACTGATACTTTGCAAAGCCTTGACATGAAATACCCTCTTTTAAAAGAAGACAAGCCAACATAATTTTTTGATTCAATACTATTTTCATCACAAACCAAAATCACTTCATCATGGCATTTATTCAGGAATTTAAAGAGTTTGCATTAAAAGGAAACGTTGTTGATCTGGCCATCGCCGTAATTATAGGCGCCGCCTTTGGCGTTATTGTTTCCTCTTTGGTTGACGATATCATTACTCCTTTGCTATTAACGCCGGCCTTAAAAGCTGCACACGCCGAAAACCTTTCGGAGCTGTCGTGGGGCGCTGTTAAGTACGGCAATTTTTTAGCCGCTGTCATAAAATTTATCATCATTGCGCTGGTTTTGTTTCTTATTATAAAAGGCATGAATACCCTAAATCGTAAAAAGGACGCACCGGTAGCTACAGCTCCGCCTGAATACACTTTACAGGAAAAATTATTGATGGAAATAAGAGATTCTTTGAAGGGGTAAATTTTTCAATACATCTCCTATCTTTGGCAATACCCCTAAGTCGAAAGAGCTTTAAAACCAATTCAATCTGAAATGAGACGTTTCATCTTCTTGTCTTTTTCTATTCTTGCCATGTTTGCTGCAGCCGCACAAGTAAGTAAAGAAAAATCGCCTTCAGCTTTTAAGTTAGGTGGAATGATAACTGTAGCAGGCGGACAAAGTGGAACCCGTAACTGGGCGCCTGCAGGGGAGGAAAAGTTTTCTCTTACAGTTGCTGCCAATTTAATTCTTTGGGCAAATAAAGAATGGAATAAAAACAAGTGGACAAATACCTTAGATGTTGCCTACGCATTGATCAATACTACTTCCGGTGGCGTTCGTAAAATTGATGATAAGTTAGACCTTTATTCTAAGTACACACATTCTTTAAAGGGTACTTTCGGCATTGGCATGGTCGCTAATTTAAGAACACAGTTTGTGAATGGTTACGATTATTCAGAAGGTGTGCGCAGGCGTATTTCTGGTTTTTTTGCACCTGCGTATATTGCCTTCAGCCCTGGTGTTCAATACACTTCAAAAAATCAGTCATTGAATTTCCATTTTGGTCCGGCAGCAAGATGGGTGATAGTTACAAATGCACCCTATAGCCTTAATTACCAGGGTGGTGTTATGCCTGATGGCACGGTGGAAAGAACCTTAGCAGAAAAGTATGGCGTAGATCCGCGCAGGGAAGTGCGCTTTGAGGTGGGGCCTTATTTTTCAGCCCTGTTCAATAAAGAAATTGTAAAAAACGCAATCTGGAAAACCCGAATGGATATTAGCTCTGATATTATTGAAGAAGAGCCTTTTAACTTTGATGTGTACTGGACCAACGTAATTGGTATGAAAGTAAACAACTGGTTAACCGTAAATTATAATTTTGATCTGTATTACGATGATGATGTGAAAATGTTTGGCAGGGATAAAACCAATCCGGCCACGCAGATGAAGTCTATTTTAGGCGTAGGTGTTGCCGTTAAATTTTAAGAACAAACCTTATTTTTGTCAAGTCCTCTCTATTATGTGGAGAGGACTTTTCTTTACTTATAAACAGAACCTGTGAGTGCTACTTACCAAATAAAGCTTGCCCAATTTGAAGGGCCTTTTGACCTCCTGCTGTTTTTTATTGAGCGTGACGAACTGGATATTTACAATATTCCCATCACTAAAATTATCAATGAATTTTTGACTTACATACATAGCCAGGAAACATTGAATATTGAACTAAGCAGCGAGTTTATACTCTTTATTTCTACCCTAATGCGTATTAAAGCCAAAATGCTTTTGCCCCGTAAAGAAGTAGATTCGCAAGGAACAGAAATTGATCCACGGCAGGAGCTGATTGATAAAATTTTAGAGTATAAAAGATATAAAGAAGCAGCTGTGGAAATGGCTGCTATGGAAGCTGAACGTATGCTGCTGATAAAGCGGGGGAACATTTATAAAGAGCTTTCGCAAATTGGCGAGGAAGCCAGTGAAGGCACCGAAGTGCAAACCATTACTTTGTTTAAATTAATGAAGGCTTTTGAAAAAGTAATGCAGCGTTACCACGATAAGTTGAATGCGCCTACACATACAGTGGTGCGTTACAATTATACGATGGAAGGGACTAAGGCCGCCATGATATCTATGGCGCAAAGTGAACGAACCTTATCGTTTGAAAAAGTTTTTGAGGAGGCGGAGAACAGGGTTCATGCCATCTTTATGTTTCTCTCTATGCTGGAGTTGATCCAACAAAAATTTCTTCGTCTATTGATTGGTGAGGGCCGTAACAATTTTATAGTGGAGTATAATGAGGTTGAAGAAGGGTTGACAGATGAAGAGCACATGCGGCTGTTGTAAACATAAGTTTAGTATTCACTTTTTTTATCAGAAATGATGAATGTTATCTCCTGTATTTGATAAGAAGAAATAGTTTTTCCTCTTTCCACTTTTGGAAACCATTTTGGACCTGTAAGCATAATCTTCTCAGCACAGTCGCAAAGCCCAAAACCAACATCGTCTAAAGCTTTCGTTTTACTGATCGTGCCATCTTTTTCTATCAAGAATTTCACTCGTATTTTGTAGTTACCTGAAGGAGAGCCAAGTTTTATCGCATTATCAATACATGCTTGCAAATTGGTTTTCAAATGTCGCCTCCAAATTCTTTTATCTATACTTGGTTCCAAAAAAACATAGTCTATAATTTTCTTCTCTTCATCAAATGTCATTGACAGTAACGAAGTATTAGTCTCAATTTTGGGAACAAGCAATGTATCTGCATTAACAGGTTTTTTATCTTGGGCAATTAATTGAGCACTTGCAGTCATTGCAAAACTAAAAATTGCATAAGTTACTATTTTAAGCACATGCTTGTTTGTTGTCATTGATACTCCAAAGCAAAATTGGTTTTTTTGATCTTTCAATAATATTCGTTGCTGCCTTTAAAAACCGATACGAAACCATCGGGCAGCCAAGGCTATTGCAAATAGGATAAGGGTTTGCCTCACCATCCGGTACACAATCATACCCATGTAATACCACCGATCTTTTATAGGCGTTTGAATTGGTACTGTCTAAACCAATCAGCTTAAATGCTTTTCCAAATCTTCCTTCATAAGCACTGCCAATTTTATACCTGCCTAAAGAGCTACAGCCACACTCCGGTGTATTAGAAAACTTGGGCTGCGCCAGAAATATTGTGTTGCAACTGCCATGCGATACAAGCCCAGAAATTAAAATAGCATCAGTTTGCAAATTGTAAATAAAGAAACGTGCCTTGCCACTGTGCAAAGCCATGTCTATTAAAAAAATGTATTGGGTAGAAAATCCTTTTTGCTTTAGAAACGCTTTACTGCCTGCTGCTTTTTCTTGCAGCTTAAAAAAGGCTGATGATTTGTTTGAAACATCAACAGGAATTTTTCGATTGGAGATTGGTGTACTTGTTTTAGGTTGAAGAAAAAAATAGAATAAGATAATTGTAAGAAGCAGGACAAACAAAAAAAGCAGCCGTTTCATGCTGCTTAGATGCGAAGGAAATTATTTTCCACAAAGGGTTGCGTCTGGCGGTCTGGCCGCTTAGAGCGGCCTGACCGCAAGAAGGAATAGTGTTCTAAAAATTTATAGTAACACCCAGCAAACAGGAGGTAATAACACCGCTTTGCGAGGGAATTTCAACGTACTCTCCATCCATTAATTGAAAGCCTGTAACTTTCTTTGTTGAAGGCGCAACCATCCAGTATTCTTTTACGCCATTTTGTTCATAAACTGCTTTCTTCTCCCTCTTATCCATCTTTTCTGTACCGGGCGAAAGAACTTCAATCACAAGGTCAGGTGCGCCTTTTATTTTTCCGTCTTGTACAATACCCGGCAGGCGTTCAGCAGAAAGAAAAATAATGTCAGGCTGAAAAACATTTTGGCTGTTGAAGTAAACATCCATGGGGGCAACGATAACTTTACCTAACTTTTTTTCAACCACATAGTTTGATAAGCGACGGGAGATTTCTGTAATTATATCCTGATGAAAAAAATCCGGGGAAGGTGCCATAAAAATGTTGTTGTTGATTAACTGGGCTAAAGTGCCCTCAGGCAAATTTTCAAATACTTCAAGTATTGTTCGGGGTGGAGCCTGTATCATAACGTTTTTTTAAAAGTAAACTTTTTATAGAAAGAAAAAAAGCCGCTTCTGTTATAAGCGGCTTATATAGATTTATAGCTGTCTGGCCGCTTAGAGCGGCCTGACAGCTATAGGGGAATCCATAGCGGTTTAGTAACAATATTTTTTAATCAACGCCAAATGCAAATAGTAACGTAGAACCATCCGCACTTGTCATTGACATTTGCACAAATGCGTACTCGCCTTTTAGCAAGGGTTTATCAACTACCATCTCATAATAGCCTTCCTTTATTTTTTTTATGCTGAGTGTATATTTCGTGCTTTCTTTTTTTGATTTGCCAAACAGTTTCATGCCGCCATACGCCTGAACGGTTACTTTCCTGGCTCCTTTTTCTGTGTTCATGTTATAAAGAGAGGTCGTTCGTGATGGGTCATTCATCATATCTAAACCTTCGCTCATGCCGGAACTCATGGAAGGATCCATGCCATTTGCTTTCATCATGGAGTCGGCTTCATGTGTGTTACCGGAACCGCTGCCGGTAGAAAAAACAAAAGACAAATTGTTGCTTGCGGGTATTCGCACCGGCGACTTGGGTCCTTCCAGTGTGTAGCCGCTTTCCCCGCCGCCCATGCCGCCCATTTTTGTTTTTGACTGCATTTTGGAGACCCCTTTTTCCAGCCGCATCAAAATCATTTTTTCTTTATTCAAAAAATTTATTTCATTATTAAATTCTGGTGTGGGATAAACCTGTTTTGTTTGCGCAAATAATAAATTGCTTGCGCAGAATATGAAGGCGAGCATGAGTACTTTTTTCATCGTGATTATTTGAATAATTAGAAATTAGTAATGAGTGGGTGGTTGCAAAGTAACATTCACTACTTCTTGTTGAATAAAATACCGAATGTACAACCTGTCAGCCGGCAGTGACTGCAACGCAAGACAATCATAGTACCTCTGCAGGGTTCCAAAAAAAACTTGAATAAGCAGTATCTTAAAATCTAAAATGCAAAACTGATTTTACTTAACCTGGCCATTTTTGTAGTGCTATTACATTGAATTTTACGTTCTAAACTTACAAATACTCATTCTTCTTTTTTCTCTTTCTTTTCTTTAGAGCTTTTCCCAAACCGCCATCCAACAAACAACTGCACTAAATTTTTTTTTGCATCAACTTTTGGAATAAAGGAGGGTGTTGTGCCCGGCGTGGGATTAGAAATGTCTTTATACAAATTGCCAAAGCTGATGTTATAGCGGGCACCGATCAGCAGCCCTAATACAGGATGAATTTCAAAACCTGCAGCAGCACCGTAATCAAACCTGTTATAGTAATCAAGTAAGGGGCCATACGGATTAGCAGCGGAAGCGGTTTTGTTGCTGTCGGCTTTGGCATTGATCAGGAATGCGGTTTGGCTACCCAGTTGCAGTTGAAAAAACTTAGTGATGTTGATACCGATTAAATGCGGCATCATAATGTAGCTAAGAGTAACGTTGCCGGTGTTGGTGTTTGTTTTATAATCATAGCCCTGCCGCGAATAACCGATTTCCGTATTGTAACTGATGATACCTCTTGATGCCGGCGCTAAAAAAACAGCCAGCGCATACCCGGTTTGGCTGCTACTGTTGATGGATGAAGCGTTAGTAACATTGGCAAAATTGAGCCCTCCCTTTATTCCTATTTGTGCCTGAAGGAAACAGGGTGCGACGAGCAGCAGTAAGAGCGGTAATTTTTTCATATCATTTTTATTTAAAGGTTTAATTATTTCAATTCTTATACTATAGAACAAAAGTTATAGAGCTCTCATTGAAGCCGC